>Ga0209643_1000558_pt1 | contig 61042 bp, 56 predicted proteins | sample AutmiccBRH37_all_FD_187383 | JGI IMG/M metagenome (GOLD analysis project Ga0209643, IMG submission 187383) | Deep subsurface microbial communities from Mt. Terri, Switzerland - Autotrophic microbial communities BRH/37_all (SPAdes) (version 2) | ecosystem: Environmental > Aquatic > Deep...
TTGCTGCAGCTGCAGGGCAGATTGAAAAAGAAGGGCTTGAAGCTTTCGGCAGGTTATTACCTGCTGGCAAACGGAACGCAGCAAGCATGGGACGAATGGCATCAAAAAACCGATGAGCTTGCGTCTGCTGTTATTGAAAAGGGACAGAATGAAATCAATAAGGTGAAGTTCATGGACCGCTATATCCTGACTGGAACTGCAAACAAGCTGGCGGCGAGGCTTGTTCCCAATTACGATAAAAAATTCTTTACAGATGAGAACTGCGACGGGTGCGGTATCTGCCGGAAGGTATGTCCTGTAAAGAATATTGAGATAAAGGAAGGAAAGCCTGCCTGGCTGCATAAGTGCGAGCAGTGCGGTGCGTGCTTCAACTGGTGTCCCAAGAAAGCCCTGCATGGAAAGAATCTGGCTGCCAGGACTTATCATCTGAACCCTTATGTGGAATTGGAGGATTTTATGGTATGTGCTGCTGCAAAAAGGATTGGCGCTCAAAGTCCATGCAATATATCCTGCTGACAAGTTGACAGACTGACACTAATCAAGACAATATGGAAAATTTGGGACAGGGGGATAACTCGGTGAATTATCCCCCATTAATTTTCATACTCTATTCTTTTCAATAAGTTGAAATGTTTGACTTTGACACTTGGAGCAGCCTTTTCCCTTCAATTCTTCAATAGTTTTAAATTTCTCCAAGATACCAACTTTTATAATTTCACCACACTCTTTGCAGCTATAGGAACGCAGGGTTTTGTTCAGTTCTCCGGTATAAATCGGCCCCGTATGGAAGGTCTCCATTGAGGTTTTACTTGTGCTGGTGGTTTTAAGTATGATCATTTGTCCAATGTTTCCGATTATTCCTGCCCCCTCATAGGTATTAAAGGTATTTAGTATTTCTGAGACGACAAGGTTCTTTTTCATAAAGTTTTTTTGCATATCAAGGTCAAAATTTGGTGATTTGTGAGCATATGATAGAAAAATTGGATGGCCGCTTCCGCTTTTTAAAGCCTCAACTCCCCTTGAAAGAAATAGGTTCATCCCCTGAAGGGTATAGGGAGGATCAGTAAAAAAACAATCGAACTGTGCTTTTGAATCCTTCGGTAATGGTTGCCTGAAATCTTTATATTCACAATTAATGGGCAATCCTTCTTCTTTGGTCACATTGCTTATATAAACAAGAATTCTTTTATCAATATCCATTACATGAATTTTAGTTTTGCATAGGCTCATGTCCCCAAATAGTTTTTTCAGCAGAAATCCAAGAGCTACACTTACAAGATCATCATCTCCTACACATAGGATTTTCTTCCCTATAAGTTCTGAGTGCTTAAGACATAAAATCGCTCTTCTTACAGCCGTATCCAGAGTACATTTTGATTGATCTATGGTAACATCAGCTGGAGGCCGATTTACGAATATTTCACTCAATAGCTTCTTGATTTCCAAAATCTCTTCCCATTCCTTCCAGGGGTCTAATAACAATTTGTTATATAGATTTTGATTTAGCCCATTAAAGCCTAACTCACCTTCTATATAATCCTTTCCTTTTGGAGTAAGTCTGACTCCACTGTCTTGGAGCAGCAGTCCGCATTTAATAAATTCCTTTTTTATAGCTGTAACTATAGGTATAGGCAGCACATTATTTCTGGCCAATTCCTTATTAGAAATGCCTTCTTTGAAGTATACATTGAGTAATATATTTTCAATAGCCTTTATACCTTCTTCTACACTGACATTTTCATTTATTTGATTGAGGTAATTGCGGGCTGCCTCATTTTTATTCACATTATTCAATTTCAAATTCCTCCATATCTTTTATATAAAATTTCCCTGAAATGCGATTCCAGAATATTTATTTGCGGTATATGCCAGTGCAAAGAAAAAAGCCATAGCAACGTAAAGTCACTATGGCCTTTTATAGCTTGTAATATATACCCAAATAGGATTTTATGAAAAAAATATTCCAGTATATCTATTTTGGGTATAAAAATACCGTGCGAAAGCACGGTGTACTAACTAATATGCAAAGGTTAATGCTATCCGTGTTCTTAACTAGTTCATAAAAAGCTCACTAAAAACAGACCAAATCATAATTGGTCAAATCGCTTTCTATGAAGCAACTATGCAGTTGGTTAGTTAAGAACAACCGAGCTCATATACTTCTCCCTGTTTGAAGATTTATTTGTTTTCAATTTTGATTCTAACATATGCAAGGATTTATCGTCAATAGATATAATGGGATGATAGCATTTCACAGTATCAGATAATAATCCACCAATCAAAAAAGGCAAAAAAAGTATATTACTTTGCTTTTGACAAGGATCAAGCTGTGAATACTATTCAGCAGCAGCAGACTTGATAAATCCGGCGATGATGTAACAGCGATACAGGGAATACCTCTGTAGGCAAACATTGTAACGTAAGCTGAAGGAACAGAAAAGTTACCATCTTCAAACATAGGGAAAGGATCAAGTCCACAGGCAGGGTTTTTACCAGTGACAGCAATAATAGCTTTGGGTTTCGTTAGAGCAAAATTGGGTACCGTCAAGTATTTTGAAGTATTGACATTCATATGATGATAGGCTATGATGTGCTTATAGTGCATACACACTAATCGGATGTGGAGGTGATATGATATTGAATATAATCATTGTAAATTCTGCGGAAGTGCCTATTTACGAGCAGATTATGAACCAAATTAAATCCGCTATCCTGTCTGGCGAATTAAAAGAGGGGGATGTTTTACCGTCTGTTAGGGGCTTGGCAAAGGATTTGAATGTTAGCGTTATTACTACAAGGAAAGCATATGAGGGCTTGGAAGCAGAAGGATTTACCATCAATATGATGGGAAAAGGTTCTTTTGTTGCGCCGCAGAATATGGAGCTTTTACGGGAAACCCGGTTGGTGGAAATTGAGAAAAAGCTTACGGATATTATTGAGTATGCAAAGCCTGTTGGAATTTTAGGCGAGGATTTGAAAAAAATTATAGATGAGTTAAGCGGGGAGGAATAAGATTGGATATGGTTTTGGAAATTCACAACCTATGTAAAAACTATGATGATTTCAGTTTGCGGAATATAAATATGTCGCTAGAAAAGGGAACGCTGACTGGCTTCATAGGGCCTAATGGCGCAGGAAAAACGACAACCATTAAAAGCATACTGAACATTATCAAACCGGATGATGGAAAAATCACGGTTTTGGGTATGGATAGCGTTACCAATGATTTAGAAATAAAATCAAAGCTAGGCATTGTTCTTGATGACGGTCATTTTTACGAAGATTTGACCTTGAGAAAAATGAAAAGTCTGATTGCTCCCATGTACCCTACATGGAACGATAATGCGTATCAGTTCTATATGAAAAAATTTGAATTAGCGGAGAGTAAAAAGATTAAGGATTTGTCCAGGGGCATGAGAATGAAATACGCGCTTGTGTTTGCCCTTTCGCATGGCGCTGACCTTTTTATTCTGGATGAGCCTACGTCCGGCCTTGATCCTTTGGTGAGAAGTGAACTGGTAGAAATACTCAAAGACATTGTGTTTGAGGATAATAAAACTGTTTTGATGTCAACGCATATCACTTCCGATCTTGACAAAATAGCTGACTATTTGTTTTTCATATTTGACGGTGAAATTATCCTGCAAGGGCAAAAGGACGAAATAAAAGATCAACACGCCATTGTAAAAGGCGATACTGCAGCATTATTGCCAGATTATGAAAATCACTTTGTCGGTATAAACAAATCCGCTTACGGTTTTGAAGGACTGACGGATAACAAAGCAGCACTCAAAAAGGTACTACCGGACAAAACAGCTTATGAAGTCCCCTCGATAGAGGATATAATGCTCTACTATACAAGGAGGCACAAATAATGCGCTCAAACTTTCTTAATTTCACAAAAATACAAATTTCAGCATTAAGTCAAATTGTTTGGCTACAGCTTCTTTGTATTGCGTTATACCCGATGTTTTTTAATCGAATTAACGTATACAATGATTTGGCAAATGTCATTATTTACGCTTCGGGACTTTTGATGCTATCCTATTTACTTCTCCGAAATTTTGCGTTCAACGACGAAAAATATAAGACTAAGTTACTATTCAGTATACTACCTGTTACACCTACGGCAATCATAGGGGCTAGGGGCATAATTATCTATATTTTCTGTTTAATTGCGACTCCCCTTTTGATTTTGTTTTCCAGCATAACACATGCTATAAAACCGGAAATGTTTGCAGTTATGCAAGCGCATATTCTACCTAATGGGCTATTGTTGGTTGCCGTTTTTATGCCAATAGAGTTCTTAATATTCTATATGTTTGAGGCGCAAAAAGCGGATATTATTGGTGCGCTTGCAATTTTTCCATATATGGCGCTTATGATCCTTTTATATAAATATTTGATGAATAGTCCCTTTTGGATTGTCGTGTTTATCATTGCAATTTTTACGAATGTGTTTTGTTACAGGTTTTCCAACAAAATGTATCAAAGCAGGGGATTATAAGTTATTTTAAATGCCAGTGCAGGAGACAAGATCTTTTACTTCGGATCAAGTTGCCCGAAGTCCAGCCCTGTCGTCGATCCCAACCGACTTGATTTGGATTTGCTATTCCGAAAAAATCGAAATGGAGGAACGCCATATGGCAAAATCAAATGAACGAAACACGGAATAATAGGATTTTCTTAAATCGAATGGCACATGTCTAACATATAGTGGTTGAAGAATTATTCAATCCCTTCAACCGACCCTTGAAGCGATAAAAATGATGACATAATAATTATGCACGAAACACGGATAAAGCGGTATTGAAAGGCGCGAAATTGCATAAACATGCACATAAAATGCATAAAACCAGTGGGTATGTTCCCGTATTCAAGGCACGTGGAGTGTGTAATAGGAATGCAAAGGAAAGATACTTAGAAATCCTGAGTTTTCAGCACTTTGCGAAATTCACTACTTTTACAACTGATGGCGATGATTTCAGAAATAAGGAATTGAGAAATAAAATTGATGTTTCCGTTGTATTGGACATGGAGTGTGTAGACATGTTTGCACAGTGCTTTGAGTAGAGTGTTTGGGCATGTCTATATTACGTAGAGTGGGGTAATTTTGAGACTGGGCAATGATGAGAGAATGTCGGTTTTTTAGCTGGCGTTCTCTTTTTATATATCTTGTAATGTTCGCATTTGCGATATATAATGTGAGAGTAAAAAAGTTACTTTGAAAGGTTGACTTTATGGACTATATTACCGCTAAAGAAGCATCTGAAAAGTGGGGAGTTACTACGCGACGAGTACAGGTATTATGTGCTCAAAATAAGATATCAGGCGCTATCCGTTTTGGTAACACCTGGGCAATACCACGACAGGCAATAAAACCTGAGGATAGAAGACGTAAAAGGGCTAAGGAATAGATATGTTTTGGTAAAACAGAAATATAGCTTAGTAAAAGAGGTGGATAGCAATTTGAATAAGCGAGTTGCAGTTTTAGATGAGCTAATTAAGAAACAATCAAAAAGTATTAATATATATGAAGAATTCACACATATAAGGGGATATCATGGATGCCGCCCTATTTCCATAGATAGTTACTATAAAGATGGAATAAAACCCATTAACAAGAAATTTGCCAAACAAGAGGCTCTTTTAAGATTATGCGACCAATATATTACAAAAGAAAGAGTTATTGAAGAATTTAATAAGTCTTGGACAGCTCTACAGTACCCCCATAAATCAGTTTGGCTTACTTATTCTGAAAACGAGTTTTTTAATAGTTGTGGACATTATCTGATTTATGGAAGTGAATTTTTATGTGGAATGGCAACTAAATTATTTTGTCAACCAAATTTAAAGAGGATTGGAATTCCTACAATATTTTATTGTGATATACCGCTCGATAATATTCCCAAAGATTATCTTTCAGGAATTAATCAGCAAATATGTATGAGAGATTCAACGGGTGGATTTAGGGTGTATGGTGAGGTGTTGGCACAGGAAATAGTTGGACATACGCACCCCAAAACTATTTACGATCCTTTGATTGGATTAACATACTGTTACAAAACATAAAACCCATATAAAATTACTAATGTATATGCTGGAAGCACTATTATTAAACCATAGATAAAGAAAGGAAGAAAGTGATGATAGGGACGATAAAGAATACAAAAGTATATTCAATGTTAGAGCAAAGGAATAGTCCATTCTTAGAAAAAATAGATAAGGTTTATGATTATGCAAGTAATCTTCTTCCCAAAATTAACCGTGTCTTTGCAAATTATACAGGTCATGATATTTCACATTCTTTAAACGTAATAGAATATATGTTTGAACTGACTGATTTTCCAGAAAAGCTAAGTGATTTAGAATTGACTGTTTTAGTATTTGTTTCATTACTGCACGATGTGGGAATGGTCGTAAATGAAGATGAAATCAACGATATAAAAAATGATAAAACGGATATTATTGAGAGGAAATATTCATTAGTTTTAGAAAAATATAAGGATGAAATTGTAGCTTTGCAGGAATGTATTCGCCCTATTCATGGTAGTAGATCTTTAACTCATGTACTTAATATGGATAATGAGTTTTTTCTCATACCTGGTTATACTAATATATCTTTTAAAGATGATGTTGCAAAAATATGTGCTGCACATAATGAGAATTTTGAGTGGATAGCCAATAATCTTTCTTTTGACAAAGTAAAAGGTAACTATTCTCTTAATTCTCAATTTATCGCTTTGCTTCTTAGAATAGCTGATTATTTGGATATTGATGAGGAAAGAGCTCCATTATATTTATATCAATATTTAAATCCAAAGGATTATGGTGACCTAGAGTGGAGACAACATTTCATTATTGAAAACAAAGAAAAAATTGTTTTAAATGAAAAAACCGGACATAAAAACATAGAGTTCTATGGAGAGAGCTCAAACCCAAGTATTCATAGGAAATTGTTAAGATATTTTGATTCTTTGAATGATGAACTGAAAAAAGCTGTCGAATTTTCAGAGTCTTTTCGAGATAAAAAATACCTATTAACTTTAAAAACTAATGTTCATAATAAAATTAGAACAAAAGGATTTAATTTTTCCGACTTTAAGCTATCTTTAGATTATAAGGCTGTTACCAGTTTGCTGATGGGAGAAAACATATATGGAGATAAAAAACATGGATTGAGAGAATTAATCCAAAATTCAATAGATGCTTGCAAAGTGATGCAAGAGGAGTCTATTGGTAAGCCGGAATTTGAATATGCCCCTTATCAACCATTCATAAGTATCATTTTAGATCAGGATAGAAAACAAGTGGTTGTATTTGATAATGGAAGAGGAATGTCATTAGACATTTTGAAAAAGTATTTTTTGAATGTAGGAGTATCTTATTATGTATCGGATGACTATTTATTTAAAGGTAATAAATATGCACCTATTGGAAATTATGGTATTGGTTTTTTAGCGTGTTTTATGTTATCGGATAAAGTCAATGTGTTAACGAAATATTATGGGGAAAGTCAAGCTAATAAAATCGAATTTGAAAAAAGTAGCGAGTATATTTGTCTTACATGTGAAGATGTACCCCGCCCACAAGGAACAGAAATATCCCTTGACTATGACCAATTTTTTGCAATGTTTGGGAATAACGCCAACAATGTAGAAACATTTATTAAGAAAAACTTTTTAGATTGTAAAATACCAATAAGAATAATAACTTTCAAAGATGGCAAAAGTTATTCAAAAAACGTGGAACTCCAGCAACTTGAGTTGTTATATCCCGAAGGTATCATATTAGATGCGTATTTTGATAATATTCAAGTTTCACTACATTGTAATTATAAAGGAATTAGATTTCTTAAGAATTTTTCGGATATATATTCTGATGAAAGTTATATTTTTCAAGAAGAAAGCAATGAAATGATCTTAGAGAAGGAACTTAGCAATCCTATCTTATTAAAAAACTATATTGAAGATGGAATGATAAAATTCTTGACACTCCCTATTATTTTGCCTTCAGAGGAGGATGACTTTGAAAAAGCATATGATGTATTAGAAGATTTCGAGTCTGCTTTAGGAAAAATAGATTATGAAGAAGCTAACTTTATTGCAAAAGATACATCTTTGTATAATTCATCTGAATTGATCGATAGGGATAATGACTACATAATTGGTGATTATACTCTGCGAGATTTTCGGCATCAGGTAGGTCATTCATCTAATGCTCCAACATATATTTCTTTGGATGAACAAAAAGTAGTTCAGGGTAGTGGTGATAAAATACTTCCGTACAGTACGGATATTGGATTTCAGGGCAGATATTCTTTTGAACACACAGATTATTTATATATAAAAAATGTGCTTATTTCTGATGTAAAGCTAAAAATTCCTTTTTTAATTGATGGTATCCAATTAAAAGGAGCAGCTATCAATATTACTAATAAAAAGATTATTCCTAATGTATCGAGAAATAATATTAGTGAGCAGCAGAATAAAGATTTAGCATATGCAATAGGGAAAGCGTTGCATTTATGGATTTATGAAAATGGTGGGTTTGACGGAGAAGAAAAAAATCTTCTGAAAAACTTTATTGCGCAATGTTATGCAGAAGACAATCGTTGTTTAAATATGAAAAGATAAACATGTGTACAAAAGAATAAGTAGAATTGATAGATTGAAGATGAATAATGAATGAATAAGAGAACATTGCCCTTGAGCGGATGTTCTTTTTTCATATATACAAGTAAATTAAAAAGCCGACTGCTTTATTGTACGATAGAGCAATCGGCTTTTTTGCGTGAAAGGAGGAATTTTAAGTGTCAAAAGTAATCGCTATTGCTAATCAGAAAGGTGGTACAGGTAAAACGACCACAACAGTTAATCTTGGTATCGGCCTTGCAGCACATGGGAAAAAGGTACTACTTGTGGACGCAGATGCACAAGGAAACCTAACAGATTCATTAGGGTATCAGGAACCGGATAGCTTGCCTATTTCATTGGCTACCATCCTTAACAAAAATATGATGGAGGAACCATATGAGACCAATGATGGTATCCTTCATCATGGAGAAGGTGTTGATCTGATGCCGGGTAACATTGAACTATCTGCTATTGAGGTATCACTGGTTAATACGATGAGCAGGGAAACGATACTGCGCACATATATCGATGCTGCTAAAGACAAATATGATTATGTGCTGATCGATTGTATGCCATCTCTGGGTATGATGACCATCAATGCCTTAGCTGCTGCGGACAGCGTAATTATTCCCGTTCAAGCTCATTATTTGCCGGCCAAAGGAATGACACAGCTTTTGCAGACTATCGCCAGAGTAAGAAGACAAATTAATCCTAAGCTGACCATTGACGGTGTACTGCTTACGATGGTAGATAATCGTACCAATTTTGCAAAGGATATTTCCTTTATTCTCAGGCGCGATTACGGCGATAAGCTAAGAGTTTTTCAAACGGAGATTCCATTATCCATCCGGGCGGCTGAAACATCTGCAGAAGGGAAAAGCATCTATGTGCATGATCCGCATGGAATAGCCGCTAAAGCTTATCAAGCTTTTACGAAGGAGGTGCAGGACATTGGCGAAAAACAACGTAAGAGACAGCATCAAGCTGGCTTCAGTAGATGACCTGTTTTCCACGGAGGAAAGCCGAGTAGATAGCCAACGTGAAAAGGTGTTGGATATTCCACTGTCAGAAATATGTGATTTCCCCAATCATCCTTTTAAGGTGAAAGCGGATGAAGCTATGCTGGAAATGGCGGATAGTGTAAAGCAGTACGGTGTCTTAGTTCCTGGGCTTGTAAGACCAAAAGTTGATGGCAGCTATGAAATGGTTGCAGGGCACCGTCGTAAAAAGGCAAGTGAGCTTGCAGGATGTGAGACTATGCCTTGTATTATCCGTAATCTGGGAGACGATGAAGCGACAATCATCATGGTTGATAGTAATCTACAAAGGGAAAGCATTTTACCAAGTGAAAAAGCCTTTGCATATAAGTTGAAGCTGGAAGCAATGAACAGGCAGGGACAGCGCACAGATTTAACTTCTGGACAAGTTGGCCAGAAGTTAAAAGGTAAGTATTCGGTTGAAATTCTTGCAGATCAAATGGGGGAAAGCTATAAACAAATTCAACGCTATATTCGCCTAACTGAACTGATACCATCTATTCTCGATATGGTGGATGAAAAGCAGATTGCCTTTAACCCAGCAGTAGAAATATCTTATCTGACCGAAAAAGAACAGCAAGACTTATATAACACCATGCAATCAGAAGACTGTACTCCATCCTTATCACAAGCGCAGAGGATGAAAAAACTTAGCCAAGATGGTAGGCTGAATGTAGATGTTATTTTCTCTATTTTAACAGAGGAAAAACCTAATCAAAAGGAAAAATTCAATATTCAGAAAGAACGCATAGACCGATTTTTCCCTAAGAATTTTTCTGAGAAGCAGAAGGAAGACTTAATTGTCCAACTTTTAGAAAGCTGGTATAAAAAGCGGCAAAGGGAGCAGGAACGATAATTATTTCGATCTCAAATAAGTGGGGTCGTTTTTTTATGCCCTCTTTTGAAGGGAGGTGCTTTTATGTACTTTACAGAAGGGCAGCTGCGTGAATATGAGCGCATGATGCAGGAAAAACCGGGACATAACCGAAGACCTATCAAAACGGTAAAGGAGAGTGATTGTAAGCACTGTCAGTTCTTTGATGAACATTCTCACAAATGCAGCAAAGAAAAATGTACTCTATTCGATGATTAAACAATCAGGCAAATATTTCACACCAAGGGGGTAGTCTATCTATTTGATTATTGAATGTCGTAGAATGGTCATCCGTTTTTCCCCTCCCCACACCCCACCCCTATATATTTACCAGCCGAAAAAGAAATATCTCTGCCTTTCGGCAGGTAATACAACAAATTTCATACAGAAAGGAGCATTTATGAAGCAGTCAGATAACAAGAAAAATCCTAAGGTGTTCCGCACCCTAATACGGCGTATTCATATCGGCAGTAAAGTAACAAAAAATGACATGAATAGGCAGTGCCCTGGTAAAAAGAATGAAAAGCAGGAAGGACAGTCCTAATTCTTTTTCGGCGGGTAAAACTGCTCTTTATTCCAAACCGAAAGGAGGAACAGAACAACTTGAAGCTATTGAAGAACCGAATATTTCTAAGTATCCTTTGCATTGTTATTGCGGCATGTGTTTCTTTTTTACTCTTGCCGCGCTTTTATGAACAAAAGAGTGCAACTGTCATGATACTTCGGGCATCAGAAGACATCCCTGTTGGAACAGAGATAACGGATAAATATCTTGCGAATGTAGAAGTGGGAGGATATGGTCTGCCACAAGGGTTTATTAATGATAAAGCCCTTATTGTAGGAAAGATTGCACAGACCGACATTGCCAAGGGAGATTATTTCTTTCCTCAGAAACTTGGTGAATTTGTTGTGAACGAGCTGTTTGACCGGATCGCAGGCAATAACCAACGTCTTGTTACCATCAGCGTACCAAGCATTGCTGCGGGACTATCCTCCCATCTGCAAAATGGAGACATAGTAACGGTAGCTGTGTTTTTGGAGCGTGCATCCGACGGTCAGGATTCTTCCCCACAGGTCATACTCTATCCCGAATTAAAGGGGTTGGAGGTTTACAGTGTAGAGAATGCACGAACACAGGATACTGCCGAGGTCCGAAAGCAGCAGTCCGACAGTCAATCATCCACTGGTGATCCTATTCCTAAGGCTATTACGCTAATCGTTACCGAAGCACAGGCCAAAAGGCTTATAGAAGCTGAATACACAGGCAAGCTTCACCTGATCTTTGAGAAACGAGGTGTGAGCCATGAGTAGTAAAATTTATACTGTTTGGGGTGGTAAAAACAGTGGGAAGACAACTTTTGCAGTCAATCTAGCCTGCACCCTTTCCAGACGTAATGTGCTGGTGGGACTTATTTCCTCCAATCTGACCTATGGAGATATCCAGGTATTCTTAGGTCAGAGTGTTCCAGCCCAAAAGGGTCTCTTTCAGGCATTAAGTGAGGATAATCCCAACATTGGAGAAAGATTTATGCAATACGAGGAATGTAAAAATCTTTTCTTCCTATCTGTACCTACCCACTATACCGGGCTTCTTTGTGAGACCATAACCCTTCAAGAAGTAGAGAGAATGTTGAATGCTGCATCATTGGTGTTTGACATTATCATTGTGGATGGAGCAGCGGAAGTTACTAACCCGGTATCGGGTGTTGGACTTTGGATGGCTGAAAGGATATATACCCTACATAAGCCGTCCGTAGCAGCACAAATGTGGTACCGGGGCGTTACGGATTTTATGCGCGAGTTACATATTGTAGAAAAGCAAACCCATATACTACTTGAACCCAATGGGGAATTTGATGACAAAACCTATCGTAAAATGATGGAACTGCCTTTTGATTATGAATTGCCATATCTCAAACGGGCAGGTGAATTGGAAAACGCCGGGACACCAATCGTATTCTTCCGTGACCGACTTTGCAGGCGGTATATCAAGGCTTTGGAGAAAATTGCAGATGGAATTGGAGGTCGAAAGACATGAGTAACAGATTTTCAGTCAATGAGTTGATTTACCAGGCCAATAAAAGGCGTTCAGACAGTGGAGAAAGTGTGAAAGCGCAGGATTACGGAGAAATTCTTGATAAACTGCAACGGATTATTGCAAAGAACCACTCTGCGGAGCTTGCCCAGGTATTGTATTCAGAGGAAGCCGAGGGAAAACTCAAGGATCTCATCATACGATACCTAAACAGTGAGCAGTTAGTAGCTAAAGACTTGCGCAACATTTCGGAGCTGGTGGATGCTGTTTATTACGACATGGCTGGAATGGGATTGTTATCTCCTTATCTGCAAGACACTGATACGGAGGAAATCAACGTCAATGGCTCTTCAGGTATTTGGGTACAGTATAAAGACAAGAAGGTGCGTCTGAATGAAATCTTTAGTAATCCGGAAGCCTGTGCCAACATTGTAAGAAAGATGAGCAGATTCGGGAATGTCATTTTAGATGGCTCTAAACCTATTGGGGATAGTTTCATTGCAAGGGGTATTCGTATGTCGGGTGCTATTACGCCCTGCGTTGACCCGGATACGGGTGCCATTGCCTCCATACGAAAGCAAAAGCCATCCTATATCACAAGGGAAAATCTGATTGAGTGGGGTACAGCTACAGCAGAGGAGCTGGATTTTCTGAGCTTATGTGTTAATAATGGTGTATCGGTAGCCATTGCCGGAGCAACCGGTAGCGGAAAAACTGCTGATATGGGATACATTCTAAGCAGAGTACCTCCTGACAAGAGAATAGTCACCATTGAGGACACTCGTGAATTATCATTGGCACAGTTTGATGAAAATGGGGTGATGATTAACGACGTCATTCACCTATTGACCAAAGAAGAACCCAATGCTATTACCATGCTGGATTTGCTAAAGTTATCATTAAGGCTGCACCCTGAAATTCTTGTTCCGGCTGAGATGCGTGGTAAAGAAGCTCTTACAGTGCAAGAGGCAGGGCGAACAGGGCACACCATCGTCAGTACTCTTCATGCTAACAGCGCTCGGACGGCATATGACAGAATCCTAACCATGTGCCTGGAGGCGGGAACATCATTATCAGAAGAGCGGCTTATGAAAAACATTGTAGAAGCCTTTCCTATCATGCTTTTTAAGATGCAGCTCCCGGACAAATCACGTAAATATATGGAGATTTTTGAGGCTACCGGGGTAAAGAATAGTGAAGTTACCGGTAATACCCTTTTTAAATATGTGGTTGATTATTATGAGAGAGATGAGGCTGGAAGAATAACAAAGGTGGTGGGGGATCACAGGCGATTAGGATGTATTTCTTCAACACTGGCAGAGCGACTGCTAATTGGCGGTGTTCCCCAGAATGAGATTAGCCGTTATGCGGAAGGAGGAACTACATGAATCCAATTTATCTATCCCTTGTGATTGTTTTTGTACTCATTAGCATTGCACTGTTTCTCCTGCTAAAACTGAATCCGTTTGCTGTAGAGCAAAATCCACTGAAAAAACGCCGCTTATATCTCACAGGTACAAAGCTGAAAATAACGGAACGAATTTCTATCCGGTTTGAAACCCTGTTTCGGCAGACCCGGTGCACTAAGAGGAAATTTTTTATGATGGTGCTCATGTCGGCAGCAGGAGGCTTTGTAGTTGGGACATTAATGTTTAGTAGTGTAGAGCTGGCAGCTGTAATGGCATTGTGTGTTCTTCCTGCCCCGTACTTTTACCTGACTGTGAAAAGCGCTACAGCAGCAAGAGAGGAAATCGAAGGGCTAGAGAACACCATGTCCATCATCACAAACGCTTATGCAGGAAATGATGACATCATCAAAGCAGTGGAAACCTATGTCGAAGAAAAGAACCGATATATCCCGGTTCACCTGAGAGCACCCACACCCTTTGACGAATTCGTATCGGAAATTCGACTTATTAATCCTAATGTGGAGCATGGACTATATCGCCTGTCGGCAAAGATTAAAAACCGGTACTTTAACGAATGGGTAAAAACGCTTATTCTTTGCCATCATGACCGAAGATTGAAATTTGCTTTGTTTCCCATTATTAAGGCTATGAACGATGCCAAGTCAATGCAGATTGAAAGTGACGGTATGATGGTGAGGGTATGGCGAGATTACCTAATGACAGCGGGCCTGATGTTTTCTGTAATCCCTATGATGCGATTTTCAAATGCTGAATGGTTTGTTATTCTCACCAAAACGGCTATCGGAAAGATATTAATTATCCTCATGCTGCTAACTGCTATTGCCACAGCGTTCTACGTGATGAAGGCTACAAAACCATCAAACAGATAAGGAGGTTTTCCGTTGTTTTATCAAATCATTATATTTATCCTGCTGACTGCAGCGGGTTTTTTAATATGCAGACAGATCCTTAAAATTCCTAAATTGAGTATGAAAAAGAATATAAAAAATCTGCAAGAAGGAAAAGAACAAACCGGCAAAAGGCTGCTAAACTGTTTTGTTATGCCTTTTGTAAAGCCGGTAGCCCGTCTCATTCCACTTGACCCGGTGAAAGAAGCAAGGATGGCATCCATTCTTAAGCGAGGAGGGCTGGAACTGACACCTAAGGAGTATTATGCCAGAGCAATACTGTGTGCTCTTTTAACCTTACCTTTAGCTTTATTGCTCTTTGCCGTTGGTGCGGCCAATATTGCTCCGATTGTACTTATCTTTTCGATAGTGGTATATTTTCACTTCATGACTGATCTCAAAGATAAGATGAAGGAAAAGAAGAACCGTATTGAAATGGAATTGCCGGGTTTTGTGCGGTCTATCCTGTATAAGTTAGACGATGTCAAAGGTGATAGCCGAAAGAAGATTGTACAGGTGGATTTAATCCAAATATTTGAGGATTATTTAAAGGTAGCCAGTGAAGTATTCCAATATGATGTTTCGGTTTTGGTCATGGAGATGAAAGCAAAGGATATTGAAACAGCTCTACGCAACTTCAATGAACGTATTGGTCTGACGGATGTATCCTTCTTGGTAAACGCCCTTATTGGGCTTTACAGGGGCGAACATCAAGGTGAGGCACTGGCGTATCTTGCCAGAGACATGGATATTAAAGCAAAGGAAGCGCTAAGGAAAAAACTGAATAAGCTCCCTCGTAGGATCAAGATTGCATCAATACCTCTTGTGGCTGTGACACTTGCCAGCTTGCTCTATGTGATAGGCTCCCACCTAATAAGGTCAATGGGGGGCCTTTTTTAATGTGAAAACGGGGAAACCCTTTTCAAAAATAAATTTTCAGGAGGTAATACCCATGAAAAGCAAGAAAAACGCAAATTCCATTACCAAAGAAAGGAGGGCGAAAACCATGAAGAAAAACATTACAGGCACCCTTTTGAAGACCAAAAATGTTTTGGTAAACAAATCTGGTGATCAAATGACCGGCTGGCTTATTGTCGTGCTGGTTGTTGTGGTAGTCGGTGCGGTATTTATGACACTGTACCAGGGTTCTATCACTAGCATATGGAACAGCATTGTTACCAAGATTACCGGCCTTTTGAGCTAACCTTAGTTAAAAGGCAGCAACGCAGGGGAGCATGGCGAGCATGGCTCCCTTTTTTCTTTGAAACCAAAATCTAAAAAATAATGGAGGTATTTTCTATGTTGACTACAGTAAAAAGCAAATTGAAGATGGCAGGTATAAAAACCAGAAGTGTTTTGACAAATCAATCCGGTGACCAAATGACTGGCTGGCTTATTGTCGTATTGGTTGTTGTGGTAGTGGGTGCAGTATTTATGACACTGTATCAGGATTCCATCACTACTATTTGGAACAGTATAGTTACTAAGATTACCGGTCTTTTGAGCTAACAGCTCTTAATAACTAAAGGCAGTGACACAGGGGGAGCACTGCTCTCCCTTTTCCCTAAACCAAAACAAAAATGATATGGAGGTATTTATGATGATGGTAACCTTAAAAAACAAAATGAGAAAAGCAGGACTCAAAGCTAGAAATATTCTGACTAACCAATCCGGAGACCAGATGACCGGATGGCTCATCGTGGTTTTGATTGTCGTGGTGGTAGGAGCAGTGTTTATGACACTGTACCAGGGTTCTATCACTACTATTTGGAACAGCATTGTCAGTAAGATAACCGGTTTACTGAGCTAATGAAACCGCGAAAGGTATATTCAGAGGCGGGAGGTGCTAATCAGATGCATAGGAGGCACCAAAGCATAGGGGAGAGTAATTCTCTCCCTCTGCTTTTTCGAAAGATCATTTCTGATAAGAGAGGCAGTAGCTACTTTGACCTAATGATAAAAACGCTGGTTGTAATTACGCTCATGGTTACGGTCATGAGTTTTCTAAGTATTTTTACCACTTATCTGAATCTGAACCATGTTTGCCGCCGTATTGTCCGGGTGGTTGAACTTGAGGGACAGGTATCTGACAAAGCCTATGATGTTTTCTACCGGCTTAAACAGCAGACAGGTCTTTCACCAGAAATGATAGTAGAGGATGTAGAATACTGCGATGGTCAGAAGAAGATCCAATTGCGAGATACTTTTACAGTTACGATGACATACAGTCATCCATTTACAATTTTTACACCATCCTTTGCGCCGCCTGTACAGATTATGATTCCTATGCGGGTGAGCATTACGGGCATGTCAGAAAAATATTGGAAGCCTTCTGACTGAGAGTGCCGGAAAGGAGGGAAGGTAGTGGAACGTTTTAAACGTATTTTGAAGGATCGCAGGGGTGATGCCTTTGTATTTATTCTAATTCTTGTATTTTTTATCCTGACACTTTCAGCCATACTGATTGAATATTTTCGCATGGAAAGCCTGTATCAGCAGGTGGAATATGTACTTCAAAGAGGCGTAAATACATCAGTAGAATATGCTATGCTGGATGAATACCGCAGGGATGGATATGTCCGTATTGATAGTGAACTTGCAAAAGAAAAGCTGTACAAATACCTGCATGAAAGCATGAAGCTGGATTCAGGACTGAATAAATATGCCGATAAAGAATGGGTTTATGAGCTTGAAATTAAAAGTATTGATGCAACTGATAATCCGCCCCGGCTGACGCTGAACGGAGCACTGAAGACCCGTAGCATTTTTAGCTTTCTGACCGGTGAGGTGAGACTTCCCTTTAGTATATCCAGTGTTAACAACAGAATTGAGGAAGGAGGTCCTTAATGAAGAATAAATTCATCTTTGCTATTCCGTTTATATTTGCATGTTGTCTTCTCTTATCAGTTAAGGTTTTTGCTATATCTAATAGCGATATTATCATAAATGTTGCATCTCCCATAAATGACTTGCAAAACGAAAGCGGCATGGTAGCAGTGGAGAATTTTCCGGAAAATATCACTATCGGTGTAATGGCTCAAACCGGTAAAATTACCGATGTTCAATTGGAATATAGCGATCAAAGCAGAAGCATTGAGCCTGAATATATACTAAGCATTGAAAATAAAGAAGCGTGTGGTCCTTATACCATTACTGCAAAAACAGACCAGGGTGCAGTACTTACCATCACGGTAAATGTCTTGTATCAAGTAAAAGCCATCTATGACGTCCGTTATCGCACCATAGGCATGAATGTCAAGGAAATTTATGAGGGCGAAACATTGATAAAGTCCTTCTCAGAGCCACAGCGTATAGATATTGTAAATGCCAATACGGTTGCAGACTATGAACAAGAACGGATTGCCGGATGGATTGGCAGATATGATGGCGAAACCTACACGTTAAAGGGCAGCAATGTGGTGGAGATTCATGACTTTAGATCCGGTAAGATATATGGAACATATGATGCCAACAGAGATTTTAAACCACTGACAACTCTTTATGGGTGGACACCCAAAACCATTATTGCTTTTGAAACTATGAGAAATACAGCATTGTCCTATCAAGCACCGGTTAAAATTGATGTGGAGGCTAATTGGTGTGATGAACAAAAACAGGAGTTTTATGGCAGACTTACCGCTCAGGACAAAGGGGTACCAGAACTGCTCTATCCCTACCAGACAACTTCCGTAACCTTTACTAAAGATGATATCCGCTTATCTCGAAACTTTACATATTTGGGGCTTGAATGGGATTATACGCCGGAGAGCGCTGAATACTTTGATGGGGAAAACAAGACACAGACCTCTGTTACTCAGAAAATCAATTACCAGATTCCCACTGTAGACTTTTATTTCAAGTTTAGGATACAGGAGGGAAACGACTTATCGGTTGTTATCCGAGCACCAGTCATGGTGAAACGTGGCGACAACTACTCCTTTACTGTGATTTACATGAACAGTGGAAAGAGTGCAGCCTATGACGTACCCTTAAAAGGTGTGGTGGATGGTGTCCTAATTGAAGAGATTCCTGTAATGAAAGACTTTACACCAAACGTAAGCAAAACCTATGTCATCAAACACACCGCAGATACTACCGCCGATGAAATCCACCTGTGGGCTAATATTGGTGTACAAGTGGGTTTTATAGATGGAAATCTTTCCAATAACACGGCTACAGCGGTAATTAAAGTGGTTGACCCTGAACCTGAACCAACGCCTAGTCCTGACGATAATCCTGAAGAACCTGAAGAACCTGAGAATCCACCTGAGGAGCCAGCAGATACACCAAGAATTTGTGATCTGTCAGTAAGCATATTAGCTCCACCTACGGTATATGAACATGAGGATTACAGTTATTCTGTGAGCTTTACTAACCACAGCGGTATAGTGCTGGAAACTGTGCTTTTGCAGACAAAAAATAACGAAATTATCTTGTCGCAAGTTCCTAAAACCGTCAGCTTTAAGCCTCAGGAAACAAAGGTCTTTACCTTTACAGGGACGGCGGGAAGCAAAGGCGAGGTATACAATCTGTGGGCTAATGTGGAAGCACCGGAGGGTTTTACAGATGAGAATTCCATTAATAATACTGCTGTTTCGAATATTAGAGTAGTAGAACGACCTTCTGATGATCCAGACCACCCTGAAGAACCTGATGATCCACCCAGCGAACCCGATGACCCGCCTGAAAATCCTGATGATCCCGAAAAACCACCTGACAACCCGGATAAACCTGAGGAACCAAGCAATCCACCAGATAACCCGGTGAAATTGTTATGTGATGTATGGGTAAACCTATCGTCTCCGCCCACCGTCTATGAACGGGAGGAATACAGCTTTACAGTATTCTTTGCCAACTCTACTGATAAGGAGCTGTCAGACGTAGGACTGAGTATCACAATTAACGGTAATGCGATTCCTGACATTCCCTCGACAACCAATTTTAAAGCCTTTGAAAAGAAAGCTTTTCTTGTTACAAAAACGGCTGGGGAAAAAGGTATACCTATCCGATTGTCGGCGGAAGTCTCGCCGCCTATTGGGTACATAGACACTAATACAAGTAATAACCGGGTTTGGACAGAAATAATGGTGTTAGAACGCCCTTATGATTTGGATGTACAAAGAATTACGCCCGATCAATATAAGGAAAATCAGTCTGTCATTACCACTGTCAAAGTATCCAATAAGGGCAGTCTGGACTTTACGCCGGGACAAAATGTCACTGTACTATTTCAAATACCTGAGTTATCTTTGTCAAAGCGAATTGATGCAGTAGTCATGGAAAAGGATACATGGAATGTTGTATCTATACGATGGGATACACCCAATGTGCAGAGCGACAAGGAAGTGACCCTGATTGCGATTATCAATCCTGAACAGTCATTAGGCAATGAAAGCACTGCCGACAACAACACCTATACTCAAAAGGCTGTGATCCAGAACATATCCTATGAGGAACCGGAGGAATGTCGGGCGCTGCCTGATCCGCCGAAAAGAAATGAACAGCCTAGAGTAACGTGGTGGGAGCAGAGGTATGAGAGCGGCCAATTTGTATGGCGACAATTCTATGCTGAGTTAAAGATAAGTGCTGTGCTGGATTATGATACGAAAGCCAAAGGTTATCTCAAATCGGGCTACGGCTATTCTATTCGTGTTACGAGCACCGTGAACACCAATTATGACAGACCGGAGCTGATTACGGCGCCTCAGACGGCGGAAGTCTATCTACCGGAATACCGATATGATACGGCTATTCCTCTAATAAAAGAGGGCGGTCAATTTGTCTTTAAGGAAAATCCCTCATCTCCCTTTAGGTACAGAAAGCATTACATTCCGGTGTGGTTTCCGGATAACAGGGACTATATCATACAGCTCCTTGTCACCGATGTCCATACTCCAGGAGGAACGCTATCACGGTGGATTACAGGAGGAGAACTTAAGGTTCATGTGGTAGACAGTATGTACTCTGATGATGTCACCACAGGTAATTGACATGATACTGCTATTTTGTGTTGTTCCTCTTTTGTGGGCGGCAGTAATAGATTATAGAAAGCGTATTATTCCTGATTGGACATGGATTGCAATCTTCCTGATTGGCAGCATATCTGTTTTTCTTCTACCATATCCGACCTTAGTCCAGCGGACTATAGGGTTTTTGCTACCGGGCATTACTCTCTTCTATCTTGCAATGAAATATGGTGGTGTTGGTGGCGGTGATATCAAGTTGACGTCAGCATTGGGGTTTTGCTTTGGATTGTATGGACTGGCGGTTATTTTATTTTTTGCACTGGTTCCTGCTTGTCTTTATGCAAAGGTAACAAAGCAAAAAAGTGTTCCTCTGGCTGTATTCTTAAGCATTGGATTTTTTATTTACATCAGCATTGTTTTTGTAAATGGCTTACTTGTCGCAGGATGATGTATAAGCATGAATTGGTCAGGATAAGGAGGTGTTTTGATGGAGCTTAAAACGATACTGGCCATCGTTCTTTGTCTGGTGATTGTGGGTGGTGCAGTATACCTGCATATCAAACAAAAAAAGAAATGACGGCAGTAGAGCAAAAGGGGCGGAATACCGTCCCTTTTCTGCTGCTGATTTGATTGGAGTGAGAAGAAAATGGATGATAGGAACAAGGAGATCAATGCCGGGTATGTCATTACCGATCGGCTGACTGTGGGAAACTCAGAATTTGTCATAGGTCAAAGCGAAAATGCTCCCGCCAAATTTGTGACATGGAAAGGTGAAAAGGGTCAAAAGAATTATTATTGGGGGCATTATTGCAAGGATCGTCTTACTGCCCTTGAAGATTTATGTAATCGCACACTCGATGAAATACATTATTTAAGAAGTATTCAGCAAGGGAAGGAAATAGCTCGAAAACCGGAACAGCATGCTTTAAAGAAAAAATGTGAGCCGGTAAGATAAGGGGGGATAAAAGTTGGCAACAAAATTGCAACTTATTACAGAACTTTCAGAAAGGACAGCCAATACGATTATTAAAAGTCCTGCCAACTGGACTTCCTTTTTGAAAACGGTAGGATGGAACTATAAATATCCATTTCATGATCAATTGCTGATTTATGCGCAGCGCCCCGACGCAACTGCCTGTGCTCCCATTGAGCTATGGAATGAGAGATTTGGTAGATGGGTAAACCGAGGCGCGAAGGGAATAGCCCTTATTGATGACAGCGGAAGTCATTTAAGCTTGCGCCATGTATTTGATGTATCGGATACAAACAGCCGATATGACCGGCCTATTGTCCTTTGGGCATTGAAGGATGGATATTCAGAATATGTGATAGAAACACTGGAAAATGCCTTTGGTGATCTCAAGGATAAGAGCAATATGCCTTATGCAATTATTTCAGCCGCTATTAACGCTGCCCAAGATAATTATTCTGATTACCTTTCCGATCTCTTGTACAGCCGGGAGAATAGTTTTCTGGAGGAACTGGATGAACTGAATGTGGATGTTATTTTTAAAAATGCACTCAGTAATTCGGTTGCATATGTACTCTTAGTCCGTTGTGGTTATCCTGCCAATGAATTTTTTAGTTTTGAGGATTTTCAGGATATTGTGAATTTTAATACCCTGGATACTATATCGAGGTTGGGGGCTGCAACAAGTGATATTTCTGAAATGATTCTAAAGGAAATTGGAGCGACAGTCAAAGAACTGCAAAAATCGGAGAGAAATCAAAATCGTACATTTGCAAAAAGTCAGGATGTACGACACAATAAAAGTGTAAATAACAGAGATGAAAGGGCGGATGGGCATGGAATTGACATACACGATGCAAAGCGACTATCTGATACCGGATCTGACGCTGCCGGAGGAAGAAACGCACATCGGGAAATATGGGATGTTGCGAAAAACATACCTGAAAAACCACAGGAAAGGAACATACGCCAGCCTGATGTTGTCGGGGCAACTAAGCAGTCATCTAACAGAGATAGACCAGACGGCGAAGGAACGAATCGAGACAATGGTAGCGAAGTTACTCACGGAGAATCCGGCACCGGACAAAGAGACAGACCCGATAGCATGGACGGGACATATGAACAATCTAAAGTATTCAGCAGAGGAAACAATACTAGCGGAACTGGTTTACAACTAACTCTTTTCCCCACAGTAGAACAACAAATTGAAGCTATAGAGCAGGCGGAGGATAATAAAACCTCCGCTTTTTCTATTTCACAGGAAGAAATAGACCATGCTCTTTGTAAAGGATCAGGAGTTCAAGACGGCAAATTCCGTATATATCTGCATTATCAAGAACACCACAGCGCAAAAGAGTCCATTGACTTTCTTAAACAAGAATATGGGATCGGTGGAGGTACACATTTCTTTATAGACGGAACCCATGGAAACGAATGGCACGATGGTAAAGGGATTTCCCTTAGTAAGAATGGTAGCTTTATAACAAATCCTGATATAAGACTGACATGGAGTCAGGTAGCAAAACGTCTTGGTGAGCTTATCTCTGCAGACAGATATTTAAACAGCAAGGAAAAAGAGCATCTACCAATAGTACGTCAGGAAATGGAAGGACGCCGTCAGAAGCTTGCAGAAGAAGCCTATGCTCGTACAATCCTAGACCGGGAGCCTGAATCTGTTGAACCGAACCAGCTTCCGTCAAGAGATACTGTAAACTATTCACTTCATCTTGGAGATACAGTGTATCTTGGTGCTGATGAATACGAGGTGGTGTCCTTTGACAGCAATGTAGTAGAACTGCGTGACATGAACTGCCCTATACTCACCAAACAATTCCAGCGTGAAACTTTTGAACGTATGATGCGGGAAAATCCATTAAACGATCATCTTATTGAGCAGGGGGGAATACCAGAGCAGCCGGCCGAAGAAGAAACGCAAACACCATCCCCACGAATGTTATACCAGACATATTTGTCCGAAATTGTCAGTAAGGTACGAGCTGACGAGATATATCCCATGCTGCGTGATCGTGATACAGATCCAGACAGCGCTAAACGAGAACTTGATATGGCAATTGACCGTATTGTCCTTTCTATGCAGGGAGAACATCCGGCTTTTTATGAAGCCTATACAAACTTGTCACATTTTAAAGAATGGTTTACCGAAGATGTATACCAGAGAACATATCAGGATTATCTAACCGAAAAGAAGGATAGTGTTACTATTCACTCCAATGACCCTGATGCACCGGAATGGCTACAGGAATTAAGAGATGTGGACAGAAGCCACAAAGGTGATACCACTCAACAAAGTGAAAATGATGAGGATAATACACAGGACGTTGAAGTTACTAATGTCACTTCTGACCATGAGTCAGAAAAGATAAAACAAGAGCGCATCAATTACCATATCACCAATGATGAATTGGGGCATGGTGGTCAAAAAACCAAATATGGATGGAACATCACTGCCATTCGTCTCTTAAATTTACTTGAAACAGAAAACAGACTTGCCACTTTGGAAGAACAGGAAATTCTGTCCCGGTATGTAGGGTGGGGTGGAATGCCCCAAGTTTTTGATGAACAAAACAGTCAATGGGCAAAGGAATACACGGAGTTGAAGGAGCTGCTTGATGAAGATGAATATGCATCCGCAAGAGCATCTACCTTAAACGCTCACTTTACTTCACCTGTAGTCATTAAAGCCATGTATACCTGTCTTGCAAATATGGGCTTTGAGACCGGTAATATATTGGAACCAAGTTGTGGTGTCGGTAACTTTTTGGGACTTATACCGGATAGTATGAAAGATTCCAAACTTTACGGTATAGAGCTTGACAGCATCACAGGCCGGATAGCCAAACAGCTTTATCAAAAAGCTAATATAGCCGTGCAGGGCTTTGAGGAAACAAACCTACCCGACAGCTTTTTTGACCTAGCCGTTGGCAATGTACCCTTTGGAAGTTATGGGGTAGCGGATAAGAAATACGATAAATATAAGTTTTTAATTCATGATTACTTTTTTGCAAAAACATTGGATAAGGTGCGGCCAGGAGGTATCATTGCATTTATTACTTCCAAGGGTACGATGGACAAACAAAATCCTGAAGTCCGTAAATACATTGCTCAGAGGGCAGAACTTTTAGGTGCTATACGTCTTCCAAACAACGCATTTCTAGCAAACGCTGGTACTGAAGTCACTGCGGATATCCTATTTCTGCAAAAGAAAGATCGTGTGATTGATATTGTGCCGGATTGGGTGAATCTCTCTACAACAGAAGATGGTATTCCTGTTAATAGTTATTTTGCAGACAATCCTGATATGATATTGGGTACAATGGGCTACAGCGAACGGATGTATGGAAATGCAAAAGAAACTACCTGTACACCTTATGAAAATGCTGATCTTGCAGAACTCCTTCGTGAAGCGCTTGAAAACATCCATGCAGAAATCACGGAATACGAGATGGATGATATATCTGATGATATAGATACCTCGATCCCGGCAGATCCCAATGTGCGCAATTTTAGTTATACCGTAGTAGACGGCGAGGTCTACTACCGGGAAAACAGCAGGATGAACAAAGTAGAGGTATCCGTCACAGCAGAAGGACGAATCAAGGGCATGATTGCTATTCGGGATTGTGTCCGTGACCTGATTGAATATCAGACTGAGGATTACAGCGGTGAAGTAATCCAAGAACAGCAGCAAAAGCTAAATAGATTATATGATACATTTACTTCAAAGTATGGACTACTAAACAGCCGTGGTAACAATATGGCTTTTTCCGATGACAGCTCTTACTGCCTGCTCTGTTCCCTTGAAATACTGGACGAGAACGGGGAGTTAGAGCGCAAAGCTGATATGTTTACCAAACGTACTATAAGGCAGCGCACAATAATCTCTCATGTAGATACTGCTACTGAAGCATTAGCCATCTCTATTGCAGAAAAAGCTTGTGTTGACATAGGATTCATGAAAGGTCTGACGGGGCTTTCGGAAGAACAGCTTATAAATGATCTTGAAGGTGTCGTATTTCGCAATCCTGATAAATTAGATAGTGAAGGAAAACCGATATTAGAAACTGCGGATGCTTATCTATCCGGAAATGTGAGGGAGAAACTGAAAACCGCCCGGCAGTTTGCCCAGATGCACCCTGACATCTACAGTATAAATGTTACTGCACTGGAAAGGGTGCAGCCAAAGGATTTAAGCGCATCTGAAATCGATGTTCGCCTTGGAGCAACCTGGCTTCCACCAGATGTGGTAAAGGACTTTATCTTTGAGCTTTTGGAAACTCCTTATATGTACAAACGTTATATTGATGTTTTTTACTCATCCTATACCGCCAACTGGAATGTTAAGGGCAAAAATGATGACCGCAGCGGCAATATCAAGGCTGTTATGACTTATGGAACTAACCGTATCAATGCCTACAAAATCATCGAAGAAACATTGAACCTCAAGGATGTACGTATTTTTGATACAGTTTATGAGGACGGTGTTGAGAAGCGTGTTTTGAACAAAAAAGAAACTGCCATTGCCCAGCAGAAACAGGAGACCATCAAAGAAGCGTTCCAAGGCTGGATTTGGAAAGACCCAACGCGTCGGGAACGACTGACGCGAATCTATAATGACCGTTTCAATTCTATTCGCCCTAGGGAATATGACGGCAGCCATATCCGGTTTACCGGAATGAATCCGGAAATCTCTCTTCGTAAACATCAGGTGGATGCGGTAGCACATATTCTGTATGGTGGCAATACCCTATTGGCACATTGTGTGGGTGCGGGCAAGACATATGAAATGACGGCAGCAGCTATGGAAAGCAAGCATTTAGGACTTTGTCAAAAAAGCTTGTTTGTCGTACCTAACCATCTGACTGAACAATGGGCAGCAGAGTTTTTGCAGCTCTATCCTAGCGCCAATATTCTTGTAGCAACGAAAAAAGACTTTGAAACCAAAAACCGTAAAAAGTTTTGTGCACGTATTGCAACCGGTGATTATGATGCCGTAATTATTGGACATAGCCAGTTTGAGAAAATCCCCATATCACAGGAAAGGCAAAAACGGCAGCTTGAAGAACAGATTGCGGAGATTACAAGCGGCATCCGGGAGCTTAAGGAGGAAAGAGGAGAGCGTTATGCTATCAAGCAGCTTGAAAAGACTAAAAAGACATTAAAATCAAGGTTGGATAAGCTTAATGATACCAGCCGAAAAGATGATGTGGTGACATTTGAAGAATTAGGTGTTGATCGACTGTTTGTAGACGAAGCTGACTTTTATAAAAATCTGTTTCTGTACACCAAGATGCGTAATGTGGCGGGACTTTCCCAAACTGAGGCACAAAAGTCCTCCGACCTTTTTGCAAAATGCCGCTATCTTGATGAACTGACAGAGGGGCGAGGGATCATCTTTGCTACAGGAACACCAATCAGCAATTCAATTACTGAGATGTACACCATGCAAAGATATTTGCAATATGAAGCATTAAGAAAAAACGGACTCCAACATTTCGATTGCTGGGCAAGTACTTTTGGAGAGACCGTAACTGCCATTGAACTTGCCCCGGAGGGTACTGGATACAGAGCAAAAACGAGATTTGCACGTTTCTATAACCTTCCGGAACTAATGAATATGTTCAAAGAAGTTGCAGATATCAAAACTGCAGATATGCTGAATCTTCCCGTACCCAAAGCCAATTATCACAATGTTGCGGTAAAGCCCAGCCAATTTCAACAGGATATGGTGGCTGAACTTGCTGAACGAGCTGAGCGGGTACGAAACAAAGAGGTAGAACCATATGAGGATAACATGCTAAAAATCACTAATGACGGCCGTAAGCTGGCACTTGAGCAGCGACTGACAAATCCAATGCTACCTGATTACGAAGATAGCAAAGTAAACGCCTGTGTGGAGAATATCTTTCGCTTTTGGCAGGAAAACAATGATAGGCAGCTAACGCAGCTTGTATTCTGTGATTTGTCTACACCGAAAAATGATGGAAACTTCAACGTGTATGATGATGTGAGGCAGAAACTTATAGAACGTGGTGTTCCTGCTGATGAAGTTGCTTTCATACACGATGCCAACACAGAGACCAGGAAGAAGGAGTTATTTGCCAAGGTTCGCAAAGGTCAGGTGCGTGTACTGTTAGGTTCTACCTTTAAGATGGGAGCCGGAACCAATGTACAGGATCGCTTAATTGCGCTCCATGATTTGGATTGTCCGTGGAGACCAAGGGATTTGGAACAGCGCAGCGGCAGAATAATTCGTCAGGGTAATAAAAACGACGAGGTGTATATTTTCAGGTATGTAACGGAAAATACCTTTGATGCTTATCTTTACCAAATACTTGAGAATAAGCAGCGTTTCATTTCGCAGATTATGACTTCAAAGTCACCGGTAAGAAGCGCTGAGGACATTGATGAAACAGCACTTTCCTATGCAGAGGTGAAAGCTTTGGCTACCGGAAATCCCTATATAAAAGAGAAGATGGATCTAGACATTCAAGTTTCTAAGCTTAAATTATTAAAAGCTAATCATCTGAGCCAGCGATATGCTTTGGAAGATAGACTACTTAAGCATTATCCGCAGCAGATCAAGTCCACACAGGAACGTATTGCGGGCTATGAAAAGGACCTGATCCTGTACGAAAAGCACAATGCATTAGAACCTGTTTGTGAAGGCGCTGAAGACAGCAAATTTGCAGGTATGACAGTAAAAGGTGTTCACTACACAGAAAAGGCTAAGGCTGGTGCAGCCATTCTTGAAGCCTGCAAGCTGATGACTTCTCCGGAGCCACAGGAATTGGGCTGCTATATGGAATTTCCGATGATGTTTTCCTTTGATGGGTTTAATAAGCAGTATCAAATCACTTTGCGAGGTGCTATGAGCCATACGGTTACACTAGGTACGGACACTCATGGTAATATCACAAGACTCAATAATGTTCTTGCTGAAATACCGAAGAAGTTGGAGTATTGCCGTGAGCAGTTAAAAACTCTACACCAACAGATAGAAACAGCAAAACAAGAGGTTAATATCCCCTTTGAAAAGGATGAGGAGCTGCAAACAAAATCCGCGCGGCTTTCGGAGCTTAATATTCTACTGAACATGGATAAACATGATAACGAAATGCTAGATGGTGAGCCGGACGAAAATGTAGATGTACCGGAAAAGAAAACTGTAGGCTATGAAAGATGAGGTGATAAAGGATGCCCTATGTAACACCGGAGCAAATTGAACGGGCGAAGAAGATGGATCTTTTGACCTATCTGCAATATTATGAACCACATGAGCTTGTGCGTTTCTCCGGAAACGTTTATACTACCCGCACCCATGATAGTCTTAAAATCAGTAACGGAAAATGGTGCTGGTGGTCACGCGGTATCGGTGGGCGCTCCGCTTTGGATTATCTGATTAAGGTACGGGGTATGTCGTTTCCCGAAGCAGTCATCCAGATAGATGGACAGGCGGCAGTTATGCCGCCTGTTTTGCCAAAGATACAAAAAACCTCCGAGCCAAAAAGATTGCTTCTTCCTGAAAAAAATGAAAACAATGATCGTGTCATAGCCTATCTTACTGGGCGTGGTATCCATAGAGATATAATAGACTACTGCATTAAGAGCAACCGTCTGTATGAAAGTCGGGATTATCATAATGCAGTGTTTATTGGTTTTGACCGACATGGCGTTCCACGTTATGGTACACAGCGGGGAACATCTGCGAGGCGGTATATGGGAGAACTGAATGGAAGTGACAAACACTTTTCGTTCTCAATTTCTGCACGAAACGAAAACTATAAGCTGCATCTATTCGAAAGTGCCGTTGATTTATTGTCCTATGGTACGATGGAATTACTCTCCGGCAGAGATTGGCTGCAGCAAAATTATCTGTCACTTGCAGGTATTTATAAACCCAAACAGAAAATTGAGGAAAGTACTCCACCAGCAGCACTGATGCAATTTCTAAATGATCATCAATATATTAATAGTATTGCACTTCATTTAGACAACGATATAGCCGGAAGGTTAGCTTCAAAAACTATTCAGACTATTCTACCGCCTAAATATACCGTTACAGATGAACCACCAAAGCGGGGGAAGGATTATAACGATTATTTAAAGATAATTACTATAAAAGAACCTGCATATCAAAGATGAGAAATAATTATAGCCATTAAATTCCTTTCTGATGTATACAATTACACTCTAACATGATATAATATAGAGTGTAGTTGTACTGGGAAGGAGGTACATGGTGGACAATATCGAAAGAGTTACCGAAATACTCTCACAAAACAATGGAATAGTTACTACATCACAGGTTTCAGAAGCTAACATACCAAGGCATTATCTAAAAAAAATGCAGGTTATGGGGCTCCTGACTAAGGTTGACAGGGGGATTTACATCAAGCCCGATATGTGGGAAGATGAAATGTATATATTGCAGTATAAGTATAGTAGAGGTGTTTTTTCTCATGAAACAGCCTTATATATTCATGGTCTGACAGATAGAACACCGATGAAATATACTATGACATTCCCTTATGGGTATCATGTACGTTCTCTAAAAGAAGAAAATGTAAAAGTTAAAAAATCCATTAAGGATATATATGAACTTGGATTAACTACTGGTGTTTCACCCTGTGGTAATCCCATCCGTCTATACGATGTGGAACGGACACTTTGTGATATCGTTAAAGGTAATAATACATGTGATATTCAAATTGTAAATCAGGCAATGAAGCAGTATGCCAAGATGCCAGAGAAAAATATTACCAAGCTTTTTGACTATGCCGAGAAAGTGAGGGCTAAGCCTAAAGTTTTGAACTATATGGGGGTTTTGCTATGAGAACGAATAATCCAATGCAACTAAAAGCATATATAAAAAAGAAAGCCGCTGAAAAGAATATTTCCGCCCAGCTTGTCATGCAAAATTACATGATGGAAAGGTTACTGGAACGTATTTCTATATCAAAGTATAAATCCAATCTGATCTTAAAAGGTGGGTTTTTGATTTCAGCCATTGTCGGTTTGGATACTAGGGCGACAATGGATCTGGATACAACAATCAAAGGCTTTGATGTTAATCATGATACAGTTAGAAGGATTTTTGAGGAAATAAGCTCTATTCCTGTTGAGGATGATGTCAAATTCGAAGTATTGAATACTTCTGATATACGTGAGGGTGATGAATATCCGGGAATCAGAGTCGGGTTAAAAGCCAATTATCCACCATTAGCTGTTCCACTTTCGGTGGATGTTACCACTGGAGATAAAATTACTCCTAGAGAAATTGAATATTCTTTTAAACTTTTATTTGATGACAGAACGATTAAAATCATGGCGTACAATCTGGAAACAGTACTTGCAGAAAAATTGGAAACTGTAATAACTCGTGGAATTGCTAATACTAGACCCAGAGATTTTTATGACATTTATATCTTGTATCAGTTCAGAGGGCATGAATGTGATAAGTTGGTGTTAAAAAATGCTTTGAGAGAAACTGCGTCCAAACGAAAGAGTATCTCTGTTATGTCAAATTATAAAAAGGTGCTAGAAAACATAGCCACAAGTGAGCAAATAAAAGGTTTTTGGAGAAAATACCAAACAGATTTTGACTATGCAAAAGACATTGATTTTATGGATATCTGCAAATTGATAAATCAAATTTTTGATGAAATTGGGTTTTTAGATGTACAATAAAACTCTATTTTATTAAAATTTTGAGTTTATTTGTATTTTTTAAATGCAGCAAAATAGTAGGTGTGAAAAGTAAAAGAACCATTAGAGATAAGGCGTTGAAAAATCAGCGTCTTTTTTCTTTGCAAAAAATCAAGAAAGGAAGGTTGCCACAATGAAAACCTATCAAGTGGAAATCAATGAAACACTTTGCATGACAGTAGAAATTCAAGCCGAAAATGCACACCAGGCAGAGGAAATGGTTCGACAAGCATATAACAATCAGGAGTATATCATTGATGCCGAGTACTTCACCGGGGTGGAATTTACATCACTCGAAAAAGAGATGGATGTGCAGTGCCGGAAACAAAAGCGACATGAACATGAGCGATGACAGATGCTTTTTTCGGCATGTGATATCTGAATCCAACTGTAAGTATCAACATAAGACCAGTGTCTTATGTTGTAGCAAGCACTGAATTTGGTCTCCCAAATTCGCTTGTTAAGGGGATACCCCCTAATACCCCCGAAAAAGTACTATCGAAAGTGTGGTGATAATCATAGGATTGTTTTTCATATGTATATTGATAGGTGGAACTATTGGTGTTACTTTTATGTGTCTCTTCCAGATTAACAGTGAATACAGAAGTGAAGACAATAAGAATTCAACAGAAAGGAGCTGGAGTGATGAGAAAACGTAGTATTCGTGTCCAGGTGTGGCTGAATAAAGAAGAAAGGACCAAACTTCAAACCAGTGCAAAGAAAGCAGGGTTATCCCAAGAAACCTATCTTCGTACCCTTATAAACGGCTATGTACCTAAAGAAATTCCACCGCCGGACTATTATTCAATGATGAAAGAACTTCATGCCATAGGCAACAATCTAAATCAAATCGCAGCAAAGGTAAATGCTACAGGTCACATAGACAGGACAGTATATCAGTATGAGGCTAATAGGCTTAGGAAAGCTGTGTTGGATATACAAACTACTGTTACGTCGCCGGAGAGGAGAAGTGAGAATGGATAGAATCATTGAAAAGCAAAAAAAGCTGATAGAGCGAATTGAAAAAAACTTTGCGGATTACAAAGCTGCGGTTATGAAACTGGATAAACAAAGTATATTCGACAAAGCTGCTGAAATCGCTGCCACAAAACGTGTAGCGTACTACATGATAAATATTCATAGGTATTATGAAAAGGATATAGACTGTCTACTGAAATTCCAAAACCCTATGAAGCTGGTTGCTGATCGCTATCAGGTCAATCTACGTGCATATCTGCATGATGTTGTTGCAAGGATATGTGATCCTCAAGACATTACTGGTGATTATCCATTTATACCTGTAGCAAAGACCAATGATTCGGTGCAATGACCTATGGCCACTACTGCAATATGGGATATAAAAGACCGGCTTGACCGAGTAATCGAGTATGCCACAAATCCCGATAAAACAGAAAACCACAGTTTCTCAACCTCCGATTTTCAAGGCTTGAAAGATGTGCTGAAATATACTGTACAGGAAGAGAAAACGGAAAAACAGTTTTATGTCACTGGTATCAACTGCGATCCGACTACTGCCTGTGAGCAGATGTCAAAAACAAAGCTGCAATTCCAAAAAACAGATGGCATCCTTGCATTTCATGCCTACCAATCCTTTGCTCCGGGAGAAGCTAATCCGGAAACTGCTCATGCCATTGGTGTAAAGCTGGCACAGAAGCTTTGGAGTGAACGATTTGAGGTTATTGTATCCACTCACCTTGATAAGAATCATCTTCATAATCATTTTGTTCTAAACTCCGTATCTTTTATGGATGGTAAAAGGTATTACGATAATAAATCCACCTATTCTCTTCTACGCAAAACATCTGACCAACTGTGCCGTGAATATTCCTTGTCAGTCATAGAAAATCCTCAACGGGGGAAATCAAGACACTATGCTGAGTGGAAAGCCGAACAGGAAGGCAAACCTACCTGGCGAGGTCTCATCCGTGAAGACTTGGACAAAGCGATTGCTGAGGCCATGACCTTTACACAATTTATCTCCAATCTCCGTAAACAGGGGTATGAGGTTAAGACGGGTGTAAAGCATATGGCTGTGCGCCCGCAGGGAAAGGAACGGTTTGTCCGGTTGAAAACCATTGGGGATGATTACACTGAGGAAGCTATTAAGCAACGTATTCTTCAAAATCAAGTGCCCAAGCGTCCTCAAATATTATCAGAGCCAAAGCGAAAGCGGTATACCATACGGGGTAATATAAATCTGAAAACTAAGAGAAAACTCAAAGGTTTGCAAGCTCTATATTTCCACTATCTTTACAAGATGGGGATATTACCAAAACAACGTGTGTCCAATAAACGGACGCATTTTTTATTGCGTGAAGATCTCCGACACATGGACGAACTAAACGCTCAAATGAATCTCCTATGTATTCATCATATTGAAAACAAGGAACAGCTTCTTTCCTATCAGAATGGACTGGAGCAGGAAATGGCAGCTCTTGTCAATGATCGCAAATCTCTTTACAACCGATTGCGACGGTGCAGGGACGATGAACAGACGTTGGCATACAAGACGCAAATTACCAGTCTCTCAAAGAAGCTGACCCTACTTCGAAAGGAGGTGAAACTATGTACAGGTATCCTGTCACGTTCTGAAGGAATGAAGCAGAAACTGCTTCAAGTCCAGCAGGAGGAAATTCATCAAAGAAAGGAGGAGAAGGCATATGAACAACGGAGCCGACGCAGCGGATCAAATGGTCAACATGAGTCTAAAAGGGATTGAAGTGATGGCTAAAATTTCAGGAGAGGGAGCAAAAAATCTTGCTACCTACCTGTATGCAGTGTTGAAAGATCAGAAAAAGACCAGAGGTAAGACTCGTTTAGAAGGGCTTTTGCGAAGTGGCAAGGAACTGAAAGTATTTGCGGTACGAAACGAAGATTTGAAGAAATTCACGCAGGAAGCCAAGCACTATGGCGTTCTATACTGCGCCCTTCGGGATAAAAAGAACATGGATGGGATGTGTGATATTATGGTGCGAGCAGAAGATGCCGCCAAAATCAACCGTATTGTGGAACGCTTCAAGCTGGCTACGGTGGACACAGCAAGCATTAAAAGTGAAATCGAAAAATCTAAAGCTGCAAAAGAATCAAATAAAGAGCCTGCTATCAAAGAAACCCCTGCCGAGAAAAGTGCAGATGATTTTCTTGACGAACTAATGGCAAAGCCTGACCAACCGGAGCCTACTGCGCCACCGATTGATAACCCAAACCCCACGACGGCAACGATGGAGAAATCCCGTCCGTCCGAGCCTATCTTAGAGCACAGCGTGAAAGCCGCCGAGGGTACTATTGAGTCGCCTAAAAAATCCGTCCGTGAAGAGCTACGGGAAATTAAGGCTGCTCAGAAGGAACAAGCGGAACCCAAGCGTGAGCCGGCTAAAGGACTTCCCAAAGTCACAAAGCAGGACCTTAAGCAAAACGGACAGCAATCTAAATCTAAAAAAACAAAATCGAAAGCGAGGTAAGCTAAAATGAGTAGTTTCGATGATCTTTTCCGACAGGAAAATGAACAGCCTGCTCCCCAAAACGGTCAGTCTTTTGACAAAGAGGCATGGAAACAGCAAAAGCAGGAGCAGCGTGAAATGGTATACTCACTTATTGATGATACGGCACAAACCGTAGCGGAGGACGGCACTGCATTTCAGAAATATTTAGATATACAAAGTCGTTTTGACCGGTATAGTGTAGCCAATGCCCTTTTAATCCTTGCACAAAAGCCGGATGCTACGCGCATTGCAGACTTTGACACATGGAAGGAGCAAGGTGTATACATTCGCAAAAAGGAAAGCGGCTTCTACATTTTGGAGCCCGGTGATGAATACCAGCGTGACGACGGTAGTGTTGGTATCAGTTATAACCCCAAAAAGATGTTTGATATCTCTCAGACAGGAAGTCGTAAACGTGAAACTCCCACATATCCCGATGAACGTACCCGTATAAAAGCACTAATGGATCATGTTCCTGTGCCAATCCGTATCAGTGATGCAATGTCAGAAGGTATAAATGCTCTATACCAGCCGAAAACAAGAGAGATACAAATTCGTAGAGGTATGGATGCGGATAATATTTTCCGTTCTCTTTCACAAGAACTTGCTCATGCGGAAATGGATAAGGGCAATGGGAACTACAGCCGTTCCGACTTTGTTTTTCATGCCTATTGTGTATCATATATGCTTTGTAAGCAATATGGTGTCGATACAAACGGTTATCGTTTTGAGCAAGCACCTCAAATGCTGGAGGGATTGGAAGCACAGCAGATCCGTTCGGAGCTTTCTGTCATAAGGGATGCTGCCGGTGAAATTACCAATAGGATGAAGCGCATGCTAGAGCAGCAAAGACAACAAAAAGTACAGGAGCCGCAACGTTAGGAGGAGATGTCCATGAAGGAAGAAGAAAGGGTGCTTACCCTGGACGATTATGAATACGGCGTTGTGGTAAATGCTTTGAATGAGCTTAGAAATGACTTGATTAAGGATGAACGACCCACCGACGCTGTAGACGAACTGTTATTAAAAACCATTGATGCCCCAACAAAAAAACACAAAAGAAGGAAGCAGGATGAGGCGCGATAGAACCGCACAGAGTGATTATATACTCTATGCGGTTTTTTTAATTCCTGTAGTGTGGGCGGCTCTTCTAACCGCACCATCCCTATCCGGTGGACTTCCCGAGATTCTTGCCAATCTCACAAAGGCGATTAACAATCCGTTTGACATCCGATGGGTAGATGATACACCCAAATGCATTATGCTGTTTATCATTGCTTATGGTATGGGAATTGGGGTTTATCTTTCTACCAAACGTAATTACCGGCGGAGGGAGGAACATGGCAGTGCAAGCTGGGGCAGCGCGACTGCTGTCAACCGGAAATACAGGGATAAGGATTTAAAGAAAAATAAAATTCTTACCCAAAATGTCCGTATAGGACTGGACGGAAGAAAGCATAAACGAAATCTGAATGTACTGGTGGTGGGAGGCTCCGGTTCAGGTAAGACTCGCTTTTACGCAAAACCTAACGTTATGCAGGCAAATACCTCTTTTGTCGTCCTCGACCCGAAGGGTGAAATTCTACGGGATACGGGAAACCTGTTAAAAGCCAGGGGTTATGAAATAAAAGTATTGGATTTAATCAATATGCACCTGTCTCATTGCTACAACTCTTTTTCATATTTGCAGGATGACAAGGATGTATTAAAGCTGGTAACAAACCTAATCCGAAACACTACGCCTAAAGGCTCCAACACCAACGACCCATTCTGGGAACGCTCTGAAACTGCATTGCTGGAAGCGCTCATTCTCTATCTTCTTTATGAAGCACCACCGGAAGAACAAAACTTTCCAATGGTTATGGAAATGATAGCAGCTGCCGAAGTGCGGGAAGATGATGAGACCTATCAAAGCCCACTTGATGAGTTGTTTGAACGGCTACAAATGAGGGAGCCGGACCATCTGGCGGTCAAACAATACAATATCTTCAAGCTGGCTGCAGGTAAAACAGCTAAGTCAATCTTAATTAGTTTAGGAGTGCGTCTGGAGAAGTTTAATCTTGCATCCATAGCGGGAATTGCCACAACAGATGAGCTGGAATTATCCTCTATAGGGGAATGCAAAACGGCACTTTTTGCAGTAATTCCCGACAATGACAGCAGCTTTAATTTTATTGTTGGAATGCTTTATACACAGTTATTCCAGCAGCTCTACTTTCTTGCTGACCATGTCTATGATGGACGACTTCCTGTTCATGTACATTTTGTAATGGACGAGTTCTCCAATGTCGCTCTTCCTGATGAATTTGACAAGCTGCTTTCCACCATGCGTTCACGCGAAATATCAGTATCCATCATTTTGCAAAACCTGGCACAGTTAAAAGCCCTGTTTAAAGATACTTGGGAATCTATCGTAGGTAACTGTGATGAATTTCTGTACCTGGGTGGAAATGAGCAATCCACACACAAATATGTGTCAGAGCTGTTAGGCAAGGAGACTATCGATACCAATTCTTACGGACTTAGTAAAGGGAGAAACGGTAGCTATTCTACCAATTTTCAACAATCCGGTCGTGAGCTCTTAACTCCCGATGAGGTGCGTATGTTGGATAACCGCTATGCTTTGCTTTTCATCCGGGGAGAAAGGGCGCTAATGGATGACAAGTTTGATATTTTAAGACACACCAATGTAAAGCTGACTGTTGATGGTGGAAGTGAAGCGTTCAGGCACGGAGATACAGAAAATGCAGTGAACTGGAAGAACATAGCTTTAAATGAGGAAAGTGATTATGAGCTTCTCGCTGAGGAGGAACTCGAAACTTTAATGCAAGCCTAAAAAAACAATATGTGGAGGTATGATCAGATGAAAATATCTAAAAGAATCAAAAAGAATTTTGCTTTATACTGTGTATTGATAATAATGTTTACCCTTTTTACTGTACAGGTTTATGCGGCCAATGATCCACTGACTGTTGTTAATAATCTGTCGGATTTTATTTTTGGATTGATCAGGGCAATAGGAATGATTCTGCTGGGCTTTGGTATCGTGCAGATTGGACTTTCTCTTAAATCTCACGACCCTTCCCAAAGAGCAAACGGTTTTTTGACCCTTGCAGGTGGCGTAATTATTACCTTTGCTAAAGAGATTTTAAATCTCATTACAGGATAATGAAGCACCTCACGTTTAAGGGGAACAGGTCACTAACATCCTGTTCCCTAAATTTTTTCAAGGAGGTGATTCTGCTATGTCAAGCGGTAACTGGGTAATTGACAATTTGAATAATGCTTTAAAAACATGGAACGATAAGCTGTCTGAGATATGGCTGCTTGTAGCCCAATCCCCCACGGAATTTAAAGGTGGTGGCATATGGAGTGTTATTGTGAATATCCATGGCGCATTGCAGGCTATCGGTTTAGCTTTGCTGGTGTTGTTTTTCGTCATTGGTGTGGTCAAGACATGCGGTAGTTTCGCAGAAGTCAAAAAGCCGGAACATGCCCTAAAGCTATTCATACGATTTGCTCTGGCAAAAGGTGTTGTGACCTATGGATTAGAACTGATGATGGCGCTGTTTAATATCGTGCAGGGGATTATTTCTACCATCATGAGCAGTGCAGGTTTTGGTACGAACACTCAGACTGTCCTCCCGGACACCATAACGCAAGCCATAGAAGACTGTGGATTTTTTGAGAGTATTCCACTGTGGGCTGTGACACTGATTGGTGGATTGTTCATCACTGTACTGTCATTCATTATGATTATGTCGGTGTACGGAAGATTTTTCAAACTATATCTTTACACTGCTATCGCTCCTGTCCCTTTAGCCTCATTTGCAGGAGAGCCAAGTCAGAGCATAGGTAAGTCTTTTCTAAAAGGCTATGCAGCAGTATGCCTAGAAGGAGCTATCATCGTTCTGGCCTGCGTTATTTTTTCAGTTTTTGCGTCATCCCCGCCAGTGGTGGATACAAGTGCCAGTGCAGTTACAATGGTATGGTCTTATGTAGGGGAACTGATTTTTAACATGCTCGTGCTTGTTGGCGCAGTGAAAATGGCCGACCGGGTAGTGCGGGAGATGATGGGATTATAGAGCTATCAGCCGTTGTTTATATCATACTGCTTCTTTTCTCGAGTGCGACGGATTTTATTGCGTATACTTATAATCCAGCTAAATACAACAAGACCGATCAATACATACCAAATACCCATTGCCAGAGCTTCATTTTTATGAAGCCAATCAGCAAAGAATATCGGTACAATAAACGCATAAAGCAGCGGTATGCCAAGCCGGAGAAAAGATGCAATTTTAAATATGGAGTTTAACAGTAACATTAAAAGAAATATAAAAATGGATGCGTACATCATAAATAGACCCTCCTTTTTTGATTCCATTATCACACATAGAAAAAGAAAAGGAAAGGATGCCGCTGGTTATAAATTACTTTATTTCTTGCTCTAAATTGGTAAATAAATCACAATTAAAAAAATCTCGTACACTGATTCCAAGACCATCGCACAACTTTTTAATAGTGGCAATTCCAGCATTATATGTCCTACCGCTTATAATGTCATTTACAGTTGATTGTGTTACGCCTGAAATATTACTAAGAGCATTTATTGTTAAATTTCGTTCTATACATAAACCTTCTATTCGTTTGACTACTGCTTGAGAAATATTCATTCTATCACCCCTAAACGTTATTCCGTTAATTAAAGAATAGCAGTTTATATTGTATATGTTTAACGGAATACCGTTGAAATAGTCATAAATGTAACTTATACTACCGGTATACCGTTAAAAATGGTTTATCAAGATACTAAAAACATAAGGAGGTTTCAATTTGAAACAGGTGAATTACAGTAAAGAGCTGGAGAAGGAGAAGGAAAGACTTAACATGCTTATAGATGAAGCTTTTAAGAATGGAATTCCGATTACACAGGACGAGGCAGTTATTGCGCAGAACCGTAAAGTTGATGTATTGGTAGCTAAGGTACAAAGAGAAAAAGAAAAGAATAAAAAAAATAAACAGGAACGATAAAATAAGCAATCTAATAACGCTTCAGTGTGAGGCGTTATTTTTATGTGGAGGTGATTTGATTTTGGAAGTTAAAATTAATCGTGAAATTCGGGATTATACAGAAAGTTTATTTTTTGGACTGTCTATGCGGCAGTTCATTTTTTCTGTCTTTGCAGTTGGTGTAGCCATAGGAATCTACTTTGGCTTACGGAATTTATTAGGCACAGAAACGGTCAGTTGGATGTGTATATTAGGAGCTTCACCTTTTGCAGCTCTCGGCTTTATCAAATACCACGGCATGACAGCGGAGCAATTTTTATTGGCATATATCAAATCAGAATTTCTAATGCCTAAAAAGCTCTGTTTTTACCCAACCAACATTTATTATGAAGCGCTCAAAAACATTATTGCAAATCATGAAAAGGAGGAATTGAAACGCCATGATTAAGACCCTGCAAAAAATCATGAAGCAGGATAAAGAACGCTTTGTTGTCCCTAAAGGTGTTCAACAGGCTATTCCCATTCGCATTCTTTGGCCGGATGGGATTTTTTGTGTGGGCAATAAGTTTTCTAAATCCTATCGATTTGAGGATATCAATTATGCAGTGGCCTCCAAAGAAGATAAAGAGGCAATGTTTTTATCCTACTCGGAATTACTCAATTCCTTTGACAGTGGGGCTACCACCAAAATTACCATCAATAACCGTCGCTTAAACAAAGCTGATTTTGAAAGTTCTATTCTAATCCCTTTAAGAAATGACAGGCTGGATGAATACCGGCGGGAATACAACCAAATGCTTTTAGATAAAGCAACCGGTGCAAATAGTATTATACAGGATAAATATGTAACTGTGTCAGTGGTTAAAAAGAATATTGAGGAAGCACGGAACTACTTTTCTCGCATTGGCACTGACCTGATTACCCACTTTTCCCACTTAGGCTCTAAATGTACAGAATTAGATGCAACAGACCGACTTAGAATCCTGCATGACTTTTTTCGTGCCGGTGAGGAAACAGATTTTCATTTTGACTTGTCTGACACCATGAAAAAAGGACACGATTTCAAGGACTATATCTGTCCCGATACCTTTGAGTTTGAAAAAGGTCATTTTCGCATGGGCAGTAAATATGGACGTGTTATCTTTCTGAGGGAATTTGCCAGCTATATCAAGGACAGCATGGTGTCCGAGCTGTGTGACCTAAATCGTAATATGATGTTATCACTTGATATTATCCCAATTCCCACAGATGAAGCCGTGAGGGAAGTGGAAAGCCGTCTCTTAGGTGTTGAAACCAATATAACAAACTGGCAAAGGCGGCAAAATCAAAGTAACAATTTTTCAGCAGTTGTTCCCTACGATATGGAGCAACAGCGTAAGGAAAGCAAGGAATTCCTCGACGACCTGACCACTCGTGACCAGAGGATGATGTTTGCCGTTCTCACAATGGTCCATGTAGCAGACAGTAAGGAGCAGCTTGACAGCGATACAGAAACACTGCTTACTACAGCACGAAAGCACCTGTGTCAATTCTCTACCCTGACTTTTCAGCAGATGGACGGTCTAAATACAGTACTGCCATATGGGCTGCGGAAAATTGATGCTATTCGGACACTGACAACAGAAAGCACAGCAGTGTTTATACCCTTTCGGGCACAGGAGATAGCTCACTGCGGCGGCATCTATTATGGACAGAATGTTATTAGTAAAAATATGATTATTGCCAACCGTAAACATTTGCTTAATGGAAATTCCTTTATCCTCGGTGTTTCCGGCTCCGGTAAGAGTTTCACCGCCAAACGTGAGATCGTCAATCAAATGCTTTCCAGTGATGATGATGTTATCCTTATAGACCCGGAGCGTGAATATTCATCACTTGTTAAGGCAATGGGGGGTGAAATCATTCACATATCTGCCACATCTCAAAACCACATCAATGCTATGGATATGAATAAGGATTATGGAGATGGTGTAAACCCTGTCATACTAAAGTCGGAATTCGTACTATCACTTTGCGAACAGCTGATTGGCGGACATAATTTGGGTGCAAAACAGAAATCTCTGATTGACCGCTGTACTGCCAGTGTGTACAGAAAATATCTACAAAGTAATTTCAAAGAAACTCCACCTACATTACAGGATTTTCATGCTGAGCTGTTAAAACAGGAAGAAGCGGAAGCACAGGAAATTGCGCTGGCTATTGAGTTGTTTACCAGCGGCAGTCTCAATACCTTTGCAATGCCGACCAATGTGGATGTAAATAACCGACTTATCTGCTATGACATACTTGATCTTGGCAAGCAGCTTCTACCAATCGGTATGCTGGTGGTACTTGATAGTATTTTAAATCGAATCACACAGAACCGGGCAAAAGGGAAGAACACATTTATTATAATCGATGAAATATATCTGCTTTTCCAGCATGAGTACAGCGCTAACTTTTTATTTACACTGTGGAAGCGAGTAAGAAAGTATGGTGCTTTTTGTACGGGTATTACGCAGAACGTGGACGATCTTTTACAGAGCCATACCGCCCGTACTATGCTGGCAAATTCAGAATTTATCGTCATGCTCAATCAGGCCAGTACCGACCGTATGGAACTTGCCAAACTACTTAACATTTCCGACCTTCAACTTTCCTATATTACCAATGTAGATGCAGGGAATGGACTTATTAAGGTAGGAAGTTCTCTTGTTCCTTTCACTGACCAATTTCCACGTAATACAAAGCTCTACCGCCTGATGAGTACAAAACCGGGTGAGAAATAGAAATATTGCATGATTTATTAATCGTGAGGGGCTAATCGTCTTGTTAATTAACCTCTCATCAAGCTAGGAGGAGAATAGATTGGAGAATATTAAGTTTGCAAATAAAGAGCATAAGGCTTTTTATAATGATATGCTTGTCACAATCCGTAATGATGATTCATATCACAAGGCATTCTTCTATGCAATGGGAATTAGTGCGGAAACAAGGCGCAATATTCGTACATTGTTTGACTTTAAGGATGACTGCATTAAACCTGAAGGAATTTCATGTGCATGGCAGACAGGCAGCACACGGCGTCTATGTCGCTTTGCATTTAACCTCTGGAACGGTTGGACGGAGGAAGGGAAAGAACAGTATTCTGCACCTTATCAGTTGTTTGACTGTGGTTTTGCTCCATACTTTTTCGAAGCAATCCGATTACGCTATCCTGAATATTGTAGGAGTTTACAACGTCCATTGTTTTTGTCTGAAGGGAAAGAACGCTAAAGTTTGCTGTAGAATATTAGCAAAAACTATGGGAGGAGGTGTGGGAGGTGAAAGAAATCAAGACTAAACAAACTAAGAAGGATATTAAAATGCTAGATAAGGCAACTGATGTATCCCGAAGAGCAAAAAACGCATATATCCGTACTAAAGAGCAGTCTGAACAACTTGGACATGACGATGATGGGAACTATGTAGACTATGCTGGAAATAGCATTCAAGAAGGTGCAGAAACCATTATTCGTAATGGAGGATATGCCGCAGAAAACTACGGAAAAAAGGCGGTTGAAAAAATTAAGGAAAGCCGTGTGTTGGATACAGATACTCAGCATATGGACATTCAAAATGGAGAGAGTATAGATCAACCTTCAAAAAATGAAGCGAAGGCAACAGTGAAAGAGAATGTTACTAAGACTAAAACAAAGCAGACAGCACGGCAGGACGCTACCACGGAAAAAGGAAAGGAAACAGCGAAGCAAAAGGTTTCTCAAAATGTTGCAAAACAAAAAACCAGACAGAATGCCGTCCAATCAAGAGTAGAGAAAATAAAAAAGAGAAAACTCACTTTATCAAAGTCAAGCGAATTGGGAAAGCGGAGGTTTGTTAAAAACACAGCAAACCAGATAACTTTTCAAAAGCTTAAGATGCGAACACAAAATAAGAATATTATCCAACCAAAGACGAGTCAGACATTCTCACACTTCACTACAAAAGCTCCTAAAAATATCTTTCCACCAATGGGTGAAAAAAGGGCAGCACAGGTTATCAATAGTTCCAGAAAAACTGGAGATACCATAAAGCAATCTGTTAAAACTGGTGCAAAAACCATAAAGCAGGCTACTAAAGGAACAGTTAAAAAATCGCATAAGTCAGTGAAAACAGCTCAGCGTACTGCTAAGACTGTTGTTAAAACCTCGCGGACAGCAGCAAATACTGCTGCTAAGACTGCTCAAGCTGCACGAAGGGCGGCACAGGCAGCAAGATTAGCTGCTAGGGCTACGGTAACATCGACAAAGATGGCAGTAAAAGCAATGGTGGCTGCCATTAAGGCTATCATTGTAGCAGCTAAGGGATTGAGTGCTTTAATTGCTGCAGGTGGTTGGATAGCGCTTGTTATCATTCTTGTAATATGTCTTGCCGGACTTTTACTGGGATCTGTGTTTGGCGTATTCTTTTCTAATGAAAGCTCTGGCAAGAACACGCCAACTATGACGGAAGTTGTCAGTCAGCTTAATGAAGAATTCTATGAAAAAATTGAGCAGATACAGATAGATAATCCACATGATACCTTGGAGGTATCCGGAAATGGAAGCATCAATAATGTCAGTAACTGGAGGGAGGTACTGCCGGTTTATGCTGTCAAGACGACTGTCGATCCTGAAAACGGCATGGATGTAGCAACTCTTGATGATATAAAGGTAAGTATATTACGGGATACCTTTTGGGATATGAATCCGATTGACTATTGGATAGAAACGATTGAACATGAGGAAACCATAACCACTACTGATAAGGACGGTAAAGAAATTGAGGAGACCATTACAACTACTGAAACCATCCTACATATAGATGTGACATCCAAAACTCATGCTGACATCATCGATGAATATGATTTCAGTACTGAACAGGTTAGCATGCTAAATGAGCTAATGCAGGATGAATATCAGCAGTTATTTATGCAGCTAATTGGCAGTTAGTAGAGGATTACAGGGAAAGGCGGGAATATAGATGAATGTAAATAAGTTAAGAGATACGGAATATATAAAATGTGTGGATTTACTGGATAAATTGATTGACTTGGATGCTGATACAAAAGAACAAATTCATAGATGCGTTCAAAGTATGGGGATTAAAAACTTTTTTCTGCATCTTGAATTAATGGATTTATCAATGGAGACTTGTGAGAAGTTAAAAAGTATAAAATCCATTATTGATTTATTTGATGAAGAAGGGGGGCAGGCATAATATGAAGCAAGATATTCAGCATACCGAAAAGTTTTTAAAAGGGCTGACAAATTTAACAGGACTGTCCTACAAGAAGGTTCAGCAGTATGTAAAAAGCAATAACCCTTTCAACATCTTAGAACATCCCCACATTATGGAACCAAATGAAAAGCAGCTTGAAAAGATAGGATTACTCAACGAGTTCATTTCTTCGTATAACATTTTAAAGGTGCACGAGAGCAATGATAAGATTACGCTCAATTCGTCAAGTGTATCAGGACAATATTTTTTAGCTCTTTTAGGTGGTATGAAGGATAAAGAAAGATTTATGGTCGCATTTTTAGATAGTGGTAATAACATAATTGAAACAAAAACCATGTCAGAAGGGAGTATTGGACAGACGGCGGTTTACCCGAGAGAAATATTAAAATATGCTCTTGCGTGTGATTGTAATGCAGTAATTTTAGCGCATAACCACCCTGGAGGAAGCCAAAATTTCTCTCAGGAAGATAAAACTTTAACCCAGAGAATGGTTGATATATTTCATCCTATTGAAATTAAAGTTTTGGATCACATTATTGTGGCTGGGACAAACTATACTTCCATGGCGGAAAAAGGGTATATTTCTAATCAGTGTAAAAGTGCAGCAAATTATGATGCTATTGTATTAGGTGCTGTGCCTGCAAAAGAAAAGGGGATAAGATTTCAACATAGTCGATAATTATAAAATTAAAATGGTGAAGAGTAAAAATTCTGTAAATGTACCGCAATAGAAATTAAAGTATATCAACAAAATTTTCATTACACCTATCTCAAGGCACATGTGTTTAGTAAATGTGCTTTGAGATAGGTGTTTTTTTAATATGAATTTATGAAATGATAGCTTTAGTGTATTAATTAGGTATTATTCCAAGTAATCTCCTATAGCTCAAACACCTCAAATAAAAATGCACTAATATAAGTTTATAATGATTAGATATGACAAAAAAATAAGCATATATATATTTACCGATTGGTAAAATTATGTTACACTGTATAGTGAATATTAATATAACAGGGAGGCGCTGGAATGGCTATTCGCTGTAAGTTGTCAACACTAATGGGACAAAATCGTTATAACATACAAGATGTTTATGAGAAAACAGGGCTTTCAAGAGCAACAATTTCTAATCTTTATCACGATAAAATGCAGCGTATTGATTATGAAACACTGAGCAAATTATGCACGTTGTTTGAATGTAGTGTAGGAGATTTACTTGAATTTTATAGATCAAAATAATCTTTTTTTAAATATAAAAGCACAGTCCGGTTTTTGGGACATAAAAAATGTTATGATGTAGTAAAGGGAGGTGTAAGTTTTGTGGTGCAAGAGTTGTAATAGAGAAACAAATAGCAATATATGCGAGCTTTGTGGCGCCGCTACAGAACAGGATGCTCCTATCTTTATTTATTGGTGCAATGATTGTAAGATACCAATTGTCAAATCAGCTAGCAGAATAGATAAAAACATTTGTCCACTATGTGAAAAAGAAACCGCTTATTTGTGCGCGGATCTGCGACCGGTATTCCCTGAAGAACGATTGCTGATTGAAATACTGACTGCAAAACCGTTTGATTATATAAACAAAACTGTTTGGGCGGCAGATAACCGTTATTACATTGACGGTGAATCAAAGATCATTCCTATCCGTGCGTATAAAAAGCGTTCTCCCGATCAAATCGCAGAACTGCTTGAAAAATACAAAAAACAAAATAACTATGACTTTTTCAATCAAACCATAGACAAGTTTATTAAGGCCAATACAGAAAGACTGCATTATATCTTCGATGAAGCTACTGAGTTTATCAGGGATACTGCCAAAGCATATCCGAGTGAAAATATCGTGATTTCATTTTCGGGAGGTAAAGATTCAACCGTTACTGCCGATTTAACTGTACGAGCGCTGAGTAATCCCAACCTAGTACATATATTTGGCGATACTACCCTTGAATTCCCCTTGACAATTGAATATGCTAAAAGGTTTAGAGAAAACAATCCTAAAGCGATATTTAAGACAGCAAAAAACAAGGAACAAGATTTTTATGAGGTTTGTGAAGATATTGGTCCTCCTGCTCGTATGCTTCGTTGGTGCTGTTCTATGTTTAAGACAGGACCCATTACCCGTGTACTGAGCAGTCTTTATCGTGACCGGGACATTTTAACTTTTTATGGTATTCGCAAAAACGAGTCGGTAAGCCGGAGTAAGTATAATCGTGTTGAGGCTGCAATTAAGATAGATAAAGATGGTATTAAGACAGTTAATGATAAAATAAAAATACAGAACCAAACAGTGGCTTCACCTATTTTTCTGTGGAAGGATATTGATATCTGGCTCTACATTTTGGGAGAAGGCATAGACTTCAACGATGCGTACAGACTTGGTTATGACCGTGTGGGCTGTTGGTGTTGCCCAAATAACAATGAAAGAGCGCAACTCTTGTCTCGGATTTATATGCCTGAGCAGGCTAAGAAATGGCGAGAGTTTCTGATTGACTTTGCTGTAAAAATCGGCAAACCCGATGCGGAAGTCTATGTTGATAGCGGAAAATGGAAGGCTAGACAGGGTGGTAACGGTATAACTGCGGCTGAGGATGTCAAAATCAAGTTTACCAATTGCACGACTGAGAATAATGCAAAGGTGTATAAACTTAATCGCCCAGTTGATGATACATTTTTAAATTTATTAATTCCTTTTGGCAACGTTACTAAGGAACTTGGACGAAAGCTCATCAACGAAACCATTGTCTTGGATATAAAAACCAATGTGCCGATTTTATCTGTTCAGCCCTTTTCACAAGACGGATATGATTATGCAGTAAAAATTAAGACAATGAATGTTGCAAAGCATGATGATCTACAAAGAATGGTCGGTTACCAAGTGAGAAAATTCAACGCTTGTCGCAAATGCTTAAAATGTGAGTCATTATGCAGATTTGGTGCTATCTCAATTATAGGAGATGACTACCGCATCAGTGATAGCAAGTGTAAGCGTTGTAAGATGTGTGTAACTGCTAAATATCTTGAAGGCGGTTGCCTGATGGATAAATACCTTAAGACAAAGGAGTAATTATGAGATTTAGAGCGCATGATACCTTTTTCATAAGAAAAGGCTGGTTATATAAAGGAATAAAAAATGTTCTCCGTGACAGAACAGTTTTTATGGGTGACAACGGAAATCCTATGGATATTCTAGGCATAGGTGCAAATATGGTTAAGGCTCTGCGGTATTGGCTGCAAGCTGTTAGGCTTACAGCTGAGCCGACTTCGGGAAAGAAGTACCAAACTCTTACCCCTTTCGGTGAAATCGTTTATGAAAATGACAGATACATTGAAGAAATAGGAACACTGTGGTTTCTACACTATAACCTTGCAACTAACGAAGCTGACGCAACGGCTTGGTATTTCTTCTTTAATGAGTTTAACCGTAGCGAGTTTAACCGAGATGATTTTGTAAAGCAGCTCAATGCTTATATACTATTGAACGAATCAGAGGTTTCTGAGCGCTCTTTAGATGATGATTTTAACTGTATCATCAACACCTATGTGCCAAGAATTAAATCTAATCCCGGCAAGGTACATCCTGAGAGTAACATTGACTGTCCGCTTGGTGAATTATCTCTTGTGGACATCTCAAATAAAAAAGCTAAGACTTATAAAAAAAGTGTTCCTAAGATTGACAGCATACATCCGCTTGTTATACTTGCGGTCATTGTTGATCAAGCAAAAGGAGCAAATGAAATAAAAATATCATCTATTCAAAATGATAAGTGCAATGCCGGAAAGGTGCTTAACCTGGATATTATTACGCTGACCAGCTTGTTGAATAAACTTGAGCTTATGGGATACATCAAGGTTGTTCGGACAGCTGGACTTGATGTTATAACCATTGAAAGAGAAATTGACTTTTTAGGGTGTGTCCAAGAATACTACAATGCAATTAACAAATAAGACATATCCTCAAAGATTGGAGATATAATATGTTTGAAGAGAAAATATGGGTAGAAAAAGGTTTTCAAACCTCAATCAATATTGCCTATGACCTACACAATGAAAATAAAGTGAAAAGTTTTATACCCACGATGTCATCTATTGATGTTATTGAGGATGTTATTCTCAGCACAAGTGCACAAGACAGGGGTAGAGCAAGGATTTTGATTGGAGCATATGGCAGAGGGAAATCGCATATCGTACTCATGCTTATGTCACTTCTCTTTAAGAAAGACATGGGTTTGTTTGAAATACTTTTGAATAAAATAAAGGAACAGAATACGAAACTGTATGAGTTCATTACAAGCTATATAAACAGTGATAAAAAGTTGCTCCCGATTATTGTCAGCGGAAGTAGCACAAGTATTACACAATCATTTTTGAGTGCATTACAAACTGCTTTAAAGAACGAAAACTTGACAAATCTAATGCCTGAAACCAACTTCAAAGCGGCAGTCAACACCATTGCTCTTTGGAAAAATCATTACCACGATACATTCAAAAAGTTTATTTCAGAACTTAATGTACCGATTAATGACTTTATTGTTTCATTGAAAGAATTTGATGTGAATGCGTATGAAAGATTCAATAAGCTTTATCCTGCTCTCACATCAGGTAGTGCTTTTAATCCCTTTGTTGGTTTTGATGTAGTGGAACTTTATGAAAAGGTCGTAGATAAACTTAAGGATGAAGGCTATAACGGTGTATACATTATTTATGACGAGTTCAGTAAATATCTAGAGTCAAGCATTGCCAATACTACGATCAGTGACATAAAACTGCTACAAGACTTTGCAGAAAAGTGCGATCGTAGTGGCGATAAGCAAATGCACCTGATGCTTATATCTCATAAGGATATTGCGAACTACATTGATAAAAATCTCCCGAAAGATAAGGTCGACGGTTGGAGAGGTGTTTCTGGCAGATTTAAGCATATTAATCTGCATAACAATTTTTCTCAGATGTATGAAATCATCTCTGCCGTTATAAAGAAGGATAGGGACTATTGGGCTAATTATTGTCAGCAGAACGAAACACGCTTTAAAAACTTGATTGAGCGTTTTGAGGCAAACGGTATACTTGAAAAGAATGATAATGCTGCAGCTCAAAAAGCAGTAATGGGCTGTTATCCGCTCCATCCGATTTCAACTTTCATCCTGCCGAGACTATCTGAAAAGGTAGCACAAAATGAGAGAACACTATTTACATTTTTATCATCGGATAATAAGTACACCTTAACCGCATTTTTAGAAAATGCAAAGGGTGATTTTCCCATGCTTACCCCTGATTATGTGTATGATTATTTTGAGCCACTTTTAAGGAAAGAACCTTACACAAGCGAAATTCACAAGCTTTATGAGACTACATCAAAGGTGCTTCAAAAGCTTGATGAGGATTCACTGGCTAATAAAATCATTAAAACTATATCGCTCATTTACATTATTGAGCAGTTCGAAAAACTTTCTCCAATTAAAGACATAATCGTAGACACCTTTAGAGACAGTGTTTCTGATGTTAAAGTTATTGATGATGTACTTGCCGAGCTTATTGAAAAAGATTGCATTATATATCTCAAAAGAAGCAATGGCTATCTGAAAATCAAGGAAAGTTCTGGTGTTGACATTAGTACTGAGATTCAGAATGTTATTGAAAAGACCATGCAGACTTTGAGTGTAAAGGACATCCTGAATAAGTCCTCTTTTGAGAGCTATATGTATCCTACTGCCTACAATGACGAAATGGAAATTACAAGATATTTTGATTTCACCTTTATTGATAGTATAGAGTTTTTCTCTGTTACAGATTGGGAAAGAAAGATTGAAAACCTAAGTGCTGATGGTGTGGTGTATGCGATTATCCCTCGTAGCAACGAAGAAATCGAACAAATCAGAGAAACTATTTTAAGTGGTAGTTGTAACCACAATAGAATAGTTTTTGTACTTCCTGTCCGCTTTATTGACATAGAGAAAATAGCTTATGAGTACAATGCTGTTATGATTTTGAAAGATCAAATTAATGATGATGAGATTCTTTCTGACGAATATGATATTTATATTGAAGATTTAGAAGAAGTTATTAGTAAGTATATTTTAAGCTTTACTCGCCCAGAAACAGGAGAAGCTGAGTATTATTGGAACGGTGAAAAAAAACTGTTGAAGCGAAAGGCACAAATCTCTGCAAAGCTTTCGGAAATTTGTGCAGCAACATATCCAAAAACTCCTATTATCAACAACGAATCCATCAATAAGGATAGTTTACCGACAGTTGCAATTAACAGTAGGAGCAAGCTTATTTCTGGGTTACTTGAAAACGAATTAAATATAAATTTAGGGCTTACCGGAACAGGCCAGGATGTTTCGTTTATGAGAAGTACATTGATACAAACTGGCATCCTCTCAAACGAACAAGTTAAGCCTGTTTTAGCACTTATACCTGAAGATGTGAATATGGTAAATGTTTTGCGTGAGATACAAGAGTTCTTCAATGGTGCTAATGCAAATGAGGGGCGGAATTTCAAAGAATTATATGACAGATTAACTCTGCCTGAATTTGGTTATGGGATGAAAAAAGGGGTTATCCCTATTTATATTGCAGTAGTACTTCATTTTTTCAAGAAATATCTTGTTATTAAGAGCCGAAACCAAGAAGTTAAGATTACGGCAGATCTCCTTAATAGTATTAACGAAAACCCAAAGGCTTTTACCGCTTTAATGGAGAATTGGAACGAAGATAAGTCAATGTATATTGACAGTCTTGCAGGGCTGTTTTCGGACTATGTTATCTCAAAGGAAAAAGATTATAACACATTTACTTATGTTGTTTCCGCAATGTCACGCTGGTACATGAGTTTACCTAAGTATGCTAAGGAATTAAAAGCCATTTATAAAGGCAAAAATACCTCCCCAGAAAAAATACCCCCTGCACAGGTAAAATTTATCGGAAGCTTAAAACAAACTGACATCAATGCAAGAGAATTTTTGTTTAGAAAGTTATTTGATATTTATGGATATAAAGAATTTACAATCAACATCGTTGACAATATCAGAAGCTCAAAAGCTACTTTTGATAGTGCTAAAAACGGACTCATTAAGCATTTAACAAAAGATGTAAAAGGTATTTTTAAGTCCGGTCAAGCCGATAGTGCCACCCTGACCTCCATTATTAGAGATTTTATTGAGAGATTAAAGCCGACTACTTTTAGCTACTTGTTCCCTAATGAAGAACATAAGGTATTACAGCTTATGAGTCGTATTGGTAATGATGAAAAGACGTTTATTGAAAGGCTTGCAAAGACGGTTACTGATCTGAGAATTGACGATTGGACTGTTGATACGATTTCGCAATTTATATCAAAATTAGAACACTTTAAAAAGTCCATTTTGGAATATGATTTATCTGCTACTCAGGTTGATAATTCAAGGGCAAGCTCAAATAGTTACAAGGTGTGTTTCATCGGTAAAGATGGAAAAGAGGTTGTTAAGTCATTTGATAAGACAACTTACAGTGACAGAGGAAAACTTCTTTACAATGAGATAGCTACCGCTCTCGAAGAAATGGGACAGTCTATTTCAGAACAAGAAAAAAGACAAATACTTATGGAATTTATCGAAAGAATGTGTGGGGGAGGGATTTAACATTTGGATAAAATAGCTTATTTTAATAACGCTGCTACCACTTTTCCGAAACCCGAAGAAGTGTATAGCTTTGTAGATAAATATTATCGTGAATCAGGTGTTAATTCTGGTCGAGGACAGAACAACTCTGCAAGCAAGCTTATACAAGATACACGAAATCTGATGCTGAAGTTTTTTCATTGCCCTGCTAAAAAGGTAGTATTTACTCCATCGGCAACGGAAGCAATTAACATTATTTTGCAAGGACTTCCCATATCGAATAACTATAACATCTATGTTTCACCCTTTGAACATAATGCGGTTATCAGGGTACTGAATTATTTGCAGGGGTTATATAAACTGAACATTATTACCCTATCCGTTAACCACAAGGAGCTAACGTACGATTTAGAAAAAATCAAATATCAGTTTGCTGAGAACAAGCCTAACATCGTAATTATTAGTCACGCAAGTAATGTGTGTGGTTTGGTGGCTCCTATAAAAGATATCTGCACATTGTCACAGCAATATGGGGCAATTAATGTAATTGACATGTGCCAGACTGCAGGACTTATAGATATGGACTTAAGCAGTACTATCTATGACTTTGTGGTTTTTGCAGGGCACAAAACCTTATATGCTACCTTTGGCATAGCGGGATTTATTTGTAATGGTGACCTCAAGCTTAAGCCTCTTATCTTCGGCGGCACTGGAATTGACTCAGTAAGTCCAAATATGCCTGATACAATTCCCCAAAGATATGAAGCCGGTAGCCAAAATATAATGGCAATTGCGGGGTTGTACGCATCTTTGAATTGGATAATGAAAACAGGCGTTAATTGTATCTATGCAAAGGAAAAAGAAAACCACAATAAGTTAATAGCTGTTTTAAAGAAGTATGATAACATCAGAATCATTAGTCCTTCCGAAGTAGCTGATACCATTGGTGTTGTATCCTGTATTTTTGAAGGCTACAGCAGCGATAATATAGGCCAAGTATTGAGTGAACAAGGTGTAGAAGTGCGAACTGGACTACACTGTTCACCATCAGCACATAAATTTATTGGTACCTTCCCAGTAGGAACAGTTCGTTTCAGTGTGGGATATTTCAACAATGATGATGACTTCATAAAATTAAAGGAAGCTTTGAATTACATTGAAAATAATTAGAGTGGGGTGATAATAATGTACAATGAGGAATATATAAAGTATCTAAATACGCTTCATAATGTTGGGGCAAAAAATGAAAATGCGATTGCCGAAGCAAGCCAGAGCAGTCCTTTCTATCAGGATATAATGGTTAAGAGACCAATTGTTAACATTGTGGCTAAATGGCTAACAGAACATAGTCCTCACATCATTCTCATCACTGGACATGCTGGGGATGGCAAGACAAGTTTACTTATTCAAGTACTTGATGAACTTAATGCATTGCAAGGAAAACTGAAACCTTGGGATGAGGTAGTTTTGTCAAATGGAAAAGAGTGCCTTTATATTAAAGATTTCAGCGAGTTTTCTGCAGTTGACAGAAAGGGTATGCTTAAACGTTGCTTACAGGAATCCAAAAACGGCAAGCATGTAATTTTGGTTGCCAATACTGGACCACTTCTTAATACTTTTTTAGAAGAAATGGGCTCAGAGGCACAAATGAAGCTCATAAATGCGATTGATATCAATACAGACTCGGTAATAAATATCAATGAATATGGAATCAGAGCAATAAACATCGCAAGTATTGATAATTCTTCATTTGTAAGACCATTTTTAAAAAATCTCATTTCTAATAAATGCTTTGACAGATGCACTGGCTGTACTAAGAAAAACGTCTGTCCTATTCTCTTTAATAGAAATATAGTTTTGGAAAATCAAAACAAAGTGTTTGATTTTCTTCATCATCATTTTATTTGGCAGCAGGAGCACGGCAAAAGGCTTACCATTCGCCAAATAATAGCTCAAATTACTTTTTCACTTACGTCGGGGTTAGAATGTAAGGATGTTAAAAATGTTGAAAGTATGAAGTATTTATTTGACCACCTGTTTTGCAACTCTTTGTTCGGTTATAAGGGTATAAAGCTTAACAAGCAAGCGTTGGCTATTCAGGCTATAGCTGATATGCATCAAAACGGATATGATAACAGGAGTCTTGTTTCCGATGAAGAAATTTTTATTTTGCAAGACTATTCAATCTTGCACCCCAAAATACAAGAAATTGTTGCTGAACTAAAAAATCAGTATTGGACTTCAAATTCAATTGAATGGCGGCAGGCGATACGAAGAATGTATATTATGTTTAACATTCAAACAGATGTTGAGAAAAACCTTGAAGTGTTAAAATGTGTTTTTTCAAAAAAATTTCATAGATATTTAGAGCTTAGAAATGGAAAAACACCAAATAATGATGATAAATCTCTTATAATGGAGGCATTTTCAATTTTACATACCGGTTATGCAAGCAAAAATATAAGAGAGGTTCCTATTACGCTTAAACGTAGTAATAGTATCGACCAAAGTGTTCAATTGTTATATGGTACTATTCCCAATAGAGATATAAAATTAAAAACAGTGAATACAAGTAGCTGTAACTTTGGTGAAGAAGAAAAAAAACAGTTATACATTGAGGTTTTAGGAACGACAATAAACCAACCAATATTATTGCCTTTATTGAACTATTTTGAGGATATAAGGAGTGGTGCTATTTCAACTAATATAGATCCTCAGCTTACACATGGTATTGATAGCATCAAAGCTCAGATGTTGTCGCTTTGCAAGCCCGATTCGCAAAGTGATATAATAGAAATGCTTGTAATGGGTACCCAAGGATGGGGTAACATTAGCTTGCAAGAAGAAAGTAGTAATTATATTTTAATAAATTATTAATGTGAATGGAGGGTAAAGCGTGGCTAATATTTTTCCTGCTACAGCAGATTTGTCAAATGGTAGTGACAATATGGCTATTCAGCTATTTGGGAATAGAATTTTTTCTGATCAATCACTTTATGAATACTTAATAGAGTTTTTACTTGTATTCATTTCTCCAAAAGGGCTTGACAAGGAGTTAGATACAATGGCTTTCCATTCGAACATTAATACAGATTTAGTATACTATGTTAAGCCTCGTATGGGACTAAAAAGATTTATCTTTTATAATCGTTCAAAAAAGGACATTAAGATTTCTGTGGACGAAAAAGCTTTTAATAGTAATATTCAGATAATGCAGAAAAGTATCGAAGATAGAGGTATTGAAGCTCATAAAGCAGAAAGCACAATAGAAGCTATACAAGACTTGTTGTATGGCTATGCTGCAGTGCTAAAAAATAGATCCTGGACTGCTCAATCATTATTACCGATAGCGCCTGAATTGATATTCTGTGAAGCAATGCTAAATAAGAAGGCAAGAATAGCTTTATCAAGAAATCCTGCAGCAAGTGATACGGATATTGAAATGTTGTTTGACTTTTCAAGACATAACTTTATGGCAAGGGGCGGTGAGGTGTTCTACTTGCACATCTTGCAAGCATTACAGGCTTGTGAACCTACTGATAAAATTTTACTTGAGAGTTTATTAAAGCATCTAATCACAGCAAATGGTGAGGATTTCTCAAAGTTGGCAAACTGGATATATGATTCGTGGCTTAAAAATCAAAACATTGATCCTGAAAAGCTTTGGATTAAAAAGCAGATTGGGTTTATCCCGGCAACTGGATATATTGACTGTGGACAAAATACAATTTCTGAACTGATAAATTTTTTGTCAAACGATATGCACCCGATAACACGTATTGAACTTCTATCGAAAGGTATTATTTTACAGATTATGCGAATGATGTGTCACCGAACTATAGAATATCTTGGTGTTTCGTCTTCTCCTTGGATAGTAGATTTGCGCTCAAAAAAAGCTGGAAATACTGTAATGAAAATATCTGCTGGTAGTTATAGAAAGATTGAAGAACTATTTGTAAATGCAATTAATAAAATGACAAGCATATATTTAGAACAAAATGAAGGAGCCTCCAAACTGCTTTCCCCATTTGAATACCTAGCTAAATCAAAAACACATACATTGAATATGTTCAAGAGACTTGGTAAAGAAATGCAGTGTATCATTCCGTTGCGGGGTGGACAGGAAAGATTTTCACTCTCCGAAGATTTAGTAAAGTTTATAGTGCTTTCTATTATTAAGCCCCAAGGGAAAATGACATTTGATATGTTTTTAGATGAAGTGTATAGTCATTTTAATATTGTAATAGGTGCAAAGCAGTACAAGAAGTGTGTTAGTGGAACAAAGTTAGATGCTGAGCAAGCAAACTCATTTGCTTCAAATGAAAAAGAGTTTCAGGACTTCTTGAAAAATACAGGATTTTTGCGTGACTTATCGGATGCAACATCTATTGTTGTAAATCCATATTCGGAGGTAATATTGCAATGAAATACATAGTGACAACCTTGAACAAATATGTGCTAAAACAAAAACCCCATGAATCAAGTAAAACCATAATACGAATAGATGGTTTTGAAGATGTACGTATTTATGATTTATTCTGCAGAGGAATGAAACAATACTGTGAACAGATGGGCATAAGGTTTATTGCTAAATTATCCTACCCTAAATTTATTGAATTTAAGAATGTTCATCATACAGACTTTGCTCCCGCCATCACTTCGATGCAGCAAAATGAATGGATAGATATGGACGATAGCTTAACACAATATAGAAATATTCTACCAAATGCAAACGAAAAACTCCTTGTTATTCTCATGGGGACAGAGGTCATAGAAGACAAAGGTGGAATCCATGACATCTACTTTATTAATTCAACTAGAATGGAATCAGATATGCGTGGCAGCTATTCTGATGTTTTTAGTATGTGCCAATGGGAAGCTGACGATAAGCACTGTATTGACAAACTCTTTAAGTGGTTGTTTGAACTCGTACCTATAAATCTTTACAAGCTTAGCTGTCTAGCAGATGACTGGAGTGATATAGACAATATTTCAATGTTCATTGAATATTTTTATAAAAATCTGCCAGTTTGGAATTTGTGCAAGAGAGAAGAAAGCTTGCCAAACACTAGGACGATATTAAAATCACAGAAGAATTTACTATTGACAGACTATGACTTTATAGAGAGAAATACATTTAAGAAAATCAGCAGAACTCAATTTGAAAAGTACAACAAGAAAATTGCGGAGTATAACAACAATGACTTGCCATATTCGGAGCAATATACAGGTTGGATAGATCAGTCTATCAAGACATATGATGAATATGCATCAGCTTTATCAGATTTTATTTTAGGACGCAATATCAATCAATTACGCTCTCTTTTGATGGGTGTTGATTTTGCGATTACTGAAGCGGTACTTGGCTTAAAATTACATAAGGAGCCGAATGAGCCACGTACAAAAACCATTAAGGTTTATGGGAACCCTTTGAATGCAATGCTAAGAACGATATATTCTGCAATTTTATCAACTATGGAAGCATCATCAGTTACACAAATTGAGTTTAATTTTACCAGGGCGAAGCTTGTTAATCAAATTGATACTTCTGGAAATACAACTGCGGAAGAGCAATTAGAGGACACATTTAAAAATATTTGTTATAATGCAGGTGGCGTGATTGAATATATAGCAAAAAGAAACTGGTATTTAGATCAAAATGATATTGAAATCATTTCTGCCCCTAATGATTTTTTAACTCCAAATAATGCCAAAGAACAAGTGGAAAACGGCCGCGTGTCTTCGTTAGGTGTGTCCCAAACGCTTAACAAGATTGAATTTACACTTAGCCTGAAAGATAGTAGTTGTTCTATATTAGATGAAATAGAATATGAATGGTGTTTTTCAAATGATGAGGCATGGATGTATTCTTTTGCTGATATTTGCTATAAATACCAGCAACTCAACGAAGAATTTATAACATCGTTTTTGCCTTTTGGTATAAACAAAGACTTAAAACGATTCATGTACTTAAAGAGTGAACAGGAGTTTTTTGACACTTATGAGGAAACCGAGATAAACTATATAGATTTGCTTGATGTTAGCTCCATATACATATCTGAAGCTGCACTTACTTGGAAAGCGGAATTTTCTAAGCTTGGTGCAGAATTCGTAAACTTTTGTAAAGCATTGACATCAAAGGGCTTCTATGCAAGCTTAGATGAGATTAATGTTTTCACGGATACATACATTAAACTGGGTAACAACATATTAGAAAGCAGTTTTACTGAAAATTTAAAGTGGGTCTTAAATTTGTATATTCATGCTTTTTCCATCGAGCAGAATGATTTTTCAGTCACTCGCGATGAGGAAATAGATTTCTGTATTATTCCGCCTTGGCATCCCGTTATTTTACAAAAACTAGTACATCAGTCAGTATTCATCTTAGATGGTTGTGAGCAATGGTGGAGTAAGTCAATATCTGATGCTGATGATTTATCAAAGATATCACAAAAAGCTGCTGTTTCAAATCTTCAGGAGCTAATCCAACTTTCATGCATCCATCAAGCATTAGATGTTTTTCCTACAACAGGGAGACAGTATTTTGGAAACTTGCATACATTTGGGAACTTTTGCCTCTGTGGGAATGCAAATGCACAGGAAAATATCAGAATTAAAGATATGCTGAGAAAAGAAGCTGTTTTTGATGATGATTTTTCTGAGGGGGAACTAACTCGTGTAGATGCAGATGCACTAATGATATTCGATGTTATTGAAGACTATATTAACGCTTTTCCTAATAAAGCTTATGAATTAGCTATAGCATTTATTGATCCTTCAGAACTGCAGCCGATTGTTGCAGCAATGCACAAATATATAGACAGAATAAAAAAACAACGTACTGAATCTGACATTCCATTAAAGTTGACATTGAATATTCTGGTTAAGCCGGAGAATAGAGGGGGGCGTAACTACTTATCATATTGGGTAAACACATTTTTCTCACAGGACGAAAACACAGATATAAAAATATTTTTAAATGAGTGGACTTCAAAGGAGGATATTAAAAAACTACTTCCTTTAAACACGGATATTGTTTTTATGATGGATTTATTAAAGGTAGACAATTTTGGTTTTGTTCCAAATACTGATGATACAACCCTGTGCCCAAGCGATTGCAAGTATCCAATTGTTTTTAAGCCAACTCCATCATCCCAGACCAGTGTTAAAAGACGTGTTGAACTTACTCAATCACAATTCGAAGCTTCTACTATCCATAGTCAGTTGGTGTATTACAACAATCATCTTAACGAGTGGCCATGCAAAAAGGTGGTTGTCGTTAAAGAAGTATGTATTGATGGTGAAAGACGTGACTTAATAGATTTATTACATCAAAAGTCCTATTGGGTAATCTGTATAGATGGCGGCATGGACGGTGCTTTACTTAAAAATGATGCATATAGACAAAATATATATTCAATTATAGGGTTTTCGACTGGTAAAGGCCATCATGGACAGTATAACCTAACAATTACTGCAAGAGATTCTATTGTAAGACAGGTGAAAAAGCGCTTTGAACAACGTGTTCGTAATCTTTTCAAATGGTCTGATGAACGAGCAAAAGCTGCTGCTGAGATATGTGTTAAGGAAGCTGCAAAGCTCGATGGAGTAAGCTTACTAAGTGCAATTAATCAAAACACATATAACATAAATGAGTTTATGGCTTATATTTTGACATCTGTTCAAATGCAAAAGCAAAGTTCCAGTGAAGCTTTAAATATAGTCTTCTATTTAGATTCATACAGACATTGGTTTACTAAGGATGTTTATAACACTGCTAGGGAGAGTAAGTCACGTCCTGATTTTTTAAATGTGTCAGCAAAGATAGGCGATGATGGAAAACTACACTTAATTGCAACTGTTATAGAATGTAAAATTGCAAAGTTTGCAAATTCTACAGAACATATAACAAAGGCGATTACACAGGTTGAGCATGGCCTTTCCGTTTTAGCAGAACTGTTTAAACCTATGCCTAACGATTCGATAAGACGGCGTTATTGGTATGCCCAATTATACCGTGCGTTAACATTTTCGCAGATAACTTTTCATGATAATACAGAGGAATATCTTAAACTTGCGGCTGGATTGAAATCAATTTTAGATGGCGATTTTGTTATTGAATGGAATG
>Ga0209643_1000561_pt1 | contig 60603 bp, 61 predicted proteins | sample AutmiccBRH37_all_FD_187383 | JGI IMG/M metagenome (GOLD analysis project Ga0209643, IMG submission 187383) | Deep subsurface microbial communities from Mt. Terri, Switzerland - Autotrophic microbial communities BRH/37_all (SPAdes) (version 2) | ecosystem: Environmental > Aquatic > Deep...
ACAGGCCTGCCTGATCTGGCTGTCTCAGCCAGTAAGGCGAAGTTCTGCATGTTTCTTGAACCAATCTGCAGCATGTCAACCCGGCTTGCAACAGTGTCTACATCCCTTGGATCCATAACCTCGCTTACCGTAGGCAGGCCCGCTTCCCTGCCTGCCTCCTGGAGCCACTTGATGGCGTCACACCCAAAGCCCTGGAAGCTATGGGGAGAGGTCCTGGGCTTGTAGGCCCCGCCGCGAAGAATGGCTGCTCCCTGCCGGGCCACGGCCAGCGCTGTCTCAAGGATCTGGTCAGGGGACTCAACTGAGCAAGGACCGGCAATAATCACAGGTTGTCCAGGCACTCCGATCTTCACACCCTGGTCCCCAACACTAACGACGCCCCCCGCCGGTAGGAAGGCCCGGCTCGCCAGGGGGTACGGCAGTTCCTCCAGGGAGCGAAAACCTCGCACAAGGGGAGACTCAGCCAGCCGCTCCCGCCGGAGCGCGACACCATTGCCCAAGAGAACCAACCGCCTGTTGTCGGGAGATAGGTGGCCGCCGTCAGCGCCCACCTCCGCCATCAACCTCTCCGCCTGCTCTTCCGTAACGGCCTGTCCCAGTTCAACCAGCAATCCAATCCCCCTTCTCCATCAAAAACCCTTCGTAGAAACAACCCTCAGCTCTGGCAGCTCCGGAAACTAACTCCGCAACCAAACCCTAGTCTGCCCCATTTTACCCTACCTGTCAACCGAAGGGCCCTGGCGAACGCCAGATGGCGCCCCAGGGCCCGACATTCTGGGAACTCGCTCCTTCAGTCCTCAGCTATAGCCTAAGGCTGCTCAACCTAACGGAGCTCAGTCCCGGCAATGACCAACTTCATTACCTCCGATGTGCCCTCGTAGATCTGGGTTATCCGGACATCACGGAAGTGACGCTCAACGGGATACTCATGCATATATCCGTAGCCCCCATGAACCTGCAGGGCCTTATCGGTAATCCAGCCAGCGGCCTCAGATGCGAAGAGCTTGGCCATGGCAATCTCAGACGTTCCCCGGCCCGGACCGTGATCTTTAACGTATGCAGCCCGATAGGTCAACAGCCTGGCTGCCTCAAGCTTCGTCTTCATCTCGGCTATCATCCACTGGATGGCCTGCAGCCTGGCGATGGGCTTCCCGAACTGTACCCGGTCCTTGGCGTAGGCCACAGCTGCCTCGTAGGCCGCCTGGGCAATCCCGACGGATTGAGCAGCTATGCCGATCCTGCCCCCGTCAAGGGTAGCCAGGGCGATCTTGAAGCCGTCACCCTCGTTCCCCAAGCGGTCCTCAACCGGTACCCGGCAGTCCTCAAGGATGACATCGGTTGTGCAAGAAGCATGGATCCCCAGTTTCTCCTCGGGCTTGCCGAAGGACATACCTGGATTATCTTTATCCACAACAAAGGCACTCAATCCCCGGCTGCCTCTCTCTTTATCTGTCAGGGCGATAACAATATACTGATGAGCCTGGCTGCCGCTGGTGATGAAACACTTGCGGCCGTTAAGTATATACTCGTCGCCGTCCAGGATCGCCGTTGTTCGAACCGCTCCGGCATCAGACCCTGCCTCCGGTTCAGTCAGGGCAAAGGCCCCTAACCTGTCCTCAACCAGGCCAGGCAGCCATCTTTCCTTCTGCGCTTCAGTGCCGAAGGTCAGTATTGGCTCTGAGTGCAGAGAGTTGTGGACCTCCAGGATTACACCGGTGGAGGCGCAGGCCCGAGAGACCTCCTCCACAACCAGGGTGTGGCAGAGATAATCCATCTCCGCGCCGCCATATGTTTCTGGCAGCATCATCCCCAGGAAGCCAACCTCCCTCATTTTCTTGATGTTCTCCCAGGGGAATTCCCCTGTTTCATCATGGTGCGCCGCCTTAGGGGCTAGTTCGCTCTGGGCGAAATCCCTGGCCAGGCGCTGGATCTGTACCTGCTCTTCGTTAAGCTTAAACTCCAAGCCATTTCCCCCTCTCCCACTACCCGTCGACCTTATTCTCAATCAGTCTACGCCTACTCTCAACCAGTTCCCTGGTCTCTTTGACCAACGACTCTGTGGTGGTTCCAGGCCCGTAGACCCGGGCCACCCCTTCACCTTCCAAAAACTTGACATCAGCCTCGGGGATAATCCCGCCCACAAGGACAATCACTTCTGTCATGCCCCTGTCCCTCAGGCCCTGGACTACCTTTGGTACAAGGGTGTTGTGGGCGCCCGACAGAATGCTCAAGCCAACGACATCCACATCCTCCTGAAGGGCAGTCTCGGCAATCTCCTCTGGCGCCTGGTGAAGGCCGGTGTACACCACCTCCATGCCGGCGTCTCTAAAGGCCCTGGCGACTACCTTCGCCCCCCGATCGTGCCCGTCAAGGCCAGGTTTAGCAACAAGAACCCTGATTCTTCTGGACATGCTTGGTCACCTCCAAGGGGTCTCCCTAGTAAAGGGGTTGTTCCCGGTACTCGCCAAATGCTTCACGCAACACCCCAATTATCTCCCCAACTGTAGCGTAGGCCTTGACAGCCTCCAGGATCACGGGCATCAGGTTGTCTTCACCCGTTGCAGCCGACCGTAAGCTATTAAGGCACTGCTCAACGCGATCGCTATCCCTCTCTGCTCTCACCTGCTTGAGGCGGGCAATCTGGCTGGCCTGAACCTCGGCCCCGATTTCCAGGAGTGGAATGTCAATCCCGTCTTCCTCGGCGTATTTGTTCACTCCTACTACCGCCGTCTCTCCCTTTTCCACGCGACGCTGGTATTGATAGGCAGCGTCGCTGATCTCTCTTTGGAAAAAGCCCTTCTCAATGGCGGGGATAACGCCGCCCAGTTTCTCTATGCGATCAAAGTACTCCAGGCAGCCTTCCTCCATTCTGTCAGTCATTGCCTCAACAAAGTAGGAGCCTGCCAGAGGGTCAATCGTGTTGACGACCCCCGACTCCTCAGCTATTAGCTGCTGGGTGCGGAGGGCAATCTTCACCGCCTTCTCGCCAGGAAGGGCCAGGGCCTCATCCATTGAGTTGGTGTGAAGTGATTGGGTACCACCAAGAACGGCGGCAAGGGCCTGGAAGGCGGTGCGGACAATGTTGTTCTCTGGCTGCTGGGCCGTGAGAGAGCACCCGGCGGTTTGAGTGTGAAAACGCATCAGCCAGGACCGCGGATCCTTGGCCTTAAACCTCTCCCGCATTACCCGGGCCCAGATTCGCCTGGCGGCCCGGTACTTGGCTATCTCCTCAAAGATATCGTTGTGGGCGTTAAAGAAGAAGGACAGGCGCGGCGCAAAGTCATCGACGTCAAGACCTGCATTGATACCGTACTCAACATAGGTCATCCCGTCGGCAAGGGTGAAGGCCAGTTCCTGCAGGGCCGTTGACCCCGCCTCCCTGATGTGATAACCACTGATGCTAACGGTATTCCATTTGGGAACCTGCTCACTGCAGTAGTCGAAGATGTCTGTAATAAGGCGCATCGACGGCTCCGGCGGGAAGATGTAAGACTTCTGCGCGATGTACTCCTTGAGAATGTCGTTCTGGATTGTGCCTCTGAGCTTGTCTGAACTGACGCCCTGCTGCTCACCGACGGCAATGTACATCGCCAGTAGAATCGCGGCAGGGGCGTTGATCGTCATTGAGGTGCTGACCTGGTCCAACGGAATTCCATCGAAGAGGATCTCCATGTCCCGCAGCGAGTCGATGGCAACCCCCAGCTTACCAACCTCCCCATCGGCCCTGGGGTGGTCGGAATCATACCCCATGATTGTGGGAAGGTGGAAGGCGGTGCTCAGCCCGGTCTGCCCTTTCTCCAAAAGGAACTTGAAGCGACTGTTGGTGCTCTCGGCGGTGCCAAAGCCGGCAAACTGGCGCATCGTCCAGAGACGACCCCGGTACATGGACGGGTAGACCCCCCGTGTGAAGGGGTACCCTCCTGGCTCACCAAGGTCTGTTTCGTAGTCCAATCCCTCAATGTCCTCCGGCGTGTAGATTGGGTCAATCTCGTCACCGGAAACAGTTATGAATGAGTCTCTTCTCTCAGGTCCTATGTCACGTTTAGTCAAGGGTCAATCCTCACTCCCTTCTCCTCTGTTTGTCGTGATCGGACTGGTCCCACCTTGATAGATATGTCACCTCCCTGAGTCAAAATTACTTTGTGAAAGGAGACACTATTCAGTAAACTTCTCCCAACTGATATTTCATCCCAAAGATAAGGATTCCCTGCAACAGGCGGCAAACCTACCCCAAGGATGTCTGGGGTGAAAGGTATTTGAGGGTAGGAATTGAAGATTTGTAGGTAAGGAGTCTATAGATGCTGGGCCGTAATTGAACCTGTTTAGCGATACCTCAAGGAGGGTTTTGACCGTGCTGGACATCTTAATCACTAACGCCCTGATTGTTGATGGGACCGGTAAACCTGCATTCCGCGGCGAGATTGGAATTGAGAGTGGGAAGATAGTGGAGGTGCGCAACCTCCCTGACAGGGAAGGCGAAGGCGACCCTGTCCCGGTCCAACTGGAAAGCGCCAGGGCTAAGATGGTGATAGACGCTGCCGGACGGGCCGTGACCCCCGGCTTCATTGACATCCACTCCCACGCCGACCGCGGTATCATCGCCCACCCCGAGGCAGAGTCGTCACTCCTGATGGGAGTTACCACCGAGATTACCGGCAACTGCGGGGGCAGCATGGCCCCGCTCTCCGATGCTACAGCAGCCCAGATGAAGAGATGGATGAAGGATATTGACTTCAACTGGCGCTCCCTGGATCAGTTTCTCAGTCGCCTTGAGGAGCAGGGAGTGGGTAACAACCACGGTCTCTTCGTGGGCCAGGGCACAATTCGTGGAGCCGTAATGGGAAGAGATAAGCGATTCCCAACCCAGGCTGAGGTCCAGCGGATGCTGGAGTTGACTAAGGAATCAATGGAGGCTGGGGCCTTTGGCATCAGCACCGGACGGGCCTATGTACCCGGTTCATTCTCCAGCCTTAAGGAGGTTGTCGCCCTAACGGAGATCGTCGGGCAATACCGGGGCATCTACACAAGCCACATTGCTGACCAGTGGGCCCATGTGCACAGGGCTACCCGGGAGGTGCTGGAAATAGGCCTGAGGACTGGAGCCCTGGCCCAGGTGGCCCACCAGAAAGTCGTAGGAAAGGACAACTGGGGACGGGCCGAAGAGGTCCTGGCCATCCTGGAGGAGGGCCAGATGATGGGCCTAGACATCATGGCCGATGTCTATCCCTATCCCTACTCGCAGGTGTTTTCCCTGGACCGGCTCCTCCCTGATACCTTGAAGGGGGAAACAGCGGCTCAGACCCTTGACAACCTCAGTGAGAAGGGCGCCGTCGAGACCCTCAGGAGGGAATTCAAGGAAAGTCCAACCTACATCTCGGAGCGCCTGATGCTCTACGGTGTCGTCCAGTGCCAGGAGACCGAGGAGTTCCAGTGGCTGGACATGGGGGAGGTCGCCGCCCGTCACGGCACCGACCTGGCGGGAGCCATGGTTCACCTGCTCTTAGAGAACGAGCTCCGCGTCAAGGTCGCCGGCATAATGAGTGAAGAAGACTTGAAGGCCATTCTGGCCCACCCCCTTGTGATGGTGGGAAGCGACTCCGTCCTCCGCAGCCTTGATGAGGACAGAGAAACCGAGAAGGAGTGGTCCAGCGTGCATCCCCGGGAGTACGGCACCTTCCCGCGGGTCCTTGGCAAGTATGTCCGGGAAGAGAGCCTGCTCACCTTGGAGGAGGCCGTTCACAAGATGACAGGTATGCCCGCTGATCGCCTGGAGTTGCCATACCGGGGTCAGATCGCCCGGGGGTTCTGGGCCGACCTGGTGATACTTGACCCTGAAACAATCAGCGACGGCGCCACCATTGCTGACCCCTGTTCCCCACCGAAGGGGATAGACTATGTGCTGGTCAACGGGGAAATCGCGGTTAAACACAACAAGGTGCAGCCGGTTCTGGCGGGGCAAGTCCTTCGCGACACCCAGGGGCGCATGCTGTACTAGAGATGGATTGCACTAGAGATGGACTGCACACAAGGAGGTAGGTCTGATGTCAATCTGCGCATGGTGCCAGGTGAGGGCCTGTCGAGATGAAAACAAGGATGGAATGCCTTCAGGATGTCCCGAGAAGAGCGGAAACTGGCTGTCTGAGACCCTCAAGGAGTATGAAAAACCGGAGAACAGGAGGTTGGCTGATACAGCAGCATACACCGAGAAGACGGGTTACTGCCAATGGCCGCGCCTCCAGGAGATTGCCGAGTTTAGCCATAAGGCAGGCTTCAAAAGGCTTGGGCTCGCCTTTTGTATCGGCCTTCAACAAGAGGCGCGCATTGTCGCCGACTACTACCGGAAGCGCGGCTTTGAGGTGGTCACCGCCGTGTGCTGTGTTGGGGGTGTCGAGAAGGAAAGAGTAGGCATCGCCAGCAAGCACAAGTTCAGCCCCGAGGAATTCGAGGCAACCTGTAACCCCATTGGCCAGGCCAAACTAATGGATGAGAAGGGAACTGAGTTCAATGTTGTGCTGGGGCTTTGCGTCGGCCATGACAGCCTATTCTTTAAGTACTCTGAGGCTCCTGCTACGGTGTTGGCTGCCAAGGATCGCGTCCTGGGCCATAACCCCCTGGCCGCCGTCTACTGCGCCCACAGCTACTACCGAAGACTGCATGAGGGTGATGAACAGCAGGTCACGGTTTAGCAGCATAGGCCACCGCCTGGTTTGCCAACACCACCGGCACCGGCGCCCTCTGCTGTAGCGCGCGCCTCATGGCAGGCGTGTAACCCATGCAATCCATAACTATGACCCTGGCACCGCCCTTGTACAGCTTCTCCCCGGCCCTCTCGAAGGCCGCCGGGCCCTCATTAAACTCATAGGGTGATGCCGAGGACGCAATTACCCGTGAGGTTAGCTTGCGCCAGCGGTCAGCCATGGGTTCTTCCTGTTTGGGGTCGGGCACAAGCAGGCCTAGGGTTACTCCGGGTGTGGCCAGGCCCATAGTCACTGCCAGATGCTCCAGGACCTTGCGAGGGTAGACAAGACGCGGCCCCGGGCTCTCTAGCTCAAAGACACCGGTACACAAGACCACAATTGGGTCACAACCCTGCTCCACCAGGTCGTTGACGGCCATCTGCATTCTGGGGGTGACAAGCCTGTGACTGACCACTACTTCGCAGCCATCGACCATTCTGGTCACCAACAGGTCACTGTTATCGTCCGGCGCTAAGCGAGCAATCCCGGCATGGGACAGGCCGTCAAGGGCCCCGATCTCAACAACGGTGACTCCCTCACCCCAGGCACTAACCATGTGGGGTACAACGTCGGCTCTTGGAGCCTGACCGATAGTGACAACCCCTATCTTGGTGCCGGGCCCGGGATCTCGCTGCGCCTCATTCATCTCAGGGACACCCCCACAGCCTTCTCCACATCCCTCAGGTAGCTTCCAGACCTGACGCCCTCACCAAGCCGCAGGCAACCAGCTGGGGCCACTGTAACGTAGACATGCCTACCTCGATAGTCTGCCAGCTCTGCTGATGATACCGGGAACCCATCGGACCCGAAGATGCCGATCAGGTCCGGAAAGGCCCCGCACCTATCTGGTCCGACCATGGCGCAGACATACTCGTTCCAGAAAGGTACTTCCATGTACTGGCCCTGTGATTCCCGGGGTCCAGTGGGAGGCACAGCTGGCGAAATATCAATGACCGCCTTCCCCACGTCAAATCCTCCCCGTGTCTCCAGGTCGACGGCCTTTACAACGCCCTCTGCGATTGTTCTACCATTAATCACTGCCATTGCGGTCTCAATCCGCTGCCGCGGGTGATCCTGGGAGTACCAGGCCCGACCGATCTCCCGGGCCTGGGCAATGGCCCCAGGGGCGCCATATTCCTTGGCGTACCCGGCGTCCACCGGGTTTCTGGCCACAGCTACCAGCCCCCCTGCCTCCTGGGCCAGGTGCCTGACAGCCCTTGAAGCCAAGTCAAGGCTTGCCGATAGTGTCAACTCAAGGTAGCGTCCAGTCTGATCATCGCCACCGGCGACCGCCTGCTTGGATAGATAGCCCTGGCGGTTCTCGAGGCCCATAGCCCCCATAATCGCCATAGGATGGGCTCTGCCATTACAAGGGATATCGACAAGGGGAAGCTCCAGTTTCGCCGCCTGGTACCAGCCGTTGACTGTGGCTGCTCCCCCATTCTCATTTGTAATCAGGCCGACCTCATCCCTGGAGAGGCCCAGGTTGGCCAGGAGAAGCTCTACCGCCCTGAGGAAGTGGACTGGGCGGACACAGGCAGCGTCTGCTGCCGGCGCCCCCACCAGGGCGCAGGTAATCAGGGTCAGGTCGTTGCTCACTTCGTTGGGGGAAAGCAGTTCAACACTGCCGGCCTCTAGCGCCATTGTTCCCAGTTCCATCCCCAGTCGGCGGCTGCCACCGCCTCCACCGCCAAGAATGGCTCCCCCTAGTACACAGGCGCGCAGATCATCAAGGCTTAGTTTAGCGGCCACTTTTGAATGCGCCTCCCAGCCAAGACAAGACAGGCCCCCTGTCAGTCGGCGTTTTCAAAGGTGCCCCAGACCAGCGGCTGGCCATCCTGGACCATCAGACGGCCCTTGGCCCAGACCTGCCTGATGTCGAAGTTATCATCAAGGACAAGGAAGTCCGCGTCAGCGCCAATGGCAATTACTCCCTTCCTCCCTTGCAGGTGCAGGTTTGAGGCCACGTTGGTTGTGGCCACGCGCAGGGCCTGTTCCTTGGGTATTTTATGCTCCAAAACCAGGGATCTGATGGTCTCGTACACCGTGCGAAGCGATCCCACACCCATGCCAATGAGACGGTGGCCTTCATCAAACCTCGGAAGGCTACCGTTGCCATCTGAGCTTATTGTGATGCGATCCACCGAAACCCCGGAACGAAGAAGGTGGACTATGGCCTCGGGGGCGCGCGAGCCGGCGGTGATATCAACCATACCGCCCTGCTTCGCAAAGACAATGGCCTGCTCAAGCAGGCGTCTGGTTCGGTTCAAGTGAGTGGGAGTAAACTGGGATATGGGAAGTTCAGTATTCTCAAGGATCTCAAAGATCGGTTTCAGGCCTCGTTCGCCGTCACCAACGTGGAGATGAACGACACCAGGCTTACCCCCCAGCATTCCACCAACCCGGGCCTCGGCAGCCAACTTGGCAATGTCCCATGTTTCAGGCTGAGCGGAGCGGTGGTCCGAGATGGCTATCTCTCCCGTACCAATTACCTTATCGATTAGAACCAGATCATTGCGCACGTTGTCGGTGAGGGTTCGCGTTGGCAGCTCGTAGGCACCGGTGTAAATAAAAGTGGTTACACCCTCTGTCTCCAGGGCCCTGGCCTTGGCCAGTAGGCTATTCATGTGCCGTGTGGTCCCGTCGGTGCCGAGAACCCCAACAACGGTGGTGGTACCAGCGGTAGTGATCTTGCTGAGCATCACCTCAGGCGTGCGGGTCGTGGGACCACCCTCACCGCCACCCCCGATAATGTGGACGTGCTGGTCAATGAGTCCCGGGACAATACAGTGCCCCTCAAGGTTAACCTCTTCAACGGGTCCAACGCCCACCGGAGTAGGAATCTCAGGCGCTATGTGCACTACCGTCTGACGGCAGACCAGGATATCCCTTTCTCCCTTGGCCTCAGGCGCGCAGATATTTGCCTTCCTAAAAAGCTTAAACATGGTGCCCCCCTTACCTTCTATTTGCTCACATCACCAAATTGGGTTAGCAGGCTCTCAACGGCTGAATAGGGGTCAGTCTCGCGTCTGGATACCCTGGCAGCCGTTTCCCGCAAGGCCTCCTCTGCACCTTCCTTGCGGCTAAGCCTTCTGTGCATCTCACCTGTCAGGACTAGCTTCAGCTCAAGCTCACTGCCGCGAAGAAGACGCCCTTCAAGGCCTCCAGTCTCCTCCAGATGGCCATAGTGTTCGTCTATCCGGGTCAGGGCATCCTTGACACCCTTGCCCTCCCTTGCAATGACCTTCAGGACCGTAGGTCGCCAATCTGCTTCGGCGCGCAGGTCCAACATCATCTCGATCTCCATCAGGGCTTTGTCCGCACCGGGCAGGTCTGCCTTGTTAACAAGAAAGACATCTCCGATCTCAAGGATACCAGCCTTAATGGCCTGGATATCATCACCAAGCCCTGGGACCAGCACAATTACCGTCGTGTGAGCGAGGCGAACGATGTCAACCTCAGACTGCCCCGCGCCCACCGTCTCGACGATTACAACATCGAAACCAAAGGCATCCATCACCTTGATGACATCACTTGTGGCCCGGGAGAGGCCGCCCAGATGGCCACGGGTGGCCAGGCTCCTGATGAAGACCCCTGGGTCCATGGAGACATCCCTCATGCGAATACGGTCTCCAAGGATAGCGCCGCCGGTGAAGGGGCTGGTGGGGTCCACTGCGACAATGGCTACCGTCTTACCCCTGGACCGGATCTCCCTGGCAAGCTGGTCCACAAGGGTACTCTTTCCGGCGCCAGGCGGGCCCGTAACCCCAATCACTCTAGCCCCTCCTGAATGTGGATAAAGGGCCTTGACAATGGCCCTCGAATCACTGTTGTTGTATTCAACTAGGGTAATGACTCGCGCTAAAGCGCGGCGGTCGCCTGCTAGCAGCGCTCCAACCAACTCTTCATGAGGCAAACAAGATCACTCCAAGACTCAAGACTCCAAGACGCCCGGACTCTCAAACCGCTGGCCCACTGACCCTCTGACCCACTACCCCTGTCAGGACTCGTAGAGATAGTAGGCCAACTGCTGCAGCTCAAGGGAGACATCTGAATGATGCAGCCTGACATGGGGAGGCACAAAGATTTTCGTAGGAGCGAAGTTGAGAATACCCTTGATGCCTGCCTCAACACAGTCGTCAACAACTCCCTGGGCGGCATTGGCAGGTACCGTGATTACAAACATCTTTATGTCCAGTTCCTTCACTTTCTCGCCAATCTCGTCCACGTGATGGATAAGCACGCCATCTTCAAATTCCCTGCCAATCTTGCTATCATCAGCATCGAATCCGGCCACCAATCGGAAGGGATAGTGGGGATCGCCGTCAAAGCGGCGAAAGATGTAGCGCAGGAGAGCGGTACCCAACTCACCAACACCGACAAGTCCAACATTCAGTGTCCTGTCCACATTTAGTATTGACTTGAGTTCCTGACGCAGGAAGGCAATCTCATATCCAACCCCCTGCTTGCCGAACTCACCAAAGAGCGCCAAGTCTTTACGGACTTGGGCCGAGTTCACCCCCGCCCGCTCGCCTAGCTCTTTAGAAGATAGGTAGGGGCTACCTTCCTGGTCCTCTATCTGCTGGAGTATACGCAGGTACAGGGCCAGACGGCGAATTACAACCTCGGGTGCCTTTAACCTCCTCACGGTTCTCCCCCTTCTCGTAGTCTCTATTTAGCTAAGGCATTGCAAAGCATCCCTGCTAGAAGTATTCCATGCTGCTCTTCTTAAATTCTCTCTCACTGTAGAGTAACCTGTACTCTTTATACTCTATCCTGCCGGCCATCTCCTTTACAACGGCTTCACATTCTTCCCTGGACCGCCCGTGAACCATTGTGTAGAGGTTGTAGGGCCACTGCGGGTACATGGGGCGACGATAGCAGTGGCTCACCTCAGAGAATGCTGCCAGCTCCCTTCCAGCCTCATCCACGGCTTCCTCAGAGACATTCCAGGCGCACATCACATTAGACTTGAAGCCTGCCTCGCGGTGATAGAGGATGGCCGCGATCCTCCGCAAGATACCGCTGTCCTTCATGCTGGCCAATTCAGCCAGGACCTCCTCTTCGCTGACCCCAAGCCCAGCGGCTACTACCTGGAAGGGCCTTGACTCCAGCGGCATGTCGCCCTGCAGTTCCCTGACGATCCCCTTCTGGAGATCAGTCAACTTCACCGTCGTCCGCCTCCTCCAGGTTCAGCTTGACTCCAATCTTATACATCCGCTCTGTAGGCAGGTTCAAAAGGTCGTCCCTGCCCAAACCCGCCCTCTGCCGGATCTCCTCAAGCCCCCTGGCAACGGCCCCTTCATCCTCTGCAATGAAGGTAAACCAGAGGTTGAACTCGGCGCGCCGCTCATAGTTGTGGGTAACCCCTCTGTAAGAGCTGATTATGGCCGCCACTTCCTCAAGGCGCTCATCAGGCACCCTGGCCGCCGCAAGGGTTGACTCAAAACCCAGCCTCTTGGTGGCAAATACCCCGCCCAGGCGCCGGATCACACCCCGCTCGCGAAGACCTCTTACCCGGGAAAGCACCTCATCAGCGGTGAGCCCTAGCTCCTCACCAATAACGGCATAGGGCCTGCTAACGATGGGGACCCCTCTCTGCAAGACCGTCAGGAGCTTCTTATCTGTGGCATCCAACTGACCCCTACCCATCCTTAGCGATCTCCTCCGCTGCCATCTTGGCAAAGTAGGTCAGGATTATGTCGGCGCCGGCCCGCTTCATGGAGGTTAGCATCTCCAGGGCAACCTGAACCTCATCAATCCAACCCTTCTCAGCGGCCGCTTTGACCATGGCGAACTCACCGCTGACATTGTAGGCGGCAACGGGACGATCGGTATTATCCTTGACCTCCCTGATGACATCAAGATAGGCCAAGGCTGGCTTCACCATGATAATGTCGGCCCCCTCCTCAATGTCTGCCCAGATCTCCTTGAGAGCCTCCCGCCGATTGGAGGGATCCATCTGGTAGGCCCGGCGGTCTCCGAACTGAGGGGCAGAATCGGCGGCATCACGGAAAGGCCCGTAGAAGGCAGAGGCATACTTCGCGGCATAGGACATTATGGCCACACCCTCAAATCCTGCCTGGTCCAGGCCCGCGCGAATTGCCCCAACCCTGCCGTCCATCATGTCCGATGGGGCGACAATATCCGCTCCCGCCACTACCTGAGACACAGCTGTTCTTGACAGCAGGCCCAGGGTCTCATCGTTTAAAACGCTACCATCGTCGGACACAACCCCACAGTGCCCGTGGCTCGTATACTCGCAAAGACAGACATCGGTGACAACGACAAGCTCAGGAAAGAGCCGTTTAGCCTCTCGCACCGCCTGCTGCACAATGCCGTCCTCAGCGTAAGCGCCGGAACCCACCGCGTCCTTGGCCTCGGGGAGGCCAAAGAGGATGACAGCTGGTATCCCTAGAGACACTACCTCCTCCAGCTCAGCTCCAAGCCTATCGATTGACAGCTGGTAGTTGCCAGGCATGGAGGATATCTCCCTCCTGATGCCCTTACCAGCAATGGCAAACATCGGGTAGATCAGGTCATCGACCCGAAGGTGGGTCTCCCTCACCAGGCGCCTGATCCCGTCGCTAGTCCGTAGCCTCCGCGGCCTTTGGATGGGAAACATCGCTATCCTCTCCTAAACCAATCTCTTCGTCCGTCAGATAGCAGGCCGGGTCCTCGGCCCAGACATCGCCATGGACATACTCGGCCCTGATGCGGCAGCCCCCACAGACTCTGTTGTACTTGCAGTCGCCACAGCGACCTGTTATGTGTTCGTGCTTAAACCGAAGCTTCTTCAGGAATTCATTGGACATGTCATTCCAGATCTCGGAGAAAGAACGCTGGCGGACATTGCCAAGGGTAACATGGGGCCAGAACTGACAGGGGTGGATGTTGCCCTGCGGGTCAACGTTGGCCGCCTTGTGTCCAGCCGAGCAACCGCCGTGCATCTCAAGGAGCTGGAGGACCTCGTCTACCCGCTCAGGCTCCTCCTCCTTGATTTTGTTGAGAATGTATACGCCGTCAGCATGGCTATCGGTTGTGAGGATCTCAACCTCAATACCGCGCTTGTGTAGCTCGATGGTCTTGGCAATCAGCCAGTCCAGAACCTCCCGGCGCTCCTCCTTGCTGAGGTCCATGTCAACGATGTCCGTACCCCTACCTGCATACACCAGGTGGTACATGCAGAAGCGGGGGATCTTCTCTTCCTCCACAATTCTGAGAACCTCTGGCAGGTCTTTGAAATTATACTTGTTGACCGTCAGTCTCATACCGGCCTTAACCCCGGCCTCAACCGAGTTTCGAATGCCCTGGATGGCGCGGTCAAAGGCGCCGTCCATGGCTCTGAAGTCGTCATGGGTCTCACGGCCACCATCAATGCTGACGCCCACATACTGGAACCCGACTTCCTTTATCTTCTTGGCGGCCTCTTTCGTTATGAGGGTTCCATTGGTAGAAATGACGGGGCGGAGCCCCGCCTCAACAGCGTAGGCGCCCAGGTCAAACAGGTCTTTGCGTACCAGGGGCTCGCCTCCCGAAAACATGACAACAGGTACACCCATACCCCCCAGATCCTTAAGGAATGATTTGGATTCATCTGTTGTCATCTCATTGGGGTAATCGCGGTCTTCAGCACTGATATAGCAGTGCTTGCAACTAAGGTTGCAGCGGTTCGTGGTGTTCCAAAATACAACGGGCCTCGCGTCAGTTGAAAACTGCAGCATGTGTGGCGGGAGTTTTCCGCTATCCCTCCCGTGCCGCATCGCTTCAGAAACCGTGGCGGTGCCACATAGAAGTTTCGTGCAGCCAATCATAGGTCTCTCTCCTCCTCCTGTTAAAGGGAACGCCTTGCGCAGCAAATACCCTGTGCAGTACTAGGTCGAATACTTCTGGATCGCTGTTACCAAACCGTCAATAGTGTACTCAGCGGCCAAGACATCAACTTCAAGCCCTTGCTTTACTGCTGCTTCTGCCGTGATTGGACCAATGCAGGCGGTGGTAACGCCGGCCAGGAGCGCGGCCTGCTCATCACCTTCGGGCAGCATTGCCACGAGGTTCCTGACAGTTGAGGCGCTGGTGAATGTGATGATGTCAATCTGCCCCTCCGAAAGCAGTTCCTTAAGGAGGGCCTTGTCAGTGTCTGGCATAACATTGCGGTAGACCTGCACCTCATCCACGGCTGCGCCAGTCTCCTTCAGCCCCTCGGCCAGCACCTCTCTGTTGAGGTTACCCCTCACTAACAAGCACCTATCACCCTCACCGACATGCCCCTCCAGGGATGCCAAGACTGCTTCTGCCTTAAACTCTGCGGGCACCAGGTCAACCAGTATCCCTCTATCTTCCAGGGCCTGAGCAGTGGACTTCCCTACCGCTGCAACCCTGATGCCCGCCAGAGAGCGAACATCCAAGCCCGTCTCGAGAAGGCGTCTGAGAAAATACGTGACCCCATTAGTGCTGGTGAATAGGAGCCAACTGTAGGAAGACAGGTTGGCGATGGTATCATCAGTAGACGTCCAATCCTCAACCGGCTCTATCTCAACGGTAGGCATCTCTATTACAGCGGCTCCCAGGTCCTCAAGGCGGGTCGCCAGCCTGCTGGACTGGGCCCGAGACCGCGTCACCAGGATGCTCTTTCCAAAGAGGGGCCTGTTCTCAACCCATTGCAGTTTGGGCCTAAGACCAGCAACCCCTCCGACAACGATAACTGCTGGCGATCTCAACCCTTCTCTTTTAACGACCTCAACAATGGTCTCTAGGGTGCCGCTAACGGTCTGCTGTCGGGGCCAGGTTCCCCAACGGATGCAGGCCACCGGGGTATCGGCCCTCCTACCGTTTTCAATGAGGCGGTCAACAATCTTGGGCAGGTTCCTGACACCCATCAGAAATACCAGGGTTCCTGTGGCAGTTGCCAGTTTGGGCCAGTCATGGGCCGATGTATCCTTGTCAGGGTCCTCGTGACCGGTAATAATAGCAGCGGAAGACGCAAAATCCCGGTGGGTCAGGGGAATTCCCGCATAGGCTGGGGCGGCAATGGCTGAGGTAATCCCTGGCACAATCTGAAAGCTGACACCAGCGTCAACCAGCTCCTCTGCCTCTTCACCCCCTCGACCGAATACGAAGGGATCACCGCCCTTCAGTCGCACCACCGTCTTCCCCTGCAAGGCAAAATCCACAAGGGTCTGGTTAATCTCATCCTGTGACAGGCTATGCCTGTCGGGCCTCTTGCCGGCATAAATCAACTCAGCATCAGGCCGAGCAAACTGTAGAAGCCTCGGGTTGCAGAGTCGGTCGTAGACAACCACGTCCGCCTCTTCCAGGCACTCTTTCCCCCTCAAGGTAAACAGCTTGGGATCACCGGGGCCTGAACCAACTAGATAGACAATGCCCTTCTTTGACACTTCATCCACCCACTTTATAAAGACGTCTTATCAGTTCGAGTTTAAATAGCTCTGCTACTGCGCCGTAATCTCCTTCAGGATGGACCTGGCGCCTTGCTCAAACAGGGCGTTGGCCGCAGCCTTGCCCAGCTCTTCAGCACAATCAGGTTTACCCGTGAGACTGTGACGGATCACTACCTTCCCGTCTACCGCTGCAACGATGGCCTGCAGGTGAAGAACACCGTCGGCAATGGTGGCATAGGCCCCAATGGGAACCTGACAGCCGCCGCCCAGCATTCCGAGAACTGTTCTCTCTGCTGCGACACATGCCGCGGTATCGCTGTCATTGATAGCCACCACAAGCTTCTTAATCTCCGGGTCTTCGGCGCGAAGCTCTATGGCAAGGGCTCCTTGCCCAACGGCAGGGACGCACACCTCAGGAGGCAAGTACTCGGTGATGCGGTCTTCCCATCCCAGGCGAATCAGGCCTGCCGCAGCCACAACAACGGCATCCAACTCTTCCCTCTCAAGTTTTTTCAGCCTTGTATCCAGATTGCCTCTAATGGGTTCAATAACAAAATCACGGCGATGATGTAAAAGCTGCGCCCCGCGGCGCAGACTACTGGTACCGATCCTGGCGCCCTCAGCCAGATCAGAGAGGCCACTCCCATTCACTGAAATCAAGGCGTCCCTGGCATCAACACGCCGGGTAATAGCGCCAATGTCGAGGCCCTCAGGTAACTCGGTGGGAAGGTCCTTGAGGCTGTGGACCGCAAGGTCTATCTCCCCCTCTAGCAGCGCCGTTTCAATCTCTTTTGTGAAGAGGCCTTTACCACCGATCTTATTCAAGGCCACGTCAAGGATCCTGTCACCCCGGGTTACAATCTCTCTCGTAGAAAAATCGAGATCATCGTAAGCCTTCTTCAATTCATTTACCGTCCACTGGGTCTGGCTCACAGCCAGTAGACTGCCACGAGTACCCACAACAACACTGCTTTTACCCAAAAGAATCACCCTTGCAAGTATTTAGACACACTTTCTTCACTTGTCCATTATATCACAATCGGCTGGCATGCCCAGAAGAACCTAAGACCCTCTGTAGAACTTGTTGGAAAGCGGACCACGCCTCATCCCGCTTGCCTTCACCTAGCAACTTCAGGGCACTGCAGGAGGCCAACTCAGAAAAGGCCTTCTTTCTGCCGGAAACCGGCACCGCCGCTATCACCTGCGGACGCGCCTCTCCCAGCCACTGCAGGAAGCAGGCGTATTCATCACCAAACTCCTCCTCAAGGGACTCCCGGATGCGGCGGGCCAAGAAGGGGCTCTTACCAGCTGTAGAGATTGCGATACTGAGACCGCCTCGCCGGACCAGGGCAGGCACAATGAAAGTGCACTTCTCTGGGTCATCGACGACATTCACAGGGATGTTTTGGGCGTCAGCGTCAAGGAAGACTCTCCTGTTCACCTCTTCGCAATCGGTAGCAGCAACTACAAGAAAGGCGCCTTCGAGGTCCCCTGGCCTGTAGTCTCTCTCAAGGAGCTCAACTTCGGCCACCCTTTGGCTGGTTTCGGCCATCTCCCTGATGCCCTGGACGATCATGGGACTGATGACCCTGATAAGACAGTCATGGTCTAAAAATGCCTGTACCTTCCTGCTGGCGACTCGGCCACCACCAACAACAACACAGGTCTTCCCCTTGAGATTGAGAAAAGCAGCGTAGTAAGCCGCATCATACATATGTTCCGTCATCGGTTCCATCACATCCTACAGAACATACTTGTGAAGATCAGTAAAGTATAGGTTGACAAGAAAGTAATTGATCAGAGTCATAACGAATCCTACTACAGCCACCCAGGCCGCGCGCCTTCCCTGCCACCCCATCCGCCAACGCAGGAAGAGATAGGATCCGTAGACAAGCCAGGTAAGAAGGCTCCAGACCTCCTTAATCTCCCAGCCCCAGAACCTGCCCCAGACCACATCAGCCCAGAGGGCGCCAGCCACTATACCCAGGGTTAGAAGGGGGAAGCCAACGGTGACCAAGCGCAAGGCCAGGATATCCATGGTCTCGAGAGACGGGAGCCGTTGAAATAGAACACTAAAGTCCTTCTTCCGCAGCTGCCTTTCCTGTATTAGATACATTACAGACAACACGAATGCCAGCGCGAATATGGCGTAACTCAGGAATGTTATGAAGACGTGGAGGCCCACCCAGACACCAGAGACCTCTGGGTCTATTGCCCTGGAGGACCTGGTCAACACGGAACCGCCAAAGAGAAACACAAAGTTAACCGGCATGACAAAGGCCCCTGCCACTGGCAGATCCATTAGAAGCTCAATCAGCAGGTAATGCAGTATCAGTACCCAGGTCAGGAAGAGGGTGGACTCGAAAAGTGACGTAAAGGGCAGGTTTCTGGTAGTGGTTAATCGCAGCACAAGGGTGCCGGTGTGAAGGAGCCACACTGCCACCGTAAAGATGGTAGGCAGGTACCGCCCCCGATCACGCCAGAGTAGATAAACAACATAGAGGGCGGCAGAAATGGCATAGCCACCAATTGTAATCCCGTAGAGAATCACCGTCAGGCGCTCCATCAGCTACCTCGCCCCGCTTCCATGGAGGGATCTCCTTGCAGCTTCTTCTCATCACTGCCGCGTCCTTCGCAACGACCCTTACTTCGGCCCTTGCTTTGGCCCTTGCTTTGGCCCTTGCTTTGGCCCTTGCTTTGGCCATCACTTCGGCCTCTCACAGCAGCTTCGTCGTGGGCATCGCCGTCACCATTGTTTGAATCAGGGCCTGCTTCGCCCAGGTTAAACAGCTCTACAACTGTTCTCAGCTGTTCGTTGGACGTGTTGCCGTTACTTGCAAACTCCTTTATCTTGACTGTTGGTTCGTTAAGGATCTTATTGATTATCAGGTGGCTCATAGCGCGTATGACATCCCGTTGGCGATCTGACAAATCCGGAAGCTTACGGAAGGCCCTGTCCAGCTCAGCCTGCCTCACTTCCTCAGCCTTTCCTCGCATGGACTTGATAATAGGAACCGCGTCGAGGCTATTGAGCCAGCTGGCAAAGGAGTCAGTCTCCTCGTCAATAATCCTCTCCACCAGCTTTGCTTCCCGCTGACGCTCGCGCAAGTTGGCCTCAACCACTGATTTCAGGTCGTCGATATCATAGAGGTAAACGCCATCAAGGCTGTGAATGTCGGGGTCAAGGTCACGGGGAACCGCGATATCAATCATAAACAGCGGACGCTGGCGCCTTGCAGCCATAGCCCTCCTGACCTGTTCCTTTTGGAGGACTGTGTGAGGGGCCCCCGTGGAGCTGATGACAACATCCACCCTGGCCAACCAGGCGGTGATGTCCTCAAAGGGCACCGCGCGACCGGAGAACCTGCGAGCCAGATCCTGGCCCCGCTCAAGGGTGCGATTGGCCACTATGACCTCTTCAACGCCCTGGGCTGCCAGGTTCTCACCCACCAACTCACTCATCTTGCCAGCCCCTATAATCAGGATGCGCTTGCCTTTCAGGCTCCGGAAGACCTTCCTCGCCAACTCCACTGCGGCGAAGCTCACAGAGACTGCGTTCTCACTGATCCCGGTTTCAGTATGAGCGCGCTTACCGACCTTCAATGCCTGCTCAAAGAGGTTGTGAAGTACCTTGCCGATCACATCGGCCTCAGCTGCCGCCTTATAGGCGTCCCGAACCTGCCCAAGGATCTGCTTCTCGCCCAGAATCATCGAATTGAGACCGCAGGCCACTGAAAACAGGTGCCTTGCAGCGTCAAGACCCCTGTGAACATATATATGGCCCCTGAAGATCTCTACTGGAAGCCGGCTGAAATCAGATAGAAACTGACAGAGCTGCTCAACATCATCTTCTGACCCAGAACAGACTGCGTACACCTCAGTGCGGTTACAGGTTGATAAGACAGCTCCTTCGCGAAAGCCGCCATAGCCGAGTAGCACCGAATTCGGATCCCCCGAATCCGCTGCAAGAGAGCTAAATGAAAGCTTCTCTCTGATTTCAACTGGCGCTGTCTCGTGATTAAGACCAATCATCACGATGGCCATTTGTGAAACGCCCCCAATAGTCAGTGTCCTTGGCCTCTAACCGCCAAACCCCTCCAGCGGCAAGAGAGCTTCATCTGGTCTAGTATATAACATTTGCGTTACACAACAAAGGCAAGGAAATAGCAAATACCTGTGAAAATCCTCACAACACAACAGTACTTCCATCTCTCTAGTGTAAATCCCTCTTGACCCCGCGGTGGATTGCTGCAACCCCGCCAAAGAACGGGTATGTCTTCACGGCTGTAAGCCCCGCGTCCTCAAACATGCCAGCCAGTTCTGCCTGATTAGGGAACTGAGTCAGGGAATGGGGCAGGTAGGTATAGGGTGGGAGGTCCGAACCAGAAACAGCAGCCCGGTGGACAAGGGTCCCAAGGACCGGAACTACTCTATAAAAGTAAAAAAAGAACAGCCTTCTCCAGACAGCGCTCTCGGGCTTCGATACCTCCAGTGAGATCACGTTGCCCCCAGGCTTCACAACCCGGGTCATCTCCTGAAGAGTCTTGGGGATATCCGCCACATTGCGGAGGGCGAAGCCCGTTGTGGCACAGTCAAAGCTGTTGTCTGAAAAGGGCAGGTCCATCGCATTGCCCTCAACAAGCTCCACCACATCCTCCACTCCTGCCGTCTCCACCCGGTGCTTAGCAACCCGCAGCATCTCTGGAGCGAAGTCCAGACCCACTACTGAACCTTTCGTCCCGACCTGGCCGGCCATTAGAAGGGTCAGGTCACCAGTACCGCAGGCTACGTCCAGTCCGCGCTGGCCAGGCTCAAGGCCTGTTAAACCGCGAAGCTTGCGATGCCAGAGCTTAAGCTGTCCACCTGTCATCACAAGGTTCATGGCATCATAGTAACGGGCAATCCCGTTAAACATGGCCTGAACATAGGCCTCTTTGTCAGTGAGATGAGTCGTGTCTGGCAACCCCTTGTTGTCCTGGTCAGTCTTGGGCATCTTGGGCATATCGGGCCTCCGAGTCCATCAATTCTGAGCAATCACAATTCAGCAATCATTATTCATCAATCTACAGCTGTTCCCAGGGGCAGAAACGCCGTTGCGCCAGGTCAAGGAGCCAATATAGGGTGGCCCCCAGCAGACCCATGGCAATGACCCCCGCGAAGAGATCCTCATAGTCAAGGCGAGACCAGGCGTCCAGCAGGTAGTAGCCGAGGCCGTGGACTGTTGCAAAGGTCTCCGTCAGAAACAGGACAGCAATGGCGGTACCCACTCCAATCCGAAGCGAGGTAAACACCTTTGGCAGGCAAGCTGGAAAGACAACGTGACGGTAGGTATCCCATGCGGTGGCGCCCAGGGACTTGACTGAAGTAATCGAGGCTCGGCTAACACCGCGACTGGCATCCCTGGTTGTGACAAGGATCTGGAAGAAAACTATCAACCCAATCAAGAAGATCTTCGACAGGTTTTGAACCCCCATGAGGATGATGACAACTGGGAGGAAGGCCACCTTGGGAATGGGATAGACCAGGTGAACAAAGGGTGAGAAGAGTTTGTCCACAACCTGGTGTCTGCCCAGGAACATGCCGGCCGGTACCGCCAGAAGAAGGGCGGTTACAAGGGCAGCGATGACCCGCGCGCTGCTATAAGCCAGATGCACCAGCAGATCGCCCTGGGTAACACTACTGACAAAGGCCGATGTCGCCGCAAAGGGACCCGGAAGCACCGGTTGAGCAACAGCCAGGGACAGGCCCTGCCAGACCAGAAGCAGTAGCACCACTCCCCAGACCGTCTGAAATGACTTGTGCGCGAGTATCGTCACTATCCCCCGCCACCCCCCGTCTGTTCCGCGGCGGTGGCGCCCTGATAGCCCTGGTGTCTTGCTGCTGTCAGCAACCGCCTGACAAGGTTACACTGACGGTGGTAGGCTGCGGTGCCGCGATATCCCTTACGACCTCCGTCAGGGTTCTCAATCACCTCTACAATCTTCCCCGGAGCCTCTGACATCACAAGCACTTTTTGACCGAGGTAGACGGCCTCCTCAATGTTGTGGGTGACCAGCACAAAGGTTAGCTTCCCCTGGCTCCAGATGTCGATCACAGTATCCTGAAGGTCCTCCCTGGTGAGGGCGTCCAACGATGATAGGGGTTCATCCATCAGAAGTAGATCAGGAGAGGTGGCCAGCGATCGCGCTATGGCAACGCGCTGACGTTGACCGCCGCTCAACTGGGCGGGATAGTGGGATTCATGGCCATCAAGCCCAAGATAGGTTAGCACCTCAGCCACCCGGCGCTGCTGCTCGGGCATGGGAGCCCTGCGAACCTGCAATCCCAGCCTGGCATTGTCCCACACCGTTTTCCAGGGAAGTAGTCCATAGTCCTGAAGGATGAGGGACGTACCCTGGCGAACCCTGGCCGGTTTGCCCCCCACATGCAGTTCTCCGCTGTCAGCCTTCATCAGGCCAGCCAGGAGATAGAGAAGGGTTGTCTTCCCTGAGCCAGAGGGGCCAATCACCGCGCAGGATCCTCCCGCTGAGAGGGTAAAACTGACACCCTGCAAGGCGTTAACAGTGGCGTTGGCCTGCCGGTAGGTGTAGCATATGTTCTCGGCTTCTATGAGGGGAGCAGTCAAAGGCCCCTCCCTCTCTTCCGGCCTCTGCAAGAATAACCTCTCCCTAGTTGCCTGAGACGAAATCATCAGTCACAATCTCTTCGTAGGTCATGCCCGGTTCCAATAGTCCCTTCTCATCCATCCACCGGATGACCTCCTCAACCTGGTCTACGGTGGGAACCTGGGGTTGTGGAAAGTGGTCCACCAGGTAGGCATCCCTTATGGGCTCCGGTAGCCGGGCCTTCTCCACCAACAGATCTCGGTAGGCGTCGGGATTAGCGTTGATGTCCTCAACAGCCCTGGAATAGGCGGCAAACATTCGTCTGATGGCCTCGGACTTCTGCTCCATGCTCTCCTCAGTAAAGAGGATGATGGTCTGTGACACGTTTATGTCAGCGCTGTCATCAAGGATGAGCTTGGCCCCCTGGTGAGCCGCAAAGGATGCCAGTGGGTCTGGAAGGCAAGCAGCCTCAATCTCACCGCTCATCAACATCTGAAATCTGTCGGGGATGCGAGGAATGACCAGGTCCTTGATGTCTTTGGGGGAGAAGCCATTGTGGGTAAGCAGCCTGTCAACAACATACTCGATAATAGTGTTCTGGGAGAGGGCAATATCCACACCCTTGAGGTCCTCAACACTGTTGATACTGGATCCTGGTGCCGCGAGGATGGCGAACCTGCCTTCTGCTGGAGTGGCTCCAAGACTAATTGATGCGATCTTGACAGCGTATCCTGCATTGCGAAGGGCCAGAGCCGCCAGGATGTCTCCGAGGAAGCCATCAACCTCTCCAGCCTGCAGAGCTGTATCCCTGAGCAAAGCGCTCTGGTAAACCTGGAGGTTAACCTCCACGCCCTCAGCCGTAAAATAGCCCTGCTGGTCGGCGACGAAGAAAGGCAGTGAGTCCACTATCGGTAAGAGACCGACTGTAATCGGTTCCAGGTTCTCCCCAGGCCCGTCATCCACGGTTCCTCTGAAATCACAGCCTGGGACAGACAGTAACAGGACAGACAAAAGGGCCAGAACCAAAAACCTCCTGTATAGCCCTGCCCTGATGGGGTGTGAGCCGGTGTGATGAGAACTAGCGTTTGATATAAACATGCGTACCCTCCATAGTGTACAAGAATGAATAGAACAGTCCTGAGTTACAAGGCCTGAATCTACTAGCTTGAGGCACCTCCTGGCAGCTATCCCTGCCAGGGATTGACCAGAGGGTTCCCCTCAAGCCCAAGGCTGCTTAGGGCCCTGCCAGCCACAAAGCCCACGATCTCCGACACACTCTTCGGTCGATTGTAGAAGGCGGGCATGGCCGGAACAATTCTGACCCCAAGCCGCGCCAATTTCAGGAGATTCTCCAGATGAATGGCGCTGAGGGGCGTCTCCCGGGGTACGACCACCAGGGGGCGGCCCTCCTTGACGGCAACATCGGCCGAGCGCTCAATGAGGTTTCGCGAAGTGCCACTGGCTAAGCCAGCTACCGTTGCCATGGAGCAGGGGACAATGGCCATCCCATCCACGGGAAAGGAACCGCTGGCTATCGTGGCGCCGATGTTGTCTGGGCTGTGAAGAACCAGATTGCCAGCCTCGATCCCCCGACCATCGGCCTGACCAGTCCCTGTCTGGTGCCTTAGCCCCCCGGCAGCAAAGACCCTCCAGAGATTGTCCAGCGCCCCCCCAGGCAAAACCGGCCCTTCGGCGTCAGCCGGGAACTCCAGACCCAGCTCCTGCAGGATTACCCTGCGTCCAGGGGCGCTAACGACGAGATGAACACAGTGCCCCTCTGCCAACAGCGCCTGAACTACTCGCTGACCATAGACTGAGCCGCTAGCCCCAGTTACACCAATCACATAGTTAGCCATAATGACATTCCCCCACCTATCTGAAGAGCCACAGGTCGGCCAGGGCAAAAAAGAGGATCAAGATACTGACAGCGCCGTTGACATTGAAAAAGGCAACCCCGAGGCGGCTCAGGTCCTCAGGGCTTACCAACAGGTGCTCGTAGAACAGCAGGCCCGCCACCACCAGTACCCCAACGAGAAAGGCTGGGCCCAGACCCAGGAACCACCAGGTGGCAAACAGTAGCACCACCGACAAGGCATGGAGGGCCCTGGCAACCCCAAGGCCGCCTGCTATCCCCAACCGCGCTGGAACCGAGTGGAGTCCCTGCCCACGGTCAAAGTCAATATCCTGGATGGCGTAGATGACATCAAAACCCGCCACCCATAGGGTGACAAAACTCGCCAAGAGGATTGCCTCCCAACCCAGCTGGCCCGTTACAGCTACCCATCCACCCGCCGGCGCGCAGGCCAATGCCAGTCCCAGCACAAAGTGGCTGAGCCAGGTGTAGCGCTTGGTGTAGGGGTACACCGTCAGGATTATCAGCGCCAACGGCAGGAGTCTAACGGCCAACGGGTTGAGCTGCGCGGCAGCAAACATGAACACCGCGCTTGAACCCAATGCCAGTCCCCACACAGCCGTCACCGAAACCGCCCCTCGCGGGAGCAGTCGTGCCTGAGTGCGAGGGTTTTTGGCGTCAATGTGCCTATCGATCAACCGGTTTAGAGCCATGGCAGCTGTGCGCGCGCCAGCCATGGCCACGGTAACCCAGAGAACAGTACCGGCTGATGGCATACCCCGCGCCGCCAGGAAGACGCCGAGATACGCGAAGGGTAACGCGAATACTGTGTGCTCAAAACGAACCAGCTCATAGAAGGTTGCCAAGAGCCCTACGGCCTTCTTGAAGAATGCCGCCACTAGAAGCCATACTCCTTCCACCGTTGGTCAACAAGGGCCTTCACAGTAGCCGACATCTCAATGTCATCGGGCCACTCTCGAGGATGCCCTTCAGAGTTCAACTTCTTGGTAGCATCAATCCCCATCTTCGCTCCATAGAGCGGGGTCGGTGAGGCATGGTCAAGGGCATCAAGGGGTCCCTCATTTATCACAACGTCTCGCCTGGCATCAATGTTGTTGAAGACCTTCCAGAGAACAGTTGACATGTCGTGAACGTCTACTGAGTGGTCCACCACAATGATCATCTTCGTATACATCATCTGCCCAAGGCCCCAGAGGGCATTCATTACCTTCTTGGCTTGTCCGGGATACTCTTTCTTGATTGACACAATGGCGCAGTTATGAAAGACGCCCTCAAGGGGCAGGTTCATGTCCACGACCTCGGGAACCTGCAGCTTCAGCAGCGGCAGGAAGATCCGTTCGGTGGCCTTACCAAGATAGCAGTCTTCCATCGGCGGCTTGCCCACAATTGTTGTGGGATAGATGGGGTTGGCCTTACGGGTGATCGCTGTGACATGAAAGACGGGGTAGTCATCGGCCAATGAGTAGTAACCGGTGTGGTCTCCAAAAGGACCCTCACGCCGCAGCTCACCTGGCTCAACGTAACCCTCGATAATAAACTCAGCGTTAGCGGGCACCTCCAGGTCTACCGTCCTGGCCTTCACCAGGTCCACTGGCCTACGCCGCAGAAAGCCGGCAAAGAGAAACTCGCTTATCATCGACGGCAGCGGCGCTGTTGATGCATAGATAAGGGCAGGGTCACCCCCAAGGGCAACAGCCACTTCCATGCGTCGGCCCTGCCGCAGGTATTTCTGATAGTTGTGGGCCCCATCCTTATGGGGGTGCCAATGCATCCCAGTGGTTCTGGCATCATACACCTGCATCCGGTACATGCCCACGTTCTGATGGCCTGTGTCAGGGTCTTTGGTGATTACCAGGGGCAGGGTAATGAACCTGCCGCCATCCTGGGGCCAACACTTGAGAACTGGCAGCTGTGTCAGGTCTGGTTCGGCCTCAATCACCTCTTGGCAGGCGCCCCGCCTGACCCGGCGCGGGAAGACAGAATTGACCTCCTGCAAGAGGGGTAGTGCCTTGAGCTTGTCCACAAGGGACCCCATCTCAGGAACCTTGATGAGATCCTCAATTCTCCTGGCGATGTCATCGATGTCGTCAACCTCAAGGGCCAGGCGCATCTGCTCGTAGGAGGCAAAGGCATTAATCAGAACAGGATAAGGAGACCCCTTCACCCTCTCAAAGAGCAGGGCAGGTCCGCCCTCTTTCACCATTCTATCTGCGATTTCTGTGATCTCCAGGACCGGGTCAACCTCAGAGTTAACCCTCTTTAAGTAGCCCTCTCTTTCCAGCACGCTAACAAACTCTGTCAAATCTCGATAAGCCATAACGCTCCCCCATATGAGTTGGTTTCTTATAACATCTTAACATATAGTAGCGCGCTATTCGACAGCCCCCAGTTGTTTCCTATGGAGACAACAAGGGCCTGAAGTAGAGTGTGAGGCGCAATCAGATTGAGGTTCTGCTAGTAGAGGAGCCCCAAGAAACCGGTAAGGTCAACAAACCATCGGGGACAGCCATCGCCGGGGTCCAGTCGGTAGAAGTGGAGGTCTGTGCCGCGCTTTCCCATGCCGCCTCTCTTCATGTACACATAGGCTATGAGCCTGACCTTGACCCAGGTCTCCCCGGCCTCTATCTCAGTGATTGTCGACAGGTCCAGGTCATTTACCTTATCGAGAAACCCCTCAATCTCTTCACGGGGCAGCGGCCCGGCAGATATGGACCTCAAGGTGGGGACATCCCTGTGTGACAGGGCATTCATGGCAACAATGGCCAACTCATAGGGGGTAACCTCACTCAATCTCTCAACTAGCCCTCCATTGGCCTTCAGTATCTCGATAAGCTGCCCGTTGTCAACTTCGAGGTTGTTGTGGCCTGATGAAAAGAAGAGCTTAATGTCAAAGGGTCCTGAAAACTCGTTGTCGGGGATGGTATCACTGCCCTCACCCACCTTGTTAAAGGCCACTGCAACCTGCCGGGAACCGACAGTAAGCACCCCGGAGCGCCAGTTCCAATCCAGAAGGCCCTCATAGAGTCCCAACAGCGCCTTGGCATCATCCGGTGTATAGGGTTCAGCCAGAATTGAGCCCTTGTGGGGCCGGCAGGCAACTACCATTGAAGTTCCCGTCTCAAGGTCTCGCAGGACCCGCCTGCTATCTGCCTGGATTGCCTCCTCAATCTCCTCCATTCGAATGAGGTCACCAAAAGCCTCTCGACGGAGCTGCTCGATGGCGGGTCCCAGGATGTGTAGGAGGCGGCTGTCCAGAACATCCATACCACTATCCCCTGCAACCCTTAGGTCCCTGGTGAGACCAAGGGTCACCTCTTCCCCTGTGACCAGTCTCAGTGAGACGTGATAGTAGATTGGCTCCGCCGGTTCACCAGGGGGGGTATGGTCTGCTTCCGTAGTAGTAGCATTGTCCTTTCCAGGTAGAAGGCATCTGAGACCCTCCCAGGCTACGGCCAGGGAGCCCTTGTCCGATATCTTCAGGGAGTAAGGAAGCTCGGGCCAGGCAAAGGCGACCCGGGCCTCTACCAACTGCGAGCTACTATCACATGCCGAAACAAGCAGACCCGTAGTTACCAGTAAGATCACCAAAACCAGCGCGATACCAACTGCATCCCTCGGCAGTTTTCTGCTCTCCAACGCCAGGCCCCCTCATCCTAAGCAACACCGTATATTAACGCTGCATCCCGGCAAGACAGACTGAACTCACTCTCCACAAAGGGAGCTACATACAATTGATATGCCTCACCAGGGTGGTTTTATTACCCCCCAAAGGCCCGGGCAAAGAAGAGCCGGATGGTGTCGATGATCACCTTGAACAGCCCCGCCCTGGCCACCTCGGCTTGAGCCACCAGTTCACCGCTAACAAGGACCTCCTCTCCCTTGAGGACAGTAATGGTACCAACTCGATCGCCAGGGGTGATGGGGGCTGAAAGGAACTGGTCGATGTCGGTCTCAACAGCAAGGCCCTCAAACTCATCCTTCCTGACAGTGACAACAAGATCCCTGGCGGGTCCAACCCCTACAAAGTCAGCCACACCCCTGAAGACACGGGCAGTTGTGACCTGGTCATCCTCTGAGACCACCGGACCAGTTCTAAAATTGAAGAAGCCATACTCGAGGAGTTTGTCCGATTCTGTCCTGCGATCTTGGCGGGTAGGGGCCCCCATAATGACTGAGACAAGGCGCATCCCTTCGCGCTCAGCGGTGGCCGCAAGACTCCACCCAGCCACATCAGTATGACCGGTCTTGAGGCCGTCGACGGTAGCATCGCCAAAGATCAGGAGGTTTGTGTTGCTTTGGGTTATTCCGGACCAGGTGAAACTGGGCTCAGCCGTGTACGCCAGAACCTGGGGATGCTTGGTCACCAGTTCTTGCGACAGGACGGCAACGTCCCTGGCAGTGGTAAACTGGCCCTCGGCATCAAGGCCGTGGACCGTCTTGAACTCGGTTCTGTCGAGACCAAGGTCTTCAGCGCGCTGGTTCATCCTGGCAATGAAGCCTTCCTCAGTTCCGGCCAGTCCCTCTGCAATGGCAACGCAGGCATCGTTGCCTGAAACTATCGCGATGCCCGCAATGAGGTTCTCCACAGAGATCTCGCTGCCGACCAGGACGAACATCTTGGAGCCGCCGGTGCGCCAGGCGTTCTCGCTGATAAGAACGAGGGTTTCAAGGCTGACAGTCCCTTCTTCAAGGGCCTCGAAGGCAAGCAACAGCGTCATTATCTTGACGAGGCTGGCGGGAGCCAACCTTTCGTTGGCGTTATTGCTGTAGAGAACAGTACCTGTGGTGGCATCCATTAGATAGCCGCTGGAGGCGTTAACATCGAATGGCAGGTCTTCTGGGTCCCCTGGGTCCCCTGGACCGCCCTGGTCCTCAGCCCCGCTACCTGACTTTTCTCCTTCCTCACCCTGCTCTGCCTCGGCGGCATCTCGAACCGATGGCTGGAGGCTGGAATACGAAGTAGTAGTGGAGATGATGGTGACGGTGATCACCACCACCAAGAATGCCTTCAGGAGTGGATTTAGACGAATTGTGTCCATGGGTGCTGACAGACCTCCCTGAGATAAGCGGTTGTCTGGTTAGTTTTGTCCATTTGACCCATTTTTAGTAGTCAAGGGGGCGCAGGTATCCCAGGGCAACTGTCGAAATCCAATGGAAGCGAAGTCCAACCAACAACATAGAACTTCCCTGAGGAGAATCATACGTGGCCAAACCAGCACCCTTCAGAGCCAAGGGATCTACCAGCAGTGGCACCCCTCTCACAACTAAGAAAAACGCGGGATTTAGCGGGGTTGATATTCTTCTCCTGACGGTTGTCTTCATATGGGGAGGAAACTTCGGCGTCATAAAGCAGGCCTTTGAGTACGCCCACCCAATGGTATTCGCAACCCTTCGGTTTGCCTTCGCCACCCTGATAGTGTTTCCCCTTGTCTACTTCAGAGAGGGAGGGGTGAGGCTGGGCTCGCGGAGGGATTTCCTGTGGTGCATCCTGCTGGGGGTCTTCAGCGGTCTTGACCAGGTGCTGTTCATGACGGGCCTCAAATACACCACCTCCGCCAAGTCTGCAATCCTATTTGCTGTGTCTCCCATCTTCGTAACAATCATCTCGGCCCTGAGGGGCGACAGGATGACCTTAAAGATAGTGGCCGGGATCCTCCTGAGTTTCGCGGGGGTATTCGTGATCATCTACCCCTTTGGACAGGGAGGCTCCCTGACCCTGGACAGCGGCCAACTGGTTGGTGACCTCCTCGTCCTGGCGGCCACCCTCTTCTGGGGGCTCTATGTAGCCTATGGCCCTGTGGTCCTCGGTCGGCACTCATCTCTGAAGGTAACTGCCTACGCCTTTCTGTGGACAACACCGGTGGTGGCCCTGGCAGGGCTAAACCACATCGGCGATCTGGCAACAATATCAACCCTGCCAACAGGCTTCTGGCTTCCGCTGACCTATTCCGTTCTGTTGGCCGGGGTTGTAAGTTTTGTCTTCTGGTATCAGGGCGTTGCCAGCATTGGCCCGGTAAAGGTTATGCTCTATCAGTATCTTGTTCCCGTTGTCGCCTCTCTCCTGGCCTATGCTGTCTGGGGAGAGCCCATCACCTGGGTGCAGATCTCCGGCGCCGTGGTTGTCTTTGCCGGGATTGCCCTGGCAAGGATGGAGCGAATCGCTAGGCCGACCCCGAGCATCTCTAGACCAGGGTTGTAGAGGCAAAGATTCCAATACCATCGGGATGGATGCCGGCGTCAATGCGGCCCAGTTCCTTCAAGGATTCAACGGCAATCACTGAGACGTCGTTTGTCTTGTTGTTGGCAACGTAGGCAAAGGAACCATCCCTGCTGAACACGACCCCACCGGGCCAGATACCTAGGGGGATCCGTTTGACCTCCCAGGGGCGGCTGCAGTCAACGATGGAGAGATCCCCCGATTCGCGGTTAGGGATAAAGGCATACCTTCCGTCAGGACTGAAGACTAGGCGAATGGGAACCGTGCCCAATCGTAGTTTCTTCTGTACAGAGAAATCCTCAAGATCAATTATTGACAGGTTGTTGTCGTGCTGATTAGCCACGTACAGCTGTTTACCCTCCGGATGCACCGCAGCGCCCTCAGGTCCCCTGCCCACAGGTATGTGTGTGACTACTTCATCGGTAGCGGTGTCCAGGATGGTGATATTGTTGGAACCAATGTTGGGAACCAGCACCCGCTCTTTCTTGGGATCAAAGTAGATCATATGGACCAGGTCCTGATGAGTGTTGATGGTCTTTACAACCTTGAGGGAACTGGTGTCTATCACAAAGACCCTGCCAGCGTAGGTCGATGCTATGTAGAGCTTGCTCTCATCGCCGCTGAGCCCTACCCCGTGGGGAAACTTGAACCCCTCATGCTCAATCCGGTGGGTCTCCTCCATGGCGTTGTTATCCAGGATTGAGACGGTATTGCCTCCTGAATTAGTGACATAGGATTTCCGTCCATTAGCGGTGATGGCGACCTCGTGGGGATTGACATCCACTGAGACAACCTTCAGAGTTCGTCGGTCAGCGGGGTCAATGTACGATACGGTGTTCTCGTCCTTATTCAGGACCAACAGCACCTCGCCTGGTGTGGGCCATTTCTCAATTCTCACAGTTCCATCTGCCTCCCCCATAGTAATGTGGTATCCATTTGATTACTACCTTGGCCAAAGGGTTCCCTTCTTCCTTCTCTTTCTCCTTCTACGGTGAGTTTCTCGTGGTAGTTATCGCCGCAGTAGGAACCAGGCCCCAACCCCGAGGAAGAGAATGCCCACAAGCTTGTAGTAGTTGAACTCCACCTGTTTCAAGCCAAAGAGCCCAAGGTGATCTATAAGAGCTGCAAAACCCACCTGCCCAACAATGATGAAGGTGGTGGCGTTGGCCACACCAAGCTTAGGAATACTGCTGACAACGCCAAAGGTGATGAGGATCCCCAGGGCTCCCCCCAGATACAGGTACCATGGGACCTGGCTGTATCTCCCAAGGCTGCCGTGTCCGATCCCGAGCCCAAACACGAGCACTGCCAGGGCAGCGGCGGCTGACGCGTGGACCACAAAGGTCGCCTCCCATAGCCCAATAATCTTTCCCAAGGCTGAGTTCAGGGAGCCCTGGACAGCCATGGAGACTCCAGAGACAAAGGCGTAGATGACCGGTACGAACCGCAAAAGCAATGCAATCTCCCCTCCAGACATAGCATAGGTTTTCCCAAGCCCCCATCGGGCTATACTCTGTGTGGACCTGCATCAAAGGGTTCGCCGGGGCCTATATTAGTAGTAAGGAGTCGAGCTGCCGACCCACTGGTTGGTAGGGGCGCGCCCAGCACCTCTTGCAGGGTGACTGGAGTGTAGCGCTAAAATCTATGCCGGCAGGCGAGGGCGGAGATGCGGTTTGCCTGGGGTAAACTATCTCAAATACGGTGGCGTTAAGTTTGTTCCCAATGTGCCCGTTAGCGACATCAATAGGTTTGTCGATGGACTGCCCCGCGACCAGCGGGGCAGTATCTATTCTGTGGCGTCGGCTCTGAAGGAACAGGGACTGATCAGCGTTGTCAGTGATGGAGACATGGGAACCGTCGACAGTGGGTTCAAGGCCTTAATGGACTGGGAGTACTCACAGACAGATCCAGACCCTCGGACGAAAGAATTCTTGTAGGTGGCAATGTAATCCCTGGAACAAATGGACAGGGTCTACAGTCTAAAGACATATCCGTTAAAAAGGGAGGACAGCCATCAATGAGTAGAAAACTTGAGTACGTTGTTGCCGCAACCCTGGTGCTGGTACTACTGAGTTCAGCCTTTGTCTTTTTCGCCACTAGCTCCACCACAAGCACGGTACAGGCCTCCGAGTCCAGTGGTGAGGAGCGATTCGTCCGGGTCAGCGCCTCCGCCACAATAGAGGCCAAGCCTGATACAGCCTCAGTTCAAATGGGGGTTCAGACCGAGGCCCTGACAGCAGAGGAAGCAAGACAGGCCAACGCCCAGGCAATGTCCGAGGTCATTACTGCCATCAAGGAATGGGGGGTCAGCCCAGACAAGATTCAGACCACTGGCTTTTCGCTCCATCAGTACCATGAGTACCCGCCCCAGTCCGTGGGAGAAGACAAGAGAACTGAGCCAATTATCAAGTATCGCTGCACAAACAACATCAGCGTTGAGACGAACCGCCTTGACGGTATTGGGAGCCTGATAGACAAGGCCGTTGCCGCGGGAGCAAATCGAGTCCACGGCGTCAACTTCTCTATCAGCAGTAAGGATGAACTGGAACTGGTAGTGCTGCAGGATGCCGTCAAGAACGCCAGGGCCAAGGCCGATGCCATGGCCAGCGCCGCAGGTGTTAGCGTTGTCAGCGTCATCTCCATGGAGGAGCAAAATACCTACTGGAGCTATCCCCGCACCGCTATGATGGAAGAAGTCAAGGGAATGGGAATGGATTCAGCCTCCCCAACCCCGGTTGAGGCAGGCGAAATTACCATCATGGCAACAGTTACAGTCAAGTTTGGGATCTAGGAAGAAGGGACGCTAGATCAGAAAACCACAAAATGTGTGAAGCACTGGTACGCCACGAAAGATCAGAGGGCCCACCGACGCGTTTGAAAGCGCGGTGGGCCCATGTCTTTAACCTCAGGCTCGTCCCTAACCGACCATTTCGCGCACAAGGTCCGGAACCTGCCATGGCAGTTCCGCCACCTTGGCGCCGCCAGCCTCAAGGGCCGCGACCTTGCTCTCAAAACTCCCCTTGCCCCGCTCAATGATGGCCCCGGCATGGCCCATTCGCTTCCCTGGGGGAGCGCTCTTCCCTGCCAGGTAAGCCACGACCGGTTTGGACATGCCCTTAATATACTCGGCGGCCTCTTCTTCGGCGGTGCCGCCAATCTCTCCCACGAGGACAATGGCCTCGGTGTCTTCATCCTTTTCAAACATCTTCAACCCGTCAATGAAGCTGAGCCCCACGACCCTGTCCCCTCCAAGACCAACGACGGTCGTCTGTCCCAGGTCATCGCGGCTGAGGGCGTCAGCAATCTCATAGCTGAGGGTACCGCTGCGGGCGACAACCCCCACAGGGCCTGGCTTGTAGATCTGATTGGGCATGATGCCGATCTTGGACTTGCCTGGTGAGATCAGGCCGAAGGTGTTGGGGCCCACAATCCTGGCGCCCTTCTCCCGCGCAAAAGCCATCATCTCCATGGCATCATGGACGGGGACGTGCTCAGTGATACATACCACCAACCCGATCCCGGCGGCGACGGCCTCAAAGGCCGCATCCTTAGCAAAGGGCGCCGGCACAAACAGGATGGACGCGTTTGCCCCTCGCGTGATAGATGCCTCCTCCACGGTGTCAAAGACAGGTACACCCTCAACCTCAGCGCCGCCCTTACCTGGTGAAGTACCAGCCACAATCCTTGTTCCAAAGTCCAGCATCTGCCTGGTGTGGAAGGCTCCCTGATTGCCGGTAATGCCTTGAACAACAACCTTGGTCTTCTCGTCAACCAGTATTGCCACTGACATTCGCCTCCTCCACAACCTTGCGTGCCGCCTCGTCCAACGTCTGGTAGGCCTCAAGTCCGTTGTTACGCAGGATCTCGACGCCTTCCTCCTCATTGGTTCCAACAAGACGCACTACAACCGGCATCGGGAGCCCCATGCTCTCCTTGACCTTAACCAGCGCGTTGGCAACGTCGTCGCACCTGGTGATCCCGCCAAAGATGTTAATCAAGACTGCCTTGGGCTTGGTCTCCACTAGCATCGCCAAGGCCTTAGCCATAGGCTCCATGCTGGCGCCGCCGCCAGCGTCAAGGAAGTTAGCGGGGCTTCCGCCGTATAGCTTCAGGATGTCGAGGGTGGCCATGGTAATGCCAGCCCCGTTCGCCATTACGGCAATGTCGCCGTCAAGCTCAACATAGGCCAACCCAATCTCGCTTATTCGCCGTTCCATCTCGGTACCTTCTTCGGTGGTGGGCAGACCCTTGTGCCTGAACAGGGAGTCGTCATCAATGTTCAGTCGACCATCGGCAGCTATCACCCGGTCGCCGCTGATGACAAGGGGGTTAATCTCGGTCAGCTCAACATCGTATTCCCGAAAGATACTGAATAGCTTCAGAGCGATGCTGGCGAACTGCCGCGCGAGGCCAACGCTTAACCCTAGAGAGAAGGCCACTTGCATTGCCTCGTAGGGCTTGAAGCCCCAGGCAATGTCAATGTGGCGCTTGACAATATTCTTGTCCGCTACCTCCTCAATGTTGACACCGCCTTCCGTTGATGCAATCAAGAGAGGGCGTCTGACCGCCTTGTCGATGGCGAAACCGAGATACATTTCGTCATCGATCTGCAGCTTCTCCTCAACCAGCACCCTATCAACGGTGAAACCCTTCAATTCCATGCCGAGGATTTCAGCTGCCACTCGTCGGGCTTCATCTGGGGTGTCCGCAAATTTGATACCGCCGGCCTTTCCCCGGCCCCCTGCCAGTACCTGTGACTTCACAGCTACAGGCCCGCCAACCTCTGCCGCGATCCTGGCGGCCTCTTCTGGCGAACCGGCTACGCCTCCTCTGGGAACAGGTATACCGGCCTTGCTGAAGGCCTCCTTGGCCATGTACTCGTAAAACTTCATTCGCCTACCTCCAAATGTCTCTCTCGGTCCCATGCTTGAAGCGGCCGCCAGCGGCTGCGCGCCGCTGACGGCCCCTAGTCATTCCACGCTCTTCCCTCTACTCAAAGCGAGCGTTTGCCTTCTCAACCAGTTTCACAGTGTTCTCAGCGACCTCGGTCAGGTCAACCCTCTTCTGAGCTACTCCGGTTTCCATTGCCGCTTCAGCCACGGCTGCGGCCACAGCTGGAGCTACCCGCCTGTCAAAAGGCTTGGGGATGATGTAGTCAGCCGTTAGCTCTTCATCGGTAATAAGGGCGGCAATGGCCTTTGCAGCGGCCTGCTTCATGGCCTCATTGATATCAGTAGCCCTTGTGTCCAGCGCGCCCCTCAAGACACCGGGGAAGGCCGAGACATTGTTAATCTGGTTCGGGAAGTCTGAACGTCCTGTAGCCATAACGGCAGCGCCCGCGGCGATGGCGTCATCGGGATAGATCTCTGGAACAGGATTTGCCATCGCAAAGATAATGGGCTTGTCTTTCATGGAAGCAACCATGTCCCTGGTCACGCACTCTGCCACTGACAGCCCGATAAACACATCAGTATCCTTCATGGCATCAGCCAGGGTACCACTGACCTTCTTCCTGTTGGTGCGGGTGGCGATTTCACTCTTAAAGGCGTTCATGCCCTCAGGACGGCCCTCATAGATTGGGCCCCGGCTATCGCACAGGATGATATCTTGCACACCCAGGTCCATCAGTAAATTGTTGGTGGATATACCAGCGGCGCCTGCCCCGTTAATGACAACCCTTATGTCCTCCATCTTCTTGCCAACAACCTTTACCGCATTGACAAGGGCGGCCAGAACCACTATCGCTGTTCCATGCTGATCATCGTGGAAGATGGGCATGTTGGTCTCTTTTTTCAGGCGCGCCTCAATCTCAAAGCAGCGTGGGGCTGAGATATCTTCCAGGTTGACGCCGCCAAAGGTGGGCTCAAGGAGCTTGACAACGTTGACAATATCGTCGACTTCCTTGGATCCGACACAGAGGGGGAAGGCGTCAACCCCCGCAAAAGACTTGAACAGGATGCACTTGCCCTCCATGACAGGATAACCGCCCTCTGGGCCGATGTCACCCAGTCCTAGAACGGCGGTTCCATCGGTAACAACGGCAACAAGGTTACCCTTGTTTGTGTAGTCGTAGACCTTCTCAACGTCCTCGTTAATGGCTCGGCAGGGCTCAGCCACACCTGGGGTGTAGGCCAGACTCAGGTCGTCCTTGTCCCGCACCGGGACCTTGCTAACTACCTCAATCTTACCCTGATTGTCTTTGTGAAATTTCAGGGCCTTCTCCTTTAAGGACATCTGCGCTCTCCCTCCTGGATCTCTCAGTGGTATTATCCTACCTCCGGTACTCTTCTACTCCCTGCTGATACAGGTCTGCGCCGTGGGCGTCATTGACCACAATGAGGGGCATGTCTTCAACCTCAAGGCGGCGAATGGCCTCGGTGCCAAGGTCGTCATAGGCAACAACCTTCGCGCTCTTCACAGACTGGGCGATGACCGCTGCAGCCCCACCAACGGCAGCGAAGTAAACAGCGGTGCTATCAACCATGGCATCGCGGACCTCCTGGCCGCGCGACCCCTTCCCAATCATCCCCTTAAGGCCCTTCTTGAGCAGGGCGGGGGTATAGGGGTCCATTCGGTAGCTTGTGGTCGGTCCCGCCGATCCAATGGGCTTGCCTGGCTTGGCAGGGGCCGGACCCACATAGTAGATGACCTGGCCCTGCATGTCAACGGGGAGGGGTTCCCCCTTATCGATCAGGTCTACCAGGCGCTTGTGGGCGGCGTCACGGCCAGTGTAGATAACCCCGCTCAGCAGCACCCGGTCGCCAGCATGGAGCTTCTTGACGACGTCGTCAGTCAACGGTGTCTGGATTCTGCGAGCTTCGGACACGGCTAACACCTCCTAAATGATGACTTCCTTGTGCCTGGTAGAGTGGCAATTAAGGTTAACGGCTACCGGCAGCGAGGCAATGTGGCACGGGTAGATCTCAATGTTCACAGCCAGCGCCGTTGTCCGGCCCCCGAGCCCCTGCGGGCCTATCCCCAAATTGTTCACGTCCTTGAGAATCCGCTTTTCGAGCTCGGCAATGTCCTCAATGGGGCTCTCTTCACCGATGGGCCTCATTAGGGCCCGTTTGGCAATTTGAGCGGCCTTCTCAAAGGTTCCGCCAATACCCACACCGACAACAACTGGTGGGCAGGGATTGGGGCCAGCCCTGCGCACAGTCTCAACGACGAAATCAACGACCCCGTCATAGCCGTCTGCCGGCTTGAGCATCTTAACTCCGCTCATGTTCTCGGCCCCACCACCCTTTGGTACTACGGTGAGCTTGATCTTGTCACCGGGCACCACATCGGTGTGAATGACTGCCGGTGTATTATCCCCGGTGTTTACCCGTTTCAGGGGATGGTCAACCATAGACTTCCTCAGGTACCCTTCGGTGTAACCCTGACGCACACCGTCGTTAATGGCATCCACCAAACTGCCATCGACAACATGCACATCCTGACCCAGTTCCAAGAAAATCACCGCGGTACCGGTATCCTGGCACATTGGAACCCGTTCATTGCTGGCGATCTCGGCATTGTCCATGAGAATCTGAAGGATCTCCTTACCCGCGTCTGATTCTTCCGTCTTGTAGAATGTCTTAAAGCTGTCGATAACGTCGTCTCCCAGGTCGAAATTGGCTTCTTGAACCAGGCGGGCTACCTCTTCCGTAATCCTCTTGGCAGCAACCTCTCTCATGTCATCTCGCCTCCCTTCTCCCCACGGCTAATCTAACGATCCGACTCACTTTGTTACTCTATGTACTTTCTCTAACGACCACGGTCTTCCTGCAGGAGTACTCACCGCAGACGGTGGAGTCACACCCTGTCACTATGGAGTCTACTACCCGTCACTTCAGCAATCGAACCCGTTCGGTTTGTGCAGCAGGCTCAGATTGTTGACTAATTTAGCGCTTCACCCTCATAATTTAGGCGTTTTGCATAAATTGCATTGACAATTCCCCTTCTGCGCTGTAGAATTTTCTTAACCTAGGTAAATCTTTCACGGAAGGATGATTCTCCTTGCGCAAGGTACTCGAGAAGTGTCCGACTTGCGAGCGACGGCTCAAAGTCACCAAAATGGACTGCGACTACTGCGGCACAACCGTCGAAGCTAGCTATGATCCCTGTCCCTTCTGTCGGCTGGGTCCTGCCGAAAGCTCCTTTCTCCAGATCTTTGTCAAGGCCCGGGGAAACATGAAAGAGGTTCAGCGTGAATTGGGCGTTAGTTACTCTCAGGCCCGCTCACGCCTGGATGATCTTATGGAAGCCATGGGCTATGACCCCGGCCTCGCCAAAGAGTTGGGGACTAACCCCTCCAATGAAGAGGTACTGGCTGCCCTGGCCGAGGGGCGTATCACAAGGGATCAGGCCTTCAGGTTACTTGACCGAGACTAGAGGTGCCGCAGAATTCTGATGGTACAAGGAGGTTTGGCGACTGTGAACAGGAAACTGCATCGCCTGGCATACCTACTTAAGACCCTTGCCCAAAGGGCCGATCAAATTGCCCTTACTGGAATGGGCATCAGCAGCCACCAGCTGGTGGGTGAGATGTACAACGACTACATCAGGCAGCTTAATGAGCTGCTGCCAGGTGAAATGATCAACGAGCCGAAGGAACTCACAATTCCAGCAGGGGTAGAGGAAACCGAAGCTACAGGCTTCTTGAGCAACCTTGCCCTGCAGGCGGTCCAGGTTGCCAGGGAACTTGAGTACATGCTGGAGAATGAGCTTGAGTTGGATGAGGACGGCTTTGAGGACTGGGCAGACGCCCTGGCCCGGATGAGCACAGCTGGCATTGATGTCGACCAGGTGCTGGAAGAGGCATCTGACCTCATCGTTACAGGAGCTAAAATCGACAGAAAATGGGTTGATGGGCTGATCAGACTGAGCACCGCTGGTGTCGATGTTGACAGTGCTATCGAGCACTTCATCTCCGGTTACCAAGGGCAAAGAAAGCACCGCCGGCACAGGTTCCCTGATCGCCTCGCCCGCGAGACTAATAGAGAAAGCCTCAGACAAAGGCCCTCAGATCAGGATAGGACTAATCAGGCTGAACTGGCAGATGAATGGCGCATGGAGATCCTCGCCCGCATCGAAAACGGTGAACTGAGCCCTACTGACGCCATCCCACTACTGAAGCAGAACCAACCCCGAGATGACTCGAGAGAAGATGAGGACCAGACGGGAAGTGAATCGTCCCTGGTGTGACGCCCGTCAGCCCCAACTGGGAGCAAAGGGCTTCGCCTACCTGGCAGTCAGGGGTCCCCATTACGGGGACCCCTTCGTCCTCTTCGTCCTCGTCGTCCTCGTCGTCCTCTTTGTCTACTACACCTACTGCTTCTCCCAGTCTTCCTTGTGGGTGGAGAGGTCGAACTCCCTTTTGCCATTAACGAAGACCTGCTCAACCCTTGTTGTGAACTCAAGGGGAGGTCCGTCCATGATCACAAAATCAGCGTCCTTGCCCACCTCGATGCTGCCAACTCTGTCCGCCACGCCAGCAATCTCCGCGGCGCCCAGGGTTATGGCCTTGAGGGTTCCCTCTTCGCTCATGCCTTCTACATAGGCCAGGGAGGCGCTTGTCCTCAGGTGCTCAATGGGCACCACCGGGGCATCGGTTGTGATGGCGATCCGGCTGACCCCTGCCCGTTCCAGGATACCGGGGGTGGCGAAGCTCTTGTCACGAGTTTCAACCTTGACCCTGGTTCCGTATGTTGGTCCCACAACGCAGGCCGGGTCGCGTTTGACCACCTCGTCCAGGAGCTTATGGGTCTCTGTGGCGTGCTCCAGGGTAAACTCAAAGCTGAACTCGTCGGCAATCCTCATTATGGTGCGAATATCATCAGCCCTGTGAGCATGAAAGCGTGCCACAAGCTCTCCCTTGAGCAGCTTTACCAGCGGTTCAAGATGAAGATTGGTAGATGCGGGCTCATCCTCGGCCTTCTCTCTCTTCTTCATGTAGTTCTGGGCCTTGATAAGGGCCTCTCGAAGTAGCGCCGCATTGCCCATCCTCGTCGAAGGCATCATCTTCCTGTTGCCGAAGTTCCTCTTTGGGTTCTCGCCAAAGGCCATCTTCACTCCCGCCGGGTACTTAAGGACCATGTCCGACCGCGTCTTCCCCGCTGTCTTGGCCACCAAGTTCAGGCCAGAGATGATCTTGCCGCTCCCAGGGCCCGTCAGAACCGTTGTCACTCCTGAATTGAGGGCCGTCTTGAGGCTGTCATGCCTGGGGTTGAAGGCCCAGTAGTAGTCAAGGCCTGGGGTGGTCGCCGGGCTCAGGCCGCCGGTCAGCATCGCCTTGTCACTGCCACCGCCGGGCCCCTCCATATCTTCCATATCAAAGAGACCAAAGACCGACAGGTGGCTATGGGCTTCAACCAGGCCGGGTGTAACCGCCCGTCCCTTGGCGTCAATAATCTCAGCATCGTCGGGTATCGCTATATCGGCGCCCACTGCCTTGAACCTACCGTTTTCTACTAGAATAGTGCCCTTATTTATAACCTCGCCGGCAGCCGTATAGATCCTGGCATTGGTTACTGCTAACACTGGCAGTCGCCCCCTTCCAGTTCGTAGGCTAATTCGCCGCCAATGAAGACCCTCTCGACCTTGGTGGCTGTTCGAAGCAGGTCATCGGACAGTACCACCAGGTCCGCATCCTTGCCCACCTCAATTGAGCCAATCCTGTCGGCGATGCCAAGGATCTCCGCGGGCGTGAGGGTTATGGTTCGCAGCGCCTCCTCCTCGGACATGCCATCCCTGGCCGCCAGGGCGGCCTGGACCCGCAAATGGGCCACGGGATTGGCAGGATGACCGCTGGTGAGGGCAACCTTGAGCCCTGCCCTCTGCAGGATCCCTGGTGTCTTTGCCCACATCTTCTCGGTATCAAAGCGCCTATTAACAACCAGCGGGCCGTGGATGACTGGAACATCCCGCTGGACCAGCTCTTCCACCATTAGATGGGCCTCTGAACCGCCCTCAAGCACAATCTTGATGCCCCACTCATCAGCAATCTCCAGGGCGTTCATGATATCGTGGTTCTGATGGGCGGTGATGAAGACCGGCAGTTCGCCCTTGAGGATCTTAGCGATAATCTCGCCTTGGAGGTGCCTGTCAGGCTTCATGTCCTCTCCGGCGCCCTTATTCCCGTCCGGGGCGTCGCCTTTATCCTCCGCCTTGGCCTTATCGGCCTTCTCTACCATCTTCCGCTTCATCTTGTCCAGCTCTTCCCGGGTTTTCTGAAGCACCGACTGGAAGACCACAATATCGGTACTGCGGTCCCGGGGCTGAACCTTGCCGCCGCCCCACATCTGCATGAGAAGCGCCATAAAGGACGTGCCGCTAAGAGATATCTTGAGGGCCGATGGTTCGATAACAACCATTTCCTCGACAGTCTTACCCCTGGTCTTAATGATGGCGCACTGCCCATTGATGATGCCCGTATTGCCAGGCCCTGCTCCAAGGGTGGTAATACCTGCAGCGACAGCGTCAGCTAGCGCCAGGTCATCAGGCCAGATGGCATCAATCGCTCGAAGGTGGGCGGCCACAGGTGTATTGACCTCCGATTCGTCATGTCCGATTGGACCATTGCCGTCCTCCCTCAGGCCAACACTTGTCGAGGCATCAATCAGCCCCGGCATTATGACCTTGTCGGACACGTCAATGACCTTAGCCCCCGCTGGAACCTGAATCCCTTTACCAAGGGCTTCTATCTTTCCCTCTTTGATCAGCACTGTGCCCTTTTCGATGACACCACTGCTAATTGTCACGAGCTTTCCATTTGTTAACGCTAGCAAATGAACCCCTCCCTGAATCACCTTTTATAAGGAGTAGTTCGATACTGGCCTCGAGTTTCCTTCTAATAGCGAAATATTGGTAGTCTAAAGCAATCCCTCTGGACAGGCCCAGAAGCGGCACTACTCCTGCAACCGCAGTCAGACCTACCTTCCCCAAAGGGCGCATAATACGTCGCCAATTCGGGAATAACGCTTCTCACATTAGCATTTGGGAGGTATGTTAGAGATGATGTCAACAAAACTAGGGCCCATTGAGCCAAAGGGGCCCACGACCGGCCAGTGGTGGCTTACCCTGGTCATTATCACCCTTACCGTGGCGATCGCCATTGGCTTCTACAGGGCCATGACCACCCCAAACGAACTTGCCACCGCGGCGAGAAAGCCAGAGACACTAACATGCAGCACGGATTTCAGTTACAGCGTCATGCCCATCAAGTCAACTCTCTACCCTGATGGAAGAGACCTGACAACAGGGCCGAGATTCTTCACCCTGGTCACCGAGGACATTGAAGTCGCCTTTCACACCCTGATTCAGGCCAACCCTGAACACCACCTTGCGGGGTTCTACCGGGTTGACCTGGTGGTCCAGGCAGGTGACCTCTGGCAGAAGGAGTACACCGTAAAGCCCGACAGCCTCTTTGAGGGTCAGGATGGAATCGCTGAGATTAGCGGCACCTATTCCTTTAACCTCCAAGAGCGGTTGGCCTTCATCGACCAGGTCGAAGAGGAAACCGGGGTCTGGCCCACCGATGGCTACCGAATTTACCTGCAGCCCTCGTTTACACCTGAACTGACCGACTCGGCGGGCAGCCTCCAGCAACTCCCAGAGGGTCCCGTGGAGTACATTCCCCAATTTGGATTTGAGTTCAGGTCGCTCCAGTTCATGCCCTATGAGGACCCTGAACAGAACATGGTCTTCAGCTTTGGCCACGATGAAACAGCTGAGATGGTACCGGCGCTGCTGACCGTCGCCGGCATCTCAGCAGAGGTAGGTACCGCCAGGGTCTTCCTGGGCATCCTGCTCGCGGTTTTCGCCCTTCTCAGTCTCCGCAGTATCGTGATTCTGGCTCGCGCCGCTACCCGAGGAACATCCCTGGACCTTGGTTTGAACCGGCAATCCTCAGACCCCATCGGCCGCAAGTACCATCGCCGCCTGGTCAAGGCCCAGCGGATTGAGGGGATTACCCTTGATCGGCCCACCGTTGAGGTCAGTAGCTTTGCAGACCTCCTCCGCGTGGCAGATGAAAGCGAGCAGCCCATCATCAGTGTCGAGAACCGCCGCGGGCCTCAGCAGATATCCCCCTGCTACTACGTGCTTGCTGGGGAGAACTCCTATGTCTATAGTGTCGGCTCCATGGGTGAGGCCAGGAATAGCCTCAAGACGAACTCGCCATTTTCCGGGAGCGAAACCAAAGAGGCCATAAGGGGGTCCTGGTAGATGAAGATAGCTATTGTGGACGATCATCCCCTGGTACACCAGGGGATCAGGTCCCTGGTCGGGGCCTGCGATGACCTGGAGTTGGTGGCCACCGCCACATCGGGAAAAGAGGCCGTTACCGCCCTGAAGGCCAGCCAGCCCGACATTGCCCTTGTCGATCTCAAACTAGGTGACGAATGTGGACTGGAGATTATACGCCGGGGACGAGCCACCGCGCCCAACTGTCGGTTCATTGCCCTTTCGTCAGGACAGGCACAGTATGAGGCCAGGCAAGCCCTGTCTGAAGAGGTGGAGGGCTACATTCTGAAGGAGGCCCTCTGCGAAGAGGTGATTACTGCCATCCGCCTGGTACAACAGGGACGCCGCTACATTGATCCCGCTGTCGTGCAGGGACTGCTTACAAGGGATCCCAATGACCCTCTTGAGAAACTAACCCCCAGACAGCGAGAGGTGCTTTTGGCTTTGGCTCAGGGGCTGTCAAACAAGGGCATTGCCAAAGAGCTGTACATATGCCCCTCCACCGTGAAGAAACACGTGACAGAGATCCTCGACAAACTGACTCTCAATGACCGTACCCAGGCGGCTCTCTATGCAGTTGCGCGCGGCCTGGTTTCGCCAGGAGCCACAGAGGCCAAGACGGGGTAAAGGGCGGGGCTACATTCTCCGGAAGATGATCCCTCCTGAGCGGGCCACCTGCCTGATGTAGCGGCGGGCGGCTCGCTTTGCCTGGCGCCTCAACCCTGGCTCGAGCAGCGGGTACAGGATGAGGGGCAGCGCCGGAACCAGAGACACCGCCACCAGCGCCAGCCAGTAGCTAACACCGGCGAGACAATGGACCACCGCCGGGGGAAGGAAGGGCAGAAACAGGCCCACCGTGATTCGGGCCTGGTAACCACCGACGACCGCGCCGTGGACCGTCATGGTTATCTGTGTCTCATCTTTTGGCTTCAGTAGCAGCCGACTTTGGTTGAAGTCAATCTGGATGTCATCGCTGGCGACGGAGACAATCACCGGAAACAGAGCCCTGTTCTCCACCCTCGCCACAGGGCGCTCCACCCTCTCGCCCTGGCTTATGATGCCGACAGGGCTTCCCTGGAGGACCCCGATCCCGTCTGGAGAAACCTCATATTCCATGGCGAGAAACTGACTTGTTGCCAACATCGAGGTAGCCACAACCGCTGCCAGTGTCAGCCCGCCCAAGATGTAGATTACCTGCATATCAAGACCCCGACGGGACTTCCGGGGCCTTCGACGCCTCCCGTCACCGGAGAGTTCGCCGTAAATCAGCACTAGTGCCAAGAACAGAGACAGGAGGGGCAGGACCCTGGCATCGTACTTGAAGGCCTGGAGCCAGAGGATCAGGTTGCCAATCAATGGAGCCTTGATGGGTGAGCCACTGACTGTGAGGGCCCTGGCAACGATTGCCCCTTGACTAATAGGGGGGGCTCCCCCATCCTCCTGGTCGCTTAAGGCATTCCCGTCACCCCTGGTGATGAAACCATCCTCAGCAGTGCCGCCCACGACCCGATGGATAATCCAGCCCCTTGAAGCTAGCCTGCCGCTCTCAGGCCTGAAGACCACGATGTCCCCTACTTCAATGCTGTCATCCTCGCCGCTGGCGCCTATAACAACCACATCCCCCTTCTCAATGGTGGGATACATGCTGTTTGAAGAAACCACCGTTAACAGCATTGGCCTGCCCGTGAAGGCGCTGGCCAGTGCCGCGTAGATCAGTATGGCCACTCCAGTGTATACCATGGCCCTAATAGCTGACCTGGACATTACTCCTCTGAGTGTACTTAACATCAGCTTCCAACCTCCTTATGGCATACCTATCAGTGTTGGCCACAGTGACTCAAAAAAACCTATCCCCCGGTCCCAAATAACCTGCTCCTGAAGACCCATACCAGATCAGACCTGGGTCGAATGCAGTTGGTGCTGATTGGGGGAGTATCTTCCGGCGTGGCGCCCAACACTTGGTTTTGCAACACTTTTTCGTGAAGGCGGGGATTAGCCAAGCGAGAAAGGAGGGAAATAGAATGAGAAAGGGACTAATCATAGTTGTAGCGCTGCTGGCGATGGCCAGCGTCATGGCGGCTATGGCCTACAATTCTGCGACAGTAACCTCTGCGCAGACCCTTAAGGTCACAAGCACAGATAAGGCGCTGCTGAGTCTCGTACCCAAGCCAGTCAACAAGGTAGGCAACAAAGACGTAACCGCCTATGTCCACAACGACGGCACACTGCACTTCAACTTCGGCGCCAGTGGACTGAGGAAGGAGGGCTTTCCGGGCCTGCAGCCTGGCAGCACCTACACCTGGGACGACCTGTTTGCAATCCATAACAGGTCTGCCGAGAACCTCAGGGTTACCGTCAACGTTACCGGTAGACTCGGAAACTACATTACCATCTACAGTGACAACGAGCACAAAGCTGTATACGATGCTAGCGGGCCGCGGACCTTCAATGTGTCTAGTGACTCACAGCACCCATTGACCTGCGTTGTGACGATCCCTGTAGGGAGCCATCAGGACATCTTCGATGGTGAGATCACCGTCAGTGTCGAGGCGAGGTGACAACGGCACCAGGAACTGACAGATCGATAGCAAGAAAGCCGAGAAAGGGCCTACCCGTGAAGGGTCGGCCCTTTCTCTACCGCAGCTACACCCCGCATTCCATTCTCCTTATCGTTAATCAGCCAGATACAATTTGACGCTATAATGTGATAGAGTAGAAGAGGCTCCTGAAGGCACTCAGGAGAGCAGGAAAGACTCGCTACGGCAGGCGTACCAGCGCCATGCTATTTGCAGGAAGGGAATTATCCAGATGTCAGATCGAAGGAGTTTTTGGCTGTCGATCGCAACCTGTCTTGAGCAGATGGGGCTTCACTGCGCCCCCCTCTTTGCCGTCAGCTTTGTACAGGAACACGGCAGTCCCATTGATAAGTTAGTACTCCAACAGCTTTCACGCTTGGCTCCCCTTGAAGCGAGAATGAAGTGGTTTCGCGGCCTTGAGCGGCTTCAGAACCCTGACGGCGGCCTGTCTCTAAACCTTACGCCAGGTCATCCCAGTTCCCTTAACATTACCCTGTTCTCCCTCACTCAACTGGAGTACCTGGACCTCCTCGACGAGGCCGAGGACTTTGTATCAGGAGCAATCGAGTTCATCATCAGCCGCCAGAGCGGGACCGATGAGACTGATGGTAGCTTCTCTGAGCACACCCAGCTTCCCAGCGAAAGCGTACCGGCGTGGGCCACCCCTGGCAATCTCCACGCAACGTTGTACCTGACAGCCCTGGCCAGCTGGTGGTTACTACGGCTCAGGCCACTGCAGGCTGCTACATCTATTCGCAGGGCCCTCAGCCATCTCAACCTTCACCAGGACAATAGCGGCCGTCTTCCTGGCTTCTGGCACAGCACCTGGCTGGCAACGGGGGCCGCGGCGCTGGCTTCAGACACCGGTTCATCGGCGGCAGCAGCAGGACTGGGAGCCCTCAGGGCCCGGCCCGACGATGACTGGGATCCAGGGCAGGCAGGCTGGGCCCTCAACTGCCTGCTGGCGTCAGGTTTTGGGACCAGGGACGTCCTGTGGTTAGCCCGGATCATCTGCCGCAAACAGGGCCTAACAGGCGGTTGGTCCTCTGAAGATGGCGATGAATGGGCCCCCTGGTCAACAGCGCAGTGCCTCCGCGGCCTGAAGCTGTTGGTGGACCAGACCGACCCAATAATATAGGCCCAGCGCCCCTTGGGCCCTGGGCCTACACCCATCTCAGTCAGTAGCTAACACTGTCCCAACCTCACCAGTCACCGTTTCAGTCACCGTTTCACCGGTCACTGTTCCAGCAGTGTCAGTCCAGGTTACCGCAGTTCAAGGTCGGTAACCTCAAAGGCGAAGGCGTCATCGCCCTCACCGAAGTAGTAGCCAACCAGCATCTGGAAATTACCAAAATCACCGATGTGCCACTCCAGGTTGGTGACGGTTACTCCCTGGGCCGAACCTGTCATCGTCATGATAACCTTGTGGACCGTTGCCTGGAGATCACCAAAGGCCCTGGTCTCGAAGTTCTCCTCAACTGCTACGTTATAGCCAACGGCTAGCCCAAGCTCGGAGCCAGTCAAGACCTCATCAAGGTCGTACTCGTCGACCTGGTCAAAGGGCCAGAAGACCAAGTCCAGAAGGTGTTCTGTCGCCCCCGCCGCTCCGCGCCGGTAAAGGTCATATCATACATCTCAGCCTGAACGGCGGATCCCTCATCGTCAACCCACATGACGATCTGCTGGGGCACGCCGTCTGTTGTGAAGGTAACAGATAGCTTGGTCGTATCCACGCTGCCAACCTTCTCTTCGCCCTCAACCCTGTACTCCATCTCCATGCTGGACCCGTAGGTGGTCCAATCATACTTAATGTAGCCAAACAGCTGCATGAAGTCGGTGAGAGCCTGAGGGTTCTCCCAATTGTCTACAAAGTCAATCTCGCCGCTCCCTGCCGACTCTTCCTCACCCTCACTGGAACTGCTTTCAGTAGAGGATCCCTCGGAGGATGAGCCTTCTGTTGACGAGGTATCGCTGGAAGTAGCCTCCCCGGCGGAGTCATCAACGGCAGCATCCTCGGGGGCTCCCCCGCAACCAAAAGTAAAAACCAGGGCTGCCACTAGCAGAGCCATAAGAATCAGCTTCAGATAGTTCTTTCGAACTAACAAAAATATCCACTCCTCTTCACAAGGCGGTACAGATCTGTCTCCAGTTATCAACCCTGGCGCCTGTGCTTAGATGCTTGTCTCAAACTGCTTTGCATACTTTTCTGCCAGGTTTCCTACCACCGGCAGTTTGAACCGCTCGCCCTGATAGGCCTTGAACATAAGCAAGAGCCATAGACCAAAGGACAACAGGCCAATGACAGTATAGAGTAGACTGAAGAGCCACCACAGTCTCCACAGGCCCGCCGAGAACAGTATGTTGAGGAAGATGTAGATCACCGTCAGACCGCCAGACACTATAATTGACTGCATGGCATGAAAGCGCACAAAAGGATCCTTCTCAATGAAGTAGAAAATCAGTCCCGTAACCCACCCGAAGACATAGGCCAGTACAGCAGCGACATTCTTCTGGAGACCGGTACCTGTGGTTCCCGTCTCATTGACTACTCCTTGCCCCGCCTTTGCTTCCTCTGTCAGACCAGCGCCGCAGCCATTGCAGAAGCGGGCGCCCTCAGTATTTTCGGCCCCACATTTTGGACAGTTCATGCGTAATACCTCCTATAGATACGATTCGATACGATGCCGTTCCTCTGACTCCAGTTTACAGTGTCCATTGTACCTATCTATTCTATGACGGGTGTTTCTGATATTGCGGAGTATGTTGCAGTTATTGCGGGGCTTCATGGGAAATGACAGGAAAAACCACTGAAAAGTCAAACTTGGGGGTTATGGCAACACACAATCCTAACGTGGACACTACCCTTTGCGTACCCTGCGCCGTCGCATTAGCGAAGGGACTACTGCTTCAGATAGAGGAAGGCCAAGCCAACTCTCTAGAAAGGGGTTCATGAATATGAGAACTACACTTCCATCACCGATACCAAAGGCCATCGCTGTTGCGCTGGCTTTGACGCTATTACTCCCAGCGCTACCGACGCTACCGGCCTCGGCCTGGAAAGTCGGCAGCCACGTCTACTCGGCCAACCTGATCCTTCAGGAACTGAATGCGAATGATGGTCAATTGGAAATACCGCCCTTTGGCCAGTTCGAGGTTCCAGCCGAATACCTTGCTGCGGTCCAAAACTACCCGGAGTACTACCGCGCTGGAGTCATTGGCCCCGATGCCTTTCCTGACATCTACGTAGGCCAGGGGTTTATCCATCCCGAGGATGGTACAAACTCCAATGATTGGATTGAACACCTGTGGCGCCAGTACCTGGCGCTGCCGGCGGGCACCAATGAGAAGCAGCAGGTCCTCGCCTTCATGCTTGGTTTCCTTACCCACGCTGCTGGCGATCTCTTTGGCCACACCTACGTCAACCAGTGGGCCGGGGGGCCATGGCCTGATATGACCGACGGTCTCCCCGCCCAAGACCGTGAGAACATTGCCCGCCACATGATCGTTGAGTCCTACATGGACAAGATGATCCCCACTGTCTACCAAAGTGGCAACCATGTCAGTGTCGCAGCCCCCCTCGGTTTTCTCTACAAAAATACTGTTGTTAATGGGTCGCCTGCCAATGGCCTGCACCCCATATATCAACAGGTAGGATCTGACCCCATCCACTTCGGTCTCTTCCTGGACACCCGTCAGTGGTTGGCCGATGACATTGCCCTTATGGAGGAAGCCCTGGAACACAGGTTTGACAACTGGTATGACTACGCCAATCCCTATGCCTATGCAGACTGGGCCTTCTTGCAGGCGAAATGTGCCTACTGGAAGGCGTGGCGGGATGATATTGACGCCGGGTTATGGGCCTGGATGGAGGTAAGCGAGTACAATGCCCATTACCTGGCCATTGGAAAACTGGGCCCCGTCAAGGACGCCATTGACTGGTGGGTGTCAGAGCACCTCTTCAAGATGGCGGGCGCCCCCGATGTTACCGTTGATACCCTGAACGCCCTGGGCAGCCTGGTCGACAACGTCCTCAATCTCCTGCCTGAGCCCTTGAAACTGGCCTGGCAACACTTTGAGGATGCTTACCGTGACGCTGTTTTCTATCGGGCAACAGGCTACACCTACACCGAGTTGGAGACCTTCTTCACCAACCCTGAGACCTGGCTTTCAGGTTCGCTGTTCCCAGAAGGGGCTGAGGCTCAGCTCCGCGCTGACCTTGGTAATTTCGACCAGGTGCATAGCGACCTCAGTGACTTTGACTTTGCCCCCTTCTACGACACCCTCGTCATGGCTAAACTGGTGATGATCGGGCCCGGCGGCGCCAACGAAGTGCTGCAAAAGGCGGGCCTGCAGCCCTTGTATGCCTCCTCCGACAATGTCATGGTTGGGTTTATGAGAAGCCTTGATGGCAGCTACAACTGGCAACCTGGTGAGGGCCTGGGCACCTTTCCCCTTTGGAATGACCGCCCCACTCAGCGCCATCTGTTGGTGAACATCTTCAAGAGCATTGAGCCAGCAGCCCTCGAGAGCCCTCCTTACTCTCTCGATGTCGACAGGATTGACCGATCAGACTTGGGTATGGCCTTCCGGTTCCAGTATCCCAGCCGGGGCCTGCACAACACCTACAATGCCTTCTGGTGGAACCCTGAAAAGTCCTGGAAATTGGCAACCCTTCAGAATGTGGATGTGCCAGGGGAAGATGGCTCCCTGTATCACCAGGTAGATGTCATGAACCAGACAGTACCTGCAAAGAACGACTTCCCCGAAGCAGTCTTCGGCCTCGTCGACAGGGAAACAGAGGTACTGGTGATTGATGCCACTATCTACATGGTGCCCTTCATCATCGTAGATGACGGCAGCACTGATGATGGCAGCAGCAACGATGGTGGAGACAGCGGAGATAGTGACGACACTGATCCCGTACCACTCCCCGGTTCAGGCGATGACGGGGGCGGGGGAACCACCACAGTCCCAACTGGAATGACCCCCGGTGAGACCATGGTGCGAATTGCCGCCAACACCTACCAGGTCTATACCCCGGTGTACACCATTGTCGAGATTGACCCCTACGCCGCTGTTAGGGAGCGGCCCGCGCCCCCCAGCAGTGAACCAACAGAGGCCCTGGCGGAGTCGGCTTACACAATGATCGTCACCTATGAACCCGATCCGTTAAGCCTTCTCATGGAAGACAAGATGCTGGTCTGGTGGAACGGCGCCGAGTGGTTACTCGTCTCCGACCAGCGGATCGTTGAGGCCAACGAGTTCATGGGCCGTCATTACGAGATCAAGATTGGTGCTAACACCGTACCTTCTCTGAGTGACTTCAGGGCCTCGATCTTTGGCTCCTCGTACTCGGCGGCGTCGGTGACATCGCTTGCCCAATTAGCACGGGAAAGCCTACGGACCTACAACAACAACCTTGTTACCTACAGCCTGCAAGGTAGTTATATTGACACCTGGGGCCTTGAGGCCGAGGCCGGCCTGAACTCCATCAGTATTACCTGGAATGAGTACACACCGCCCCAGGGACGAATGGTGATTGGCTATCGCGTCTACCGGGGCAGCTTCCCTGGGGAGACTGTGGATGGGGAGCCACTGAACACGGCGCCCATAACTGAACTGTCTTACACCGACAGCGGCTTGACTGAAGCAATCGAATACTACTACTCTGTTCGCGCCATCCTTGACAACGGATCCCTTTCCAATCCGTCACAAGAGGCAGGACCCGTCCAGCCGATCATCGGCACCTTCAAAATCGAACCGCTGCAGCCCCTGATGCCCCCAATCAAGATCCCATAGGTTTGCATAGGGCCCACTAGGCGGCAACACGAACGGCAACAACTAGCGACTCCGTGCCCTACCTACCAAGTAGGGCGCGGAGTCTCTCTGGATAATCCGTTACAATCCCGTCAACACCCAGGTCAATCAGGCGCCGCATCGTCTCCTCGTCATTGACAGTCCAGACATGAACCTGCATACCGCGGGAGTGGGCCGCCTTTATGAAGCTGGGGGTCACCACATGAATACTGCCCTCGTACTCGGGTACCTGAAGGGCTGCGGCCGGAGGGGTGTAGAACCTGGTCAGGCGCAGCAACTGCATGGCGTAGAAGACCTGGACCTCGCTGCTACCGCAGGATGAAGCAACCTCAGGCATCTCCCTCCGGAAGGCCTGGGCAGTCTCAGCGTCAAAGGAGGTAATCAAGACCCTGTTTTCAGCCCCTGATGCGCGGATGGTCTCGGCCATGGCCTCAACCATCTCCTGGCTATGGGTCTTCATGTCAACATTAAAGCGAACCCCTGGGAAGGCTGCCAGCGCCTCCGCCAGGGTGGGGACCTTGTGCCCCTTGCGCCGGTACGGGTAACTACTACCCTTATCATCGGTCCACCAGTACCCCGCATCCAGAGACTTGATCTCCGCCAGGGTCAGGTCTTCAACTCGCCCACTGCCGTCGGTCTGGCCTTCAACAGTATCATCGTGATAGAGAACAACGTGCCCGTCAGCTGTGAGCCGAGCGTCGGTCTCAAGGATATCAGCCCCCTCCATCAGGCCTCTAGCAAAGGCCTCAATGGTATTGCCGGGAGCCAGGCCCTCTCCGCCCTTATGAGCTATTATCAGGAAACCATGATCCTTGTCCAGAAAGACAGGCGCATCAATGGGATGAGCCGTAGTAAACCCTATTACCAAGGCCAGCACCAACAATCCGAGAACCCAAAGGGCGACCCGACGAAGCAAACTCTTCATAGAAAATCTCCTCTCAGAAGACACCTGAACCGGCTGTCGACGGAAACGGCAGACTCGAACCAGCCCCACCCACGGCCTTGCTGCTCACACCTAGGAACTGTATTCAGTGACTGGCGCCAAAAACCCTTTGGCGAAGTAGCCAGGTTGCTGCTTCCCCCTTTTTTTGTCTGCTAGGCTCAGGACGGTGTGAGGCGGGTCAGGTGTAATGACAGGCAATACTCCGCCCCTGAAAGAGCGAGGATTCCTCGGCCACCGATGGTAACCAGTTGACCAATGGGAAACCATAATGCCAAAGCTGATTGGAAGGCACAATAGCATGATCTGAAACAGGATAGTGTGAACAGCGGGGATCCATTTCTTAGGGAGATGATATCTTGGTCAGGATTGGTGAAGAAGACAAACAAAAGGTTCGGGAGATATTTGAGGAGAAGCTCCACGGTGATGCCCATCTGAAATTCTTCGGCCGTGAAGACGGTTGCGAGTTCTGCGCTGATACCAAGGAGATGCTGGAGGACGTTGCAGGCCTCTCTGACAGGATCCACCTGGATATACTGGACGCTGAAACCCATTCCGATGAAGCCGCCCGTTTGGGCATTGAGCGCTATCCCGCAACACTCTTTGTCCGGGACGACGGTACAGATACGGGGGTCCGTTTCTACGGCATTCCCTCTGGATATGAGTTTGGCACCGTCATAGAAGACATTATCGATATCGGCAATGACTCACCAGGACTATCTCAGGAAACCATTGAAGGACTCAAGGCCATTGACCAGGGCGTTACACTCTCTGTGTTTGTAACCCCCACCTGACCACACTGCCCCCGCGCGGTTCGCGTGGCGCATCAGATGGCCCTGGCCAATCCCCACATCCGCGGCGAGATGATTGAGGCGATGGAATATCCCGAACTGGCCCAGAAGCACAACGTGTTTGGAGTCCCAAAGACAATCATCAACAACGGCGCCGCAGAGGTCGAGGGCGCTGCCCCTGAAGAGGTCATCCTTGAGAAGATCCTCGAAGCCATCAAGTAGTGCTATCAAGTAATCTATCAAGTATCAGTGAAGTAGAGCCCTGCGCCGACTGAGGTCGGCCAGGGCTCTTCTCCACAATAATCGCATCTGAACTGTACCTCTATGAACTGTACCTCTATGAACTGTACCTCTATGAACTGTACCTCAGGATAAGGCCAGTGAGGTGAGAATTCACCAGCGAGACCTGCAATCAGCTATCCCTGAACTGGCTCCGACTTCTCTGAGAGGCGATAGAGATCCGCAAATATCCCGCCTGATGCCATAGTGAGATAGACCAAGCCCAGCAGCCCCGCGATCCAGCCCAGCACAGGGACGAGGAATACAATACCGATGACAAGGCTCAAACCAAAGTAGATGAGCCAGACCACAATGAGCTTGCCGATAACGCGGAGGGTTCTCTTGATTACCTCACCAACCCGGAACGCGGCCCCAAGGCTCCCTTCCTTGATAACCAGTAAATAGGCCATGGGGACGAAGATGCCAATGACAAGGCCCAGGAGCATTCCCAGCCCGTAACTGGCCGGAATGGTTCCAGTACTGAGCATCTGGGATTGGCCAGACATCATTACAATGAATGGAACGATGCTGTATATCAATCCGACGACAAAGAGCTTCAGCCCTTCGATAATTTTCCCGCCGATATTGTCCCAGGCCGGTAGCTCTTCAGATCTGCCCTCCAACACACCGCGGATGATCTCAGCCCAGTAGCCAAAAAGCGCGAAGTTGAGGATTGGGACGATGGTGATTACTCCCCCAATGGCAACCTTCTTAAGCCATTCCTTATCCTGCATTGGATGCTTCAGCCAAAAACCGTAGTTCATAGACACACTTCCCTTCTAGAAGTTAGGAGCTGTTGGACCTACGAGTTACATACATATTATCGATTGCTGAAGAGATACCTTTAATCAGAACTGCTAGTTGAATGCTACTGCAGGTGGCCAATGGGGATGGTGGGGCGGGATCTCTGCGTCCAAGGGGCAACCCCTGGGAGGCGGGGGGAGGATTCAACTATCAATATAGCCAATATCTGCAAGGCAGGGGTATGTCAGGGGTAACACCGGGTCACACAGGTTTGAGTTAGAGCATCAGAAAGGAGCGAGCTCCGTGAACACGAACATTGGCCTGTTCATCGCCGTCCTGATCCTGGGTGGTTTGGGTATCGGCCTCTCGGTGCTAACGGGCAACAGCACCATGGTCCTCTTTGTGGTTCTACCAGGGGCCTTCATACTGTGGCTGTTAACAACAGACAACGATGAACTACGCGGAAGACTGCACAGGGCCTTGAACCGTAGAGCCCTGGCGCAATGGGTGAGGATCTCATGGTACCTTCCGGCGGTGGCTGTCTTCTGTTTCACCCTCTTCACCGTAGTGCCCTTTGTATCAACGGCTGTTGCCCTGAGTATAGCCTTCCTGACAGGCATCGTTACAGGATCTTTCTTTGCCCTGGTCATGATGCTGCACTGGCGACGATACCGTTCAGCGCTGGAAGGAGCAGTTGCCGGACTTGAGGGCGAGGTGGTGGAGTCTTCAACAATAATCCGTTCCTCCTACCTGATGGCTGACACCAAGAAACGCCTGATCCGTTCGGTCAACGATGAGGAGCGGGTGGGGCCTGCTGCCTTTGGCACCTTTGGAGAGCGCTACTACTCAGTCCATACCCTGCAGTCAGCCCATAACTTTGGTAGGCGCGACTACACCACCCTCATCACTGCCTATCTTCCCCGGGCCGCTATGCAGACCGTAACTGTCCAGAGGTGGGACAACACAAAGTACGTTCCCGGCCTGAGGGTGTTTACCGGTGACAACGGCTTTGATGAAGAGTTCTTCCTGTTCTCTGATATGCTCCCGGACGAGGTTGAAGTGCTCTTCAATGACACCACAAAGTCCATCGTCCGCCAACTGGGGCTTGGCCCTGGCGTCGATCAGATCCGGATCTTTGGGCGCACCGTTTCACTACACCTCAGCGCTGAACCGATGAAGGCAGAAGAGATTCGCTCTTACCTGGAGGGAATAATTGCCCTGACCCAGCAGGTTGAGGAGACCCTCCTCCAAGAAACGGAGGGCAAGCCAACCCGTAGGTGGCGATGAAATGGCAGAGGAACCGACACCAAATAACTACAGGATTGCCCTCAACCATTCACAGGAGCGACTGCGCCAGCATGAACCAGCAGAAATGGCCACAAAGGCCGGTGCCCAGTGGGATGAAGACAGGGGTCTGTTTCATATGACCCTCTCCAATCTTTCACTGGCATTGGCGTACCCCTCCGGCAAGATTTGGGTGGTGGGCGACAATGAAAATCGAGGCGCTGTCTCTGAGGGCTTAACCACCGGCCTCAAGATCATGGCCACCAACTACCTCTGGTACTCTAAGGGGACTCCCCTCTCCCACCAGTACGTCACCTTTAAGGATGTTCCAGGTGGCCACCTCTTCTATCCTGCCTTTCACCGATCCGCGATCAAGCCGATCGCTGAAACCTTTTCCGGGAACCTTGCTGCCTTCGAGAGGGCTGCCACTTCTATTGGGGGGACCCCGGTTGAGTTCAGCGGCGACCTCGCAGTTCTGTTCTGGTTCTTTCCCATGGTACCCGTGATATATGTCCTCTGGCAAGGGGATGACGAGGTTAGTGGCAACGCCAACATCCTCTTCGACGCCACCATCGCAGACTACATGATCACCGAGGACATTGCCGGCGTTGCCTGGCTGTCAAAGCGGTTACTGCAAAACACAGCCCTTGACATCTTTGACCCCCTGTGGTGAATAATAGAGATGTGCCCACCACAAAGGAGATGAAAGGATGTCCAGCGACATAAGGCTGCGGTCTACTGCAGCAGACGGTTTTCTCAACATCATTACCGCTATCACCACGGAAACAACGGCTGAAGCCCAGCGGCGTCACGACCTCTGGCCCACCGCCAGCGCCGCAATGGGACGGGCGCTGACAGGGGCGCTATTCCTCGCCAGCCCCCTTAAGAAAGGAAACTCACTCACACTGGATATAAACGGAGGTGGCCCCCTTGGCAGGGTTACCGCCGTAGCGGAATCAGATGCCACCGTCAGAGGATACCTGGGCCACCCCCACACCCACTTACCCCTGAACGAATCGGGGAAGCTTGATGTGAAGGGCGCCGTGGGGACATCAGGTAATCTCACTGTCGTCAAGGACCTTGGCCTGAAGGAACCCTACACAGGGATGGTGCCCCTAGTCAGCGGAGAGATCGCCGAGGATCTCGCCTACTACCTGGCGGTATCGGAGCAAAAGCCAGCCGTTGTGGCCCTGGGGGTGATGGTGGCCCGCGATGGCTATGTATCGGCTTCAGGGGGTTATCAAATCACCGCCCTTCCTGGAGCCCCCGACGATCTCCTTGCCGGGGTTGAGGAGCGGGTCCATTCGCTGCCTCCAGTTACCAATCTGGTCAGTGAGGCCGGTTCGGCCCTTGACCTGGCAGAGACTGTGGCCGGAGACATGGACTTGAAGGTCCTGGCCGAGGAACCCATCGCCTACAGGTGCCGTTGCAGCCGACAACGCCTGGAGGGGGCCCTGATCGCCATGGGCCGCCAGGATCTGCTGGAGATAGCAGAGGATAAAACCGGTACCAACCTTGTGTGCCATTTCTGCGGAGACCACTATCATTTCTCCCAGGATGACCTGAAGCAGCTATTGGAGGATGCCAAGTAGGAGCCAGCGTCGATGCCAACGGCGACTCATGTCTGCAGGTCCCTTTTGGCCCGGGGCAGGAGGGTGTCGCCATTCTGGGGGATGAAGAGATATCCGCCTTCAGCAAAGGAGCCCTGGGCGGAGGTGAGACCTGTTACCGTATGCCGGACCGTGTCCACATCCTCAAAGGGTACCAAGGCCGTCAGCGTGACACTGGAGAGATAATCAATATCCTCAATGGGCAACTCCAGCTGTTCAAGGTGATGCTGGACCGTTCCAAGGAGGTCATAGCTCACCTCAATGAGCAGGCGTTTGAAGAGCCTCATGGTAACGACTGTAGCCGCCTGAACCCCGGCGCTGGCCGCGCTGCCATAGGCCCGAACAAGCCCACCTGCCCCCAGCTTCGTCCCTCCGAAGTAGCGAGTTACAACAACGACGGTGTTCTGGACCTCACTCTTTCTCAAGACGTCCAGCACTGGAATTCCGGCGGTGCCGCTGGGTTCACCATCGTCGGAGTACCTCTGCAGGTTCCCACGGTATCCAACCTGGTAGGCGGGGACGTTGTGGGTGGCGCTGGAGTGCTCCTTCCGCACAGCCTCAATTCGTTCCAGGGCCTCGGCTTCGCTTTCAACAGGCCATGCATTGGCGATAAACCTTGACCTCTTGACCTCGAGTTCCACAGCGCCGTGTTTCAGTACGGTCTTATAGGAGAGGGGCAGTGGTCCCAGTTTCGTGTCGGCAAAGGTCATTACCTATCAACACCCACAAGAGAAGGCCTCCCTGACTTACTAGCGTCCCAAATCCCTTCCAAGAACAACCGTTACATCGGCCTCCGGCTCAGCATCACTCCGAACGAAGAAGTTGGCCGCCGGCCTACCGCCGTCAAGGTACTGGGCCAGGGACCTTGCCACCCGCACCAGGTGGTCCCTGTCTCCCTGGTGAGTGATGACAGTGGTAGCGAAGCCCTCAGGCACCTCCACCGTAACAACCTCAACAATCTCGAAACCGGCCCTGGCAAGACCACCCATGACTTCCTCTGCAGCCTCGGCCAGGTCTGGATCGTACAAGACAGCCAGCCTGATACCAGCGTTGGTCTCTCTATCTATGCTCCACAAGAGACGGTCTATAGTCAGCGCCGCCTCTTCGGCCTTGACAACAATGTACCAGACGCCCTCCATCAGCCTATTCTCACCGGGCAGGGTCTCCATTGTGATCTGGTCAAGGCTAAGGCTACGAAGGCCCACCACCGCAGCGAGGATCTCCTGCAGGGGCATGTCGGTCTCAACCATCGCAAAGGCACTTCTGACGACATCGTCAAGCCGGAACATCGTCGCCGGACTTATTAGCTTCTTGGCCGTGGCCCTCAGAAACGATTGCTGCGCCCTGATCCGTCCCAAGTCAGCGTCGTCATAGCCGGAACGATAGCGCAAGAACTGTACGGCCTTGTCCCCGTCAAGGACCTGCAGGCCGGCCCTGAGGTGAATATGGAGATCCTGGCTAGGATCATCGTAGTCCATGTCTGAGAGAACCTCTATCTCCACTCCGCCGATGGAATCCACAAAGGCCGCGACCCCATTAATGTCAACTGTCAGGCAGTAGTCTATCTCAATGCCAAGAAGGCTTTCCACCGCAGACCTGGCAAGGTCATTGCCACCGTCAGTGTAGGCCGCGTTTATCTTTTCGTAGCGCGGATTGTCACTGCCAGCCAGGTACACCCGGGTATCTCTGGGTATGGACAGCAGAGAGGCAGATTTAGACACAGTATCGAAACTGGCTACCATGATAGTGTCAGTGAGGCTGCTGACCTGGTCAAGGCCCATGATAAGGACATTGGTCCTGTGGCCGGGGTCAACTCCGCGGACACGGCGGCCCAGGTCCAGCCCTGCTATCTGTGAACTCGGGTAGACAAGTATCCCCACAATGCCCCCAGCAACCAGCAGAAATGCCAGCAAGGCGAAAGCCGTCTTTGACCCCATCAACAGTATTCCACCCTTCTCACCCTCGCTGTCGTCGAGAGGGCCCGCCACACAGCTGTGGCGGGCCCTTTGTGCTTTTACTCTATTCTATGCCCCTTCATGTCTATCCTCCAGCGATTGGGGGGAATATAGAGACCCTGTCGCCATTCATTATAACGTAATCCTTGCCCTTCAACCGGCCGTTGATGTAGACCAGTTTGGCCACGTCAAGGCTGATGTTAAGCCGGTCTAAAAGCCGGGCAACAGTTGTCCCTTCCGATAGGGTCATTGAGAGCCCTTCCCCGCCTGGACCAGGCATGCCGGGGTACTTATCCCGGAGGGACGCGAAGAGGCGCAGCTCTATCTGAACCCCTCTCTCCTCATCCTCAGAACTCTCATTGGCCAGGCTCTTCCAGCCTGCGGACTCATCATCAGGGCCCTTCCTGTCAAAGTATTGATTGTCAAGATATAATGGATTAAAGTTTCACCCCCTCTGCTCGCAAATGCTCTTTAAGCTTTTCTTCCTCCGGATAGATCTCCTTAATTAGCTGCAGGTACTCTCTAACGAGCGCCATCCCCCTTT
>Ga0209643_1000562_pt1 | contig 60549 bp, 66 predicted proteins | sample AutmiccBRH37_all_FD_187383 | JGI IMG/M metagenome (GOLD analysis project Ga0209643, IMG submission 187383) | Deep subsurface microbial communities from Mt. Terri, Switzerland - Autotrophic microbial communities BRH/37_all (SPAdes) (version 2) | ecosystem: Environmental > Aquatic > Deep...
AAACGGTGTTTTTGCTCACCTCAGCCGACACATCATTTATTAGCTCAAGCATTGTGCGCGATGTTTTGCGAAATGGCGGAGATATTTCAGGTTTTGTCCCTGAAAGTGTTCCGAAAAAATTGTAATAATGCACATTAAAAAATACCTATTTTTAGCAATAATCACATTCTTTTCAGGTTCAATCTCTGCCCAAAAAACAGGGAAAGATTTCATAACTATTTTCGAAAAATCAAAAGGGACTGAAACTGCCACTTACCAGGAAACCATCGAATATTACAAAGATTTGGCCACTGCGTATCCGGAAATTTCTTTGTTGGAAATGGGCGAAACCGATAGCGGATTTCCTTTGCATCTGGTGGTTTTCAGCGCTTCAAAAGAATTCGATTTCAGTAAAATTCACGACAGCAAAAAAAACATCATTTTAATCAACAATGCCATTCACCCAGGAGAATCTGATGGTGTTGATGCGAGTATGATGTTGTTAAGAGATATTGTTAAGGATAAAAACAAGATTAAAAAATTAGGAAATATGGTGTTGGCCGTCATTCCTATTTACAATATTGGCGGCGCTTTGAACAGAAACAGTTATTCCCGTGCAAACCAAAATGGTCCGAAGGAATATGGATTTCGGGGAAATGCACAAAATTATGATTTGAATCGGGATTTTATCAAAGCCGACACTAAAAATGCCAAATCATTTGCTGAAATTTTTCATTTGGTGAAACCCGATATTTTTATCGACAATCACGTAAGCAATGGCGCCGATTACCAATATGGCATCACCCATTTATTTACGCAACACAATAACTTAGGAAACGACTTGGGCGATTTCATAGAGAATATTATGAGACCCAACATAGAAGCTTCGTTGTTGAAAAAAAATATCATCATTACGCCTTATGTGAATGTTTGGGGAACAACACCCGAAGCTGGTTTTAGCCAGTTTTTCGACAGTCCGAGATATTCAACCGGCTACAGCACCTTGTTTAATACTTTGGGAATGATGGTGGAAACCCATATGCTAAAACCCTACAAACAGCGTGTGGAACAAACCTACAGTTTATTGGAATCTGCCATCGATTTCACCATTGAAAAAGGCACTGAAATTAAAGAACTTCGCCAAAATGCCATTACAAAAATTTTAGCAAAAAAAACCTATCCGATTTCTTTTGAACTCAATAAAGACTATTTTACAACTTTGCAATTTAAAGGTTATGAAGGAAGCTATATCGACAGCAAAGTGACCAACGGCAAGCGTTTGTTTTACGACCGCACAAAACCTTATACAAAGCCTGTAAAATATTTCAACAATTATATTGCTTCCAAAGAAATAGAAATCCCAAAAGCCTATATTTTAAAACAAGGTTGGTGGAAAGTTTTGGAGCGCTTAAAAGATAACCATATTGACTATGCCGTTTTTAAAAATGACACTTCAATAATTGTTGAAGAACAACATATTAAAGATTATAAAACAAGCACAAGATCATTTGAAGGACATTTTATCCATTCAAAAACGGAAGTTGTTGCAGAAACCAAAAAAGTTTTGTTTCAAAAAGGAGATATTTATATCCCAATCCAACAAAATGGCTTACGATATATTATGGAAACTTTGGAAGCTGAAGCAACCGATTCCTTTTTTAACTGGAATTTTTTCGACACCATTTTAGAACAAAAAGAACACTTTTCTTCTTATGTTTTTGAAGATATTGCAGAAAAATTGTTACAAGAAAATCCAACTTTGAGAGATTTGCTTAATCAGAAAATGGATACCAATAAAGTTTTTGCAGAAAGTACTGAAGCGCAGTTGGATTTTATCTACAAAAATTCTCCGTACTATGAATCGGCACATTTAAAACTGCCTGTTTATAAGGTACATTAATATAAAAATAATAAGAATTTTTAGCGAAATATATTTAAAATAGGTCAAAATCAAAAGTTCAACATTATAAAAAAGAAAGACTATGTTGTCAAAAAGAGTAAAATATGCCATTAAAACACTATTGTTTCTTTATGAGAATAGTGACGGAAAACCAATTTCAGCAAAAATAATTTCAGAAAATGAAAGAATTCCCTACAAGTTTCTAGAAAATATTCTTCGTGAATTAAGACAAAATAAAATTTTAAAAAGTGTGCGTGGTGCTGAGGGCGGTTATAAATTTTTAAAAGATCCAAATGAAATTACGGTAGCCGAAATAATAAGAATTGTTGACGGACCAATCGCTTTAATTCCTTGTGTTTCATTTTATTTTTATGAAAAATGCGAAGATTGCACAGATGAGGTTACTTGTAAAATTAGAAAATTATTTGTTCAATTGCGCAATGAAATGCTGCCAATACTCAATAAATCAATTACAGACTTAGAAAAACTTTAATTTTTTTATTTTTATATCATATTAATTTGGTAGGATTAGTATATTATATATATTTGCCTATTCATTAGCAACAGAAATCAATCGGATTTTTTTACAATTATTCAAACAATGTTGCCAAATAAAAATCGAAAATAATGGAAAGGTTAAAATTAAGTCACATATCAATAGTCATTGTCACTCTTAAAATTTTTCTGATTTCTGTGATACTTATTAAGTATTTACCGGAAGCCTCCGAAAAAGATTTATTATTTGATCAAACATTTTATTGGTTTCTTTTAGCCGGATTTTTAGCGCAAATTGTAGATGGAGCTTTAGGAATGGCTTATGGCGTAACATCCAATTCCATCTTATTAGGTTTTGGACTGTCACCAAGATTAGCTTCAACAGCTGTTCATACGGCAGAAGTATTTACAACAGGTATTTCTGGGTTATCTCACATGAAATTTGGTAATTTTGATAAAAAACTATTTATAAAACTTATAATTCCAGGCGTAATAAGTTCCTCAATTGGTGCGTATTTACTAGGTGATGTTGTAGATGGAAAAACAATTAAGCCTTTTATAAATGCTTATTTAATTGTACTTGGAATTATTATTTTAGGTAAAGCTTTTAAAAGAACCGTTGACACAAAAGCCAATTTAAAAAACGCCTCGCTTTATGCGCTATTTGGTGGATTTTTAGATGCCATTGGCGGTGGCGGCTGGGGCCCTATTGTAACTTCTAACTTAATTAAGCAAGGAAATACTCCGAGTATTATTATAGGAACAGTGAATACTGCTGAATTTTTTGTTACTTTTTTTAGTGCAGGAATCCTGATTTATTTTACAGGAATTCAAAGTTGGCAAATAATTTTGGGATTAATAATTGGAGGGACTATCGCTGCGCCATTGGGTGCTTTTGTGACTAAAAAAGTACCGAGAAAAGCAATGACTATTGCCGTAGGTTTATTAATTATAATAACATCCCTTTTTTCACTGTTTAAAGGATTTTTCTAAAACTTTAATATTTTATGAAAATGCATTATACCCTTCTATAAATATTTAATAAATGCGGGGTCAACTCCAATAAATTCTCCTCACAAATCGGCGCACTTAAAATTGCATGTTTATAAGGTTTTTTAAATATTGATTTTGTTGATTAACAACTCCCAATAACCAACATCAATCCATTTATTAAACTTATAGCCCACTTCTTTAAATTGCGCTATTTTTTCAAATCCGAATTTTTCGTGTAAAGCGATGCTTGCTTCATTTGGTAAGGAAATGCCTCCAATAATGGCGTGAAAACCCAAATCTGTCAACTGGCCAATCAATGCTGCGTAAAGCAGCGAACCAATTCCGTTTTTTGTCGCTGTCTTTTTTAAGTAAACCGTGCTTTCCACGGTGTGTTTATAGGCCGATCTTGGTTTCCACATAGTTGCATAAGCATAACCTAAAATTTCACTGTCCTTTTCAAAAACAAGCCACGGAAATTTTAAATTTGTAGCTTCAATTCTTCGGAGCATTTCTTCGGTACTAACCTCCAACTCTTCAAAAGTGACACAAGAGTTAAGAACATAATAATTGTATATTTCAGCTATTTCCCGTGCATCTTCTAAAGTAACTTTTCTAATCATTTGCTGTAAAAAGTGGATTTTTGTTGAATTCCTAATACTACTCAGGCCAGTCAATGGTGTCATCATCAATAAAAAAAGGTGTCCACTGAATTTCATCCAAAACGCCGTCATTGATCCAAAAATTGATGGATTTTTCCTCAATTTCAATCACTTTCTGATCTTCGGTTTCGTCCTCAGAGCAATCTTCAAGGCTCCATTCACCCAAATCCATTTCATCCAGCTCTTTGATCAAACCTTCCTGAAACAAACCAATCAAGCTTTTTCCTTCCAATTCATAAAAATCATCATTTACGGAAATCATAATTAACCGCCAGTCTTCTTCTTCATCAAAACTTAGCGATAACAATAATTCGTCATATTGCCAAGATTCCGTCAAATCCTTTTTAGAATCCGAATGGGAATATTTATCGATAAATGATGGTTTCCCAAGCATTAATTCCACTTCTTTTCTGGTCATTCCAAATTTTAGGTTCCCTAATCCGTAACCCAGTTTTATTTCTTTGAGCGCATTTTTCATGATTTGTAAATTTAAATACCCACAAATATAAATGTTTCTCACTAGCTAATAATCCAAAATTGCCTAAAATAGCAATCCGGCAATGAATATTTTGGGCATTTCCCGCCAGCTGGCGGGTCGGGCTTTACGTTTCAATCTTTTTGGTTAAAAAAAAGCCAAAAAGTATTTCCACTTTAATCCCTAATGCAAATTGATATAATAATGATAATTCAAAATCAATCTTATTTTTACTGGCAACTTAATCGCAAAAATGAGTATTTTGCGGGTCTTTAAAACAACAATAAATGAAAGTATGTATTGCCGAAAAACCAAGTGTTGCGCGTGAAATTGCTGCCGTTTTAGGCGCAAATACCAAACACGACGGCTATTTTGAAGGAAATGGGTACGCGGTGACTTTCACTTTCGGACATTTATGCACCTTGTTTGAACCCAACGATTACAAATCGCATTGGAAAAGCTGGGATTTGAACAATTTGCCCATGCTTCCGGAAAAGTTTGAAACCAAGGTGGTAGACAATATCGGCATCAAAAAACAATTCAGCATTGTTAAAAGTCTGTTCGATAAAGCCAGCGTCATCATCAATTGCGGGGATGCCGGACAAGAAGGGGAACTGATTCAGCGCTGGGTAATTCAGCAGGCAAATTACAAAGGAGAAGTTAAACGTTTGTGGATTTCCTCCTTAACTACGGAAGCCATAAAAGAAGGATTTCAAAATCTGAAACCATCGGAAAACTACGACAATTTATATTATGCAGGCTATTCAAGAGCCATTGGCGATTGGCTTTTGGGAATGAATGCCACAAGATTGTACACCTTAAAACACGGAGGAAACAAACAGGTTTTATCCGTTGGCAGGGTTCAAACACCCACCTTGGCGATGGTGGTAAATCGGTTTAAGGAAATAGAAAATTTTGTGCCGCAGCCTTATTGGGAATTGCAAACGCTATACCGCGAAACGCTTTTTAACTGCGAAGAAGGACGCTTTCAAAAAAAAGAAGACGGCGAATTGCTTGCCAATAAAGTAAAAGAAAGCGAATTTGAAATTGTTTCCGTCACCAAGAAAAAAGGCAAAGAAAATGCCCCTAAATTATTTGATTTAACCGGATTGCAGGTTTATTGCAACAATAAATTCGATTTTTCTGCCGATGAAACCCTAAAAATCGTCCAAAAATTATATGAACAAAAAGTAGTGACGTATCCGCGGGTTGATACCACATTTTTGCCCGACGACGTATATCCGAAAGTGCCCGAAATTTTAAAAAACCTGACTGCTTACCAAACATTGACTTCGCCTTTATTAGGAAAAAAAATAAAAAAATCGCCTTTGGTTTTTAACAATAAAAAGGTAACCGATCACCACGCCATCATCCCAACCGGCGTTCAAATTAATTTGCCTTACAGCCAGCAACAGGTTTACGATATTATTACGAGACGGTTTATTGCCGTTTTTTATGCGGATTGTATCGTTTCAAACACCGCCGTTATTGGAATGGCGGCCGAAGTCACTTTTAGAACCACCGGAAAGGAAATTCTGGAAAAAGGATGGCGCGTTGTATTCGCAAGTGGCACTGCCGAAAAACTGGAAACTGATATCCTGCCAAACTTCATAAAGGGAGAAAAAGGTCCGCATGAACCATCTTTTTTGGAGAAAGCAACAAAACCGCCTAACTTGTTTTCTGAAGCCACCTTACTTCGGGCCATGGAAACTGCCGGAAAGCAAATTGATGACGATGAACTGCGCGAATTGATGAAAGAAAATGGAATCGGCCGACCTTCAACCCGCGCGAATATTATCGAAACACTTTTTAAACGACAATACATCATTCGGAATAAAAAGCAGATTTTGCCCACCCAAACAGGCATCCAACTCATTGATATCATCCAAAGTGAATTGTTAAAATCGGCCGAATTAACGGGACAATGGGAGAAACAACTAAAGGAAATTGAAAAAGGAACTTACAACGCCGGAACTTTCATAAAAAACATGAAAAAAATGGTTGACCATTTGGTGTATGAAGTTCGTTCCGAAAAAATAACGGCAAATATTTTTTATGAAGAAGTGGCCAAACAGGTTCCTAAAAAAAATACCGTAATTTACACCGGCATCGCCTCAGAAAAATGTCCGAAATGCAATAAAGGAACTATTCTAAAAGGAAAAAATGCTTATGGCTGCAGCGAATACAACAATGGCTGTGATTTCAGATTGCCTTTTAGTTTTCTCGACAAAAAAATATCAGAAAATCAATACATCCGCTTGTTGCAAAAAAAATGTACCGTCAATTTAAAAGGTTTTAAAACCGAAAATGGCGAATCAGAAGGTTTAATTCGTTTTGATGAACAATTCAATTTAGTGCTGGAGGAAAAGAAAACTTCAAAAAAACCAACTTTAAATGAAGTTCCTGACAAAATTACTTGTCCGAAATGCCACAAAGGAACCATTTTAAAAGGAAACACCGCTTATGGTTGCAGCGACTATAAAAATGGTTGTGATTTCAGATTCAGTTTTGAAGACATCAGAAAAAAAGCTGCCGGGCAACCTCTTTCCGCAACATTGGTTTACGCTATTTTAAATGGAAAATTCTAACGAAAATCAACTTCACCGGCATTTTATCATTTACAAACCTTTTGGGTATTTAAGCCAGTTTGCAAACAACGACATCAGCAAACACAAGAAAAAGCTATTGGGCGAATTTTACCCGTTTCCTGAAAAAGTCATGGCTATTGGAAGGTTGGATGAAAAGTCGGAAGGCCTTTTATTGCTCACCACCGATGGAAATATGAGCGAATTGGTGAGAAGCAGCAACGTAGAAAAAGAATATTTTGCCGAAGTTGACGGCGCCATAACTTCCGAAGCCATTGAAATGCTGAAAAATGGTGTAGAAATTGGTTTTGCAGGCTTAAAATATAGCACAAAACCTTGTGAAGTTTATAAATTAAACGAAATTCCCAATCTACCCGAAAGAGGCAAAAAAATAAGGGACGAACGGCACGGACCCACAAATTGGGTTTCCATCACATTAACTGAAGGAAAATTCAGGCAAGTTCGAAAAATGACTGCCGCAGTGGGGTTTCCAACTTTGCGATTGGTGAGAATTCGTGTAGGAAATATGCATATAAATGAAATGAAAGCAGGCGATGTGAAAGAAATCCAGAATTTCGTTTTATGATTTACGATTTTGGCATCTCGACATCGCCGAAGTGACGAAATTGGATTTATAATTTTGTATTTTAGACCTTCAACTTTCAAACTTCTAACTTTTTTGGTCTATTTTCTCTTCTCTATTTTCTTTTATCTTTTTAACTTAAATAAAAATTTATTACCTTGTTAACATCAAACAAAAACCAACTATTACAATGATTACACTTCAAATTAACGGAGAAAAACACCAAATTGATGTTGCTCCCGAAATGCCTTTGCTTTGGGCGATTAGAGATATTGTTGGACTTACGGGCACTAAATATGGCTGTGGAATTGGCGTATGCGGCTCTTGTAAAGTCTTGCTGGACAATTCACCGGTACAATCATGTATGATTCCAGTTTCAGCTGCTGAAGGTAAGAATGTAATCACTATTGAAGGTGTTTCAAAAAACTTACAACTGCTGCAAGAATCTTGGACGGCTTTAAATGTGCCTCAATGCGGATTCTGTCAGCCCGGACAATTAATTGCAGCAACCGCTTTACTCGACAAAATTAGCGAACCAACCGATGAAGAAATTAATGAGGCCATGATTGGAAATATTTGTAGATGCGGTACTTATCAACGTATCAAAAATGCCATTCACAGAACTGTTGAACTTAAAAAACAAGGCTAGTTATGAATCCAATTAGAAATATAAGTCGTAGAACTTTTGTAAAAAGTGTTGGTTTGGCATCTGGCGGATTGATTTTAGCATGCAATACTTCGGTTTTTTCAGATAAAGAAAAAGATGAAAATATTGATTTAGCCAATTTCAACCCAAATTTATTTGTTCAGTTAAATTCCGACGGAAGCTTAATTTTAATTGCTTCCCGTTCAGAAATGGGCAACGGCGTAAGAACTTCCTTAACCTCCGTTATTGCGGATGAAATGGATGCGGACTGGACCAAAGTGATTGTAAAACAAGCTGTTGGAGACCCAAAATATGGCGACCAAAATACTGATGGCTCCAGAAGTGTTCGTTATTTATACGAACCAATGCGAAAAATGGGCGCGATGGCGAGAGCCATGTTAATTACCGCTGCAGCGCAATCCTGGAAAGTTCCTGTTACTGAATGTACTGCCGAAAACCATTATGTACTGCATTCAAGCGGAAAGAAAATAGCTTATGGCGATTTGGTTGAAATTGCAAAAACCTTGGAAGTCCCAACCGAAATCACTTATAAAAATCCGAAAGATTTTAAATATATCGGCAAAAAATTAAGAGGTGTTGATGTTGAAGAATATGCAAACGGAAGCGCCATTTTTGGATTGGACAAACGCTTGCCAAATATGAAATTTGCGGCGATGCAACGTTGTCCTGTAACTTTCGGAACCGTAAAATCTTTTGATAAAACGGCTGCCCTAAAAATTCCGGGCGTTATTGATGTGATTGAAATTCCACGAATCGAAAAACCATTTGGAACATTGGGCGGTATCGCCGTGATTGCTTCTAATACCTGGGCGGCTTTTAAAGGAAAAGAAACCTTAAAAATTGAATGGAACTTTGGTGATAATGCGACCTACGATTCAGAAAAATACATGAAACAAATCACCGAAAATGTTCACAAACAGGGAAAAGTTGGCAAAGATGTGGGCAATGTAAATAAAGCATTCAAAAATGCGTATAAAATTGTGGAAAGCACCTATCAATTGCCTCATTTGGCCCACGCGCCGATGGAAGTTCCAAATGCCGTGGCTTGGGTTCAAGGTGATTCCTGCGAAGTTTGGGCACCAACCCAAGATCCGCAATCTGCCAGAAAAGAAGTTGCCGATTATTTAGAAACTCCTGAAGATAAGGTGACCATCAATGTGACATTTTTAGGCGGCGGATTCGGACGGAAATCAAAACCCGATTATGTAGTTGAAGCCGTTGCGATTTCAAAAGCAATCAATGCACCGGTTCAAATTGTTTGGACCAGGGAAGATGATATTAAACACGGTTATTATCATACCGTAAGTTCACAATATTTAAAAGCATCGCTTGATAAGCAAGGAAATGTCACGGGTTGGCTGAATCGATTTGCACTTCCTTCAATTGCTTCAACATTTTCGCCGGGAGTCGATTATCCTGCCGGTTTTGAAATTTCAAGTGCTGCAAATGTACCGTTTGACATCAAAAATATGAAAGTTGAAGTTGGGCAATCGCCTGCTCATGTGAGAATTGGTTGGTTGCGTTCGGTCATTAACATTCCGCACGGATTTTCACAAAATGTTTTTGCCGATGAATTGGCTGTTGCTGCAGGTAAAGATCCGCTGGAATTTCGGTTGAATTTAATTGGAGAAGATCGCATTGAAGAAACTGAAGATCCTATAAAATACAATACGGCACGATTGAAAAACGTCTTAAAATTGGCTGCTAAAAATGCGAATTGGGGAAAACCGCTTCCTGAAGGCCACGCCTACGGCTTGTCGGTTCATTACAGTTTTTACTCTTATGTGGCCTCTGTGGTTGAAATTTCAATGATTGATAATAAGTTGAAGGTTCACAATGTTTATACGGTCATAGATTGCGGACAAACGGTGAACAGAGATACTATAAAAGCGCAAATGGAAGGCGCTGCCATTTTTGGAATGTCCTTGGCCTTTTATGGAAAAATCACATCTAAAAACGGCGCTATTGAGCAAAGCAATTATAGCGATTATAAAATGATTCGGATGAATGAAATTCCAAAAGTTCACGTAGAAATAGTGGAAAGCACCGAAATTCCGACCGGTGTTGGTGAACCCGGCGTTCCTGTAATTGCACCAGCCATTATTAACGCCATTTTTAAATTAACCGGAAAAAGATATTACAATTTGCCATTGTCTGATTATGGATTGGTTTAGGCCTTTCTGCAGAAAAAATTATATGATTGAAAAATCCAACAATTACACAATTCAACAGATAAACGACTAAACAATTTTAATGAACAATTGGATTGAATTATTGCAGGAGTTTAAGCGAAAAAAGCAGCCTGTGGCATTGGTTACGGTGACAAAAATTTTAGGGTCGGCGCCTTGTAAACTGGCATCAAAAATGATTGTTACCAAACAAAAAGAAATCTTCGGAACAATTGGAGGCGGCAAACTGGAATTTCAGGTGATTGATGAAGCTGTTGTGGCCATTAAAGAAAATAAAATAAGAGTATTGTCCTATACGCTGGGTCCGGAATTTGAACAATGCTGCGGCGGTAAAGTGGAATTAATTATTGAACCTATGAACCAATCTCCCGAATTGTATCTTTTTGGCGCCGGACATATCGGTGTTGAATTGTGCAACGTTTTAAAAAATACACCCTTCAATATTACTTTGTTAGATAGCCGCGAAAATTGGAGAAATATCATTGAAATAGACAAATCCATCACGTTTTCAGATATTGATTTCGATTTATACAATCAATTTATAAACTGGGGACCAAACTGTTATGTTGCCATTATGACGCACGACCATAAACTGGATTATGAAATAACTGCCTTGGCCTTGCATTCAGAAACAAAATACATTGGTCTTATTGGCAGTAAAACCAAAAAAAACAAATTCAATAATTTACTGAAAAAGGAATTGAATTTCGAACCCGGAATTTCTCCCGTTCATTGTCCGATTGGTCTGGATATCGGTGGTTTTACGCCAAAGGAAATTGCCATCAGCATTGCTTCGGAATTACTGAAAGAATACTATGGAAAATGAGACCGTTTTTGTGTTGCTCGCCGGAGGAAAATCGGATCGGATGGGTGTGGATAAAGGCCTGCTTAAATACAAACACACTTTTTGGATTTTAGAGCAACTGAATCGCATTTCAAAAACAAGTATCAAAACAGTTTATCTTGGACTAGGTTACAATGCACAACACTATTTTGATGCGATTTCATGGTTGAAAGATTCATTAAACAATGAGGCTGAATATCAGGGGTTAAAAATAAAAACCATTGTAAATCCGACACCTCAATTGGGTTCATTCTCTTCGCTTCAAACGGTATTGAAAAATATAAATTCAGCTTGTGATGTGCTTGTAAGTCCGATAGATGTTCCACTTTTAAATACCGAAGAATTAAACAAAATCATTGTTGCAAAAAACAATATTGTGACGCCAAATTTTGAAGGTAAAAACGGTCATCCTATTAAAATGGCTGCCAGTTTTTGGAAAAAACTGGTTTCTTTAAATGTTTCTGAGGAAAATTCACGTTTGGATTTGCAAATCAAAAACTTGGATTCAGAAGAAATTTCAATAATTAAAGTGAAAGATGTATCCGTAGTAAAAAACTTAAATACCAAAACAGCGTGGATTTCCTTTTTGTATGAGGAGAGAATTAATTGAGTCGTCTAAAACAACAACTTTATGTTTTCGTAGGTGTTTTCTAATGCAAGTTTAGCTTCAGCCTCATTTTTAAAAATAACCTGTTCAATGCCTTCTTCCGATTGCGGTGTTAATTCACCAACAAAATCAGTGTGCATCAAAAACCAATAAGTCGTTTTTAAGATGGTTTTACCTTTTTCTTGATAAATATGATAGGTGGTTTCCAAAGATTTTATGATTTGAAGATTTGTGATGCCGCATTCTTCTTCAACTTCACGTATTGCGCATTCTGAAATGTATTCTCCTTTGTCCAATTTTCCTTTAGGCAAATCCCATTTGTTAAAACGATAAATAAAAAGCACTTCATTATTGGCGTTTAAAACCTTCCCTCCTGCCGCTTTTTGGCTTTTAAAATAGGATTGAAACTTTATCCAACATTCCTCCAAATTTTCGCAAAACAAAGTGATGCCAGCCAATTTATGTTGAAATATTTGTTCAACAATTTCATCAACCTGAATAGTTTCAAAATGAACCAAGTTAAAATTTATTGTATTTTTCTTATTATCTGTCAAGATTATTGGACAGTCATTCACAAAAACTTTATACATTTGCGGTATGATTTTGAACAAAGATACTGCAAAAAAAACAGCTGCACTTTTGTTGCAGATAAAAGCAATTAAATTACAGCCAAATGACCCATTTACATGGGCTTCAGGATGGAAATCACCTATATATTGCGACAACAGAACCACCCTTTCTTTTCCGGAAATTCGTACTTATCTTAAAGAAAATATAGCGAAAATAATTGAACAGGAATACGGAAAACCAGACGTAATTGCAGGTGTTGCAACCGGCGCCATCGCTATAGGAATGTTAGTGGCGCAACAGTTAAACGTTCCTTTTGTTTATGTACGTCCTGAACCTAAAAGCCACGGCAGAAAAAACCAGGTTGAAGGTTATTTGGAAAAAAACAAAAATGTGGTGGTGATTGAAGATTTAATCAGCACAGGAAAAAGCAGTTTAAATGCCGTAAAAGCCTTGAAGGAAGAAGGTGCCAACGTAAAAGGAATGGTGGCTATTTTTACTTATGGATTTGATGTTGCCGAAGAAAATTTTAAAGAAGCCAACGTAAAACTGCACACATTGAGCAACTATGATTATTTGCTTGAGCAATCACTTGACAATAATTATATTACAGAAAAAGATTTAGAAACACTTAAACTATGGAGAGAAAATCCGAGTGAGTGGAAACAATAAATGATAAAATTATGAATTTAGAAAGTAAAAAATCAGTCGTAAATAAATCTCAGAAAGAATTTTTTGAATTTTTGACCAACCTGCAAAATTTTGAAAAATTAATGCCCTCAACTATTGACAAATTTGAAGTTGACGGAGATTCTTTTCTTTTCAGCTTGAAAGGAATGCCAGAGATTAGGCTCGTTATTAAAGAAAAGAACGAATTTGACAAAGTTGTTTTAAGCGCTGCAAGCAGCAAATTAAATTTTTCTTTAACCACGCTAACGCAGCCAATTTCAGAAAATAGCTGTGAATTGCAATTATTGTTTGAAGGAGATTTTAATCCGATGATGGCGATGATGGTAAAAAGTCCGCTTCAAAAATTTATTGACACCTTGGCTGAAAATTCAGAAAAATTATAAATTCAAAAATTTAATTGTTGCGACCCGCAAATTTGATTTCCTTCAAATTAAATTTGCGGGTTTTTTCATCTTTTAATTCAACCACCAATTTTCCGTCCTCAAAAACATCAACAATCTTTCCTAAAAAAATAGCGCCATTATTGTCTTCAAACATTGCGGGTTTTTGAAACCTATATAGTGATTTTAAATACAATTCCTTTAATTTTTGAAACTCTTTTCGTTCAATATAACCAACAATATTTTGAATTGAAATCACAATAGATTCCAACAAAGGTTCTGTATCAAAAGAATTTCCTGTAATTATTTTTAAGGAGGTGACTTTTCCAATAGTTGCAGGAAACTGTTCCTGGTTCACATTCAACCCAATGCCAATGACTGTTTGTTTAATTAAATTTCCGCTAATCATATTTTCAATTAAAATTCCAGCTAGTTTGTCCTTATCTGCCAAAATGTCGTTTGGCCATTTAACAAATAAAGGTGATGAAATATGGGTACGGATTGCGGCCAATAATCCTATAGAAACTGCCATGCCTAAATAAAATTGATGTTCAATTTCAAAGGTATCAAATTTAATTAAAATACTGAATGTTAGATTTTTGCCAATTTCAGAATGCCAGTTTGCGCCCATTTGCCCTCTGCCTTCAGATTGATAATTTGCGGTCACAACCGTATAACTTTCTGTATCTTTTTCAACAGCAAGCTTCTTCAAGTATAAATTTGTGGATTCAATGGCATTAAGTTTGATAATATTCATTTAATATAGATTATTTTTGCAAAGTTACTTTACGCACATTATGTTGTAAAAAAATAATAACTTTGCACAAAACTAAAAAAAAATTAATGGCAAAAAAAAATAATAACGCAGACGACTTAATTGCAGCAATTTTAAAAGCGATAGATGATGTTAAAGGTGTAAATGTTCAAATTTTAGATTTGAGGGAAATTGAGAATACAGTTTGTGATTATTTTATTACCTGCACAGGAACTTCAAACACCCACGTAAATGCCATTTCCGGCATTATACAAAAACAAGTGAGCAAAACAACAAAAGAAAAACCTTGGCATGTTGAAGGTGAGGGTATTGCAGAATGGATTTTATTGGATTATGTTGACATTGTTGTGCACGTATTTCAAAAACATATTCGCGAATATTACGATATCGAAAGGTTGTGGGGTGATGCAAAAATCACTAAAATTGCTATGACAAATTAAATTATACAAATAATTAAAAAAAATAATGACTCAAAATACTAAAAATACGCCGAATAATAAAGGCATTAAACCACCAAAATTTAATTTTTATTGGATTTATGGAGGTATTTTCGTTCTATTTCTTGTGTATCAATTTTTTAGTGCAGGAGATTTATCCTCCAAAAATTTGAGCCAGAATGAATTTAAAACAATTTTGGTGGAGAATGATATTTCCAGAATTGAAATTGTAAATAAAAATGTCGCCAATATTTATATTAAAAAAGAAGCGCAAGACAAGGAAAAACACAAAAAAAATAAAAGTTCTATGTACGCTGGCGATGCGCCAATGTATTCTTATTCCTTTGGTGATTTACAAAATTTTGAAAAAGAATTAAGTGCCGAAAAAGAGGTAAAGCAACTTGATTTTGATGTTAAAAATGTTGAAAGAACCAATTTCTTTGAGCAAATATTGATGTACTTGCCTTTTATCTTTTTAATTGGTTTGTGGATATATTTTATGAGAAGAATGGCTGGCGGTGGAGCTGGTGGCGGTGGCGGACAAATATTCAGTATCGGGAAATCCAAAGCAAAATTATTTGATCAAGACCAAAAAGTAAAAACTTCATTTAAAGATGTTGCCGGTTTAGAAGGCGCAAAAGAGGAAATTCAAGAAATAGTGGACTTCTTAAAAAGTCCGGACAAATATACTTCCCTAGGTGGAAAAATACCGAAAGGGGCTTTATTGGTAGGCCCTCCGGGAACAGGTAAAACATTATTGGCAAAAGCAGTTGCTGGTGAGGCGGGCGTTCCGTTTTTCTCGCTTTCAGGGTCTGATTTTGTTGAAATGTTTGTAGGTGTTGGCGCTTCCCGTGTAAGAGATTTGTTTAAACAAGCGCAACAAAAAGCACCTTCAATCATATTTATTGATGAAATTGATGCCGTTGGAAGATCTCGTGGAAAAAATAATGTTACTGGAGGAAATGACGAAAGAGAAAACACATTAAACCAATTACTGACAGAGATGGACGGTTTTGGAACCGATACCAATGTGATTGTAATTGCTGCCACAAACCGTGCTGATGTATTAGACAAAGCATTGTTGAGAGCGGGTCGTTTCGACCGTCAGATTTATGTGGACTTGCCAAATTTAAATGAACGCGAAGCAATCTTTAAAGTTCATATAAAGCCCTTAAAGCTTCATAAAGATGTGGATATCAAATTTTTATCACAACAAACTCCTGGATTCTCAGGAGCTGATATTGCAAATTTATGCAATGAAGCTGCTTTAATAGCCGCAAGAAAAAGTAAAAAAGCGGTGCATCATCAAGATTTTTTGGATGCAGTTGACAGAATTGTTGGCGGTTTGGAGAAAAAAAATAAATTGATTTCGCCAAGAGAAAAGAAAACAATCGCTTTCCACGAGGCTGGCCACGCAACTGCCAGCTGGATGTTAGAGCACGCTGCTCCATTGGTAAAAGTAACTATTGTGCCAAGAGGTCAATCGTTGGGCGCAGCCTGGTATTTACCGGAAGAACGCCAAATTGTGCAATCGGAACAAATGCTGGATGAAATGTGTGCGACACTTGCGGGAAGAGCTGCTGAAAAATTGATGTTCGACAAAATATCTACAGGCGCCTTAAATGATCTTGAAAAAGTGACCAGACAAGCAAGAGCTATGGTAACCATATATGGTTTAAATGATAAAATTGGAAATTTGACTTATTACGATTCTTCTGGGCAATCCGATTACAATTTTACAAAACCATACAGTGAGGATACTGCTCAAATTATAGATAAAGAAATTTCAAACATCATTGAAGAACAATACCAAAGAGCCATTCAAATTTTGAGCGAAAATAAAGATAAGCTAATTACTTTGGCAGAAAAATTATTAGAAAAAGAAGTAATCTTCAAAACAGATTTGGAAATTATTTTCGGAAAAAGAGCCTTTGAAAATGAGTACGCTCAACTGGTTGTTGAAGATGTAGATAAAGAAATCACAGAAGAAACAAATATTGAAAATTCAGAAGAAACACAAGGGTAAATTGCCAACTTTTTTATATTTTTGAATTTATTCAATATAAATAATGGATTTTTTCAAAAAGTTATTTAATTCCCCTAAACAAAAAGAAACTTTAGACGAAGATTTAGAGTTTCAGGACTTGCCAATTGATCAGATTTTTGTTAAAAATTTCATCAAAAACAAAGGCAAGTTTTTGTATTGCACTTCTTTACAGGAAGTGACACTGAATTTATCCAAAATAATTCAAGAGAATTCTTGGACAACTATTACTTGCAATGATTATGATTTACTGAAACTTGTAAAAGCAATTAAAGTTGAAACCACAGAGGAATTAAATAAAACAATGCCTTTTTTCTTGAGCTGTGAGCATCTCATTGCTGAAAATGGGAGTATTTTATTCTCCTCAAACCAGCTTAAAGAACATAAAATTGCAGAATTATCCGAAAACTTTATCGTTTATGGCACCACAAGTCAATTGGTAAATACAAAAGGAGAAAGTTTAACAGGAATTAAATCACGCTATCAAGGAAATATTCCCAGCAACATTAGCGCCGTTAACAATTTTAATATAGATGCCATTGAAGAAGATTTTATGAGTTATGGCAACACAAATTCAAAAAACCTATATTTGCTGTTGTTTGAAGACCTCTAAATATGAAACTAATTGTAAAGCGTACATTATCAGGCCTTGTTTTTGTTAGTGTTTTAATATTTTCCATTCTATTCAGTAAAATATCTTTTATTTTTATTTTTTTTATTTCTATGCTATTTTGTTTGTATGAATTTAAAAAAATGATCCAATTAAAAAGCATATTTCCTTATATTATTGGAACACTTTTATTTATTTTTGGAAACATATTAAATGTTGATGATGTTCCTGCAAGAATCATATTTGAGTATGTGGGCGTTATGCTTTTCTTAACTATTTTTATCACTTTTGCTTCCATTCTATTTGCAAAAAAAGAAGAAGTTGTTAGTCATTTGGGTAAAATTTTTCTCACCATCATATATATTGTTGTTCCATTTACTTTAATAGTACAAATACCCTTTTTGAACGCTTCCTTTAATTATGTAAACACCACTATTTTAGGTGTTTTTATTTTAATTTGGACAAATGACACTTTTGCTTTTTTGGTAGGAAAAAATATTGGAAAAAATAAATTATTGGAACGAATTTCACCAAATAAAACAATAGAAGGTTTTATTGGCGGTATGGTTTTTACTTTTTTGGCAAGCCTTATTTTAGCGAATCAATTTACATCACTTACCCAAAAACAATGGCTTGTTATTGCAGGGATTGTTAGTATCTTTGGGGTTTTGGGCGATTTAATAGAATCTATGTTTAAAAGACAGGCTGGCGTAAAAGACAGCAGTAATTTTATCCCTGGTCACGGCGGATTTTTAGACAGATTTGACAGTGTTATTTTTGCTGCACCATTTATTTTTATTTACTTACAATTAGCTAGTTAATTATGTTTCATAAAGAAGGTTTTAAAATAATAATCATTGCCACTTTTATTGTAGGTTTAAGCATCTTGGCTATTGACAAGCTTATTGAATTAATTTGGTTAAACAAGTTATTGTCTTTGGTTCTGTTGGGTTTTTATGTGTTGATTTTACAATTTTTCAGAAATCCAAAAAGACATACAACCCTAAATGATGCCCACATTATTGCTCCGGTTGACGGCAAAGTGGTTGTGATAGAAGAAGTTTTTGAAAAAGAATATTTTAATGAAAAAAGGATACAAATCTCCATATTTATGTCACCTATAAATGTTCACGTGACAAGATATCCAATTGGCGGAGAAGTTGTATTTAGTAAATATCATCCAGGGAAATATTTGGTTGCTTGGCATCCAAAATCATCGGAAGACAATGAAAGAACCACTGTGGTTATCGCCAATAAAACTGCTGGAGAAATATTATATCGACAAGTTGCCGGCGCTTTGGCCAGACGTATTGTAAACTACGCGAAGCCACAAATGCAGGTTGTGCAAGGAAGCGATGCGGGATTTATAAAATTTGGTTCCAGGGTTGATGTTTTTTTACCCTTAAATACTGTAATCAAAGTGAATTTGAATGAGAAAGTTAAGGGCGGGGAACAAATCATTGCTACACTCTAATTTTTTTTAGACCTATGTTATGGTAAAAAAATTAGACATCGCTTTTGAAGAAGCCTACAAAATTTCATCTTCCACGAGCATAAAACTGCCTCCAGATGTGATGTTACAATTGTATGCCTATTATAAACAGGCAACAAAAGGGAGCAATTATGAACAACCATCTGGTGATGTTGAATTGAGAAACGCTTTTAAATTAAACGCTTGGTTTCAGTTGGGGCAAATTAGTGAGGATAAAGCAAAAAAAGAATATATCAATCTTGTTAATAAATATATAAAAGATAAATGAATTACTCTTAGTCAGGACATCGAGGTATCTTTTGAAAAAATAAGTTTATTAGGTTTATAAAACTTCAGGTTTTCAAACTACCTTTATAACCGCGTGGCAAATCCTACAGAAATTCTGCTAATTAAAAGATAATCACGATTAACAATTGATAACTACTAACAATAAAAATTATATCTAATGAAAAAAATTTATGTATTTCCATTATTATTGATGACGATGATGTTTTTTAGTTCCTGCAAAAAATATATTAAATCCGAAGCTGCATCAGAAAAAAAAACATACTCGATTTTGACAGATTCAACCTCAATTAATTGGACCGCCTATAAAACAACCGCAAAAGTGCCGGTAAAAGGTCAGTTTTCAGAATTAATCGTTGAAAATTTAAAAAAAGACACCACAGCAGTGGGCGCATTAAACGGATTGAAATTTAAAATCCCCATAAATAGTTTATTTACAAATGACACCCTAAGAGACGGAAAATTAAAAAAATTCTTTTTTGGTTCGATGAAAAACAGCGCCTTCATAAAAGGCACTTTGAATATGAATAACGAAAACACAAGCACGGTTGAATTAACAATGAACGGTATCACCAGAGAATTGCCTATTGCTTATATTGTAACCAACAATAAAGTGACCATTGTAGGTAATATGGAATTAGATAATTGGCAGGCAAAGGTAGCTTTAGAAGCTTTAAATGTGGTTTGTAAAGATTTGCATACTGGAGATGATGGCATCTCTAAAACGTGGAGTGACGTTAAAATTGAAGTAATTGCCGTATTAAAATATGAATAAAAAATAGAGCGTTTAAAAAACCAAAATTTTATTAATAAAAAGGCCTGCATTGCAGGCCTTTTTATTTAATAATCCAATTGTCTCAGAAAGTCTAATTTGGCTTTCCAAACCTCTAATTTATCTTTATAAACATTGATTTGATTTCTCACATTTATTACCAAAGGATTGTCATCAGAAACATTGGATATAAAGCCAATATTATTTTCTAATTGCTGTATTTCTTTAGAAGTCTCCTCCATTTTTCGTCGAACGAAAAGCTGTTCTGAATCTAATTTTCGATAATTTTTTTGTTCGATATAGCTATTCACCAAATTTTCAAACTTAATCATTTCTATTTCTTGCTTGTCAATCTCATTTTCCTCAACAATTTTGTCAAGCAATTTATTGAACTTCACCTCAATATGTTTCATTTCTTGAGGCACTCTACCCATTTCACGCCATTTTTTTACATATTCTTTTAGGGTATTTATGGTAATTTCCGTTTTGCTTTCGATCGCTTCTTTAATTTCAGTTAAAAGTTCTTTCTTTTTGCTGAAAACATCCAGCTCCAATTTTGAACCTGCATCTTGTTGTTGGTGATACCGATCAAAATAATGGTTACAGGCATCTTTAAACTCTTTCCACAATTTGTCGGAATATTTTTGGGGCACGTGGCCAATTTTTTTCCATTCCAACTGTATTTTTTTCATAATTTCAGTGGCGGTATCCCAATCTTCACTGTCCTTGATGGCTTCCGCCTGCTCAATAAGCGCCTTCTTTTTGTTTAAATTGGCTAAATGTTCGTGTTTTACAAGCTTAAAGTAATTGTTTTTTTCGACATTGAATTTTCTTGTGGCTTCTTTATATTTATCCCAAATGAAATCACTTTTTTCTCTTGGCACTTGCTTAATTACCGAGAACTTATTGCGCAAAATTTCCAACTCTTTAATGCTTTTTTGCCAATCTGCCCGTGTCAAATTTTTTGAAGTATCAAGCGCTTCTATCTCAGCAATTACCGCTAATTTTTTCTCAACATTGCCTTCATATTTTGATTTCATATCCTTGAAAAAATCGTGGCGTTTGTCGTGTACTTTTCTGGTTGCTTCACTAAATCGGTCCCAAACTTCATCCCTCTGTTCTGCAGCTATCGGCCCAAAATCTTCTTTCCATAGTTTATGCAAGACCTGTAATTCTTTAAAAGCAGCATTTACGTCATCTGATTCCGCCAACTCTTCGGCTCTTGCAACAAGTTTCAATTTTTCCTCCAAATTATGTTTAAAATCGAGGTCGCGCAAATCATTGCTCAAATGCAATAAATCATAAAAACGCTCAACGTGATGCTGATATGTTTTCCAAGTATCGTTGTATTTAACGCGAGGAATAAGTCCTATTTTCACCCATCTGTTTTGAATATCCTTAAACATTTTATACATCGTAGCCCCTTCGGCGTTATCAATTAAATGTTTAAGTTCTTCAATTAAGCCAAGTTTGGCCTGTAAATTATCGTTTAATTGTTTTTCCTGGCTTGCATAAAACTCATTTCTTTTGATTTTAAAATCGTAAAGAATACTGTTATAAGTAGATTTTAATGGACTGCTGAATTGAAAATCAACTAAATTTCCACCAAGCGCCACAAATTTATCTTTTTCAGCTTTTAAAAGTTCGCCGTATTTAATATGAAAAGCCTGTTTAATGGCATTAACGTTATTGGTAATGCTATGAACCTGGTTTTCTTTTACAAGTTTGCTTAATTCAGCCACTAAATCTTCCAAATTTAAGTCGGCATACTCAATCATTTCAATAGCTGAATGCTCAACATTTTCAGAGCTTTCAGCAATTTTCGTGTCCATTTCATCAACGGCTTTGTTAGACGACGACGTTTTTTTAGATTTTATCTTTTTTTGAATATCCTCTTGATCATCAGCAACTGTTGGTGTTACAACACTTTCGGCAACTTCACTTCCTGTCTTTTCATCAACTTTAACAGAGGAAGCAGCTTCTTTTAATTCGATTTTGTTTTGGATATCTTCTTGATTTTCAGAATTTTGAGAGGATAAGGCACTGTCATCAACTTCACTTTCTACAACATCAACAGCTTCAATGGGCGAAGACAATGTAGATGCATTTAATTCATTTTGGGTTTCTTCCTGGATATCAGAAGTTTGTGGTTTTGAAATACTTTCAGCAACTTCATTTTCAGCATGATCAACAGCTTCAGTGGCGGAAGGCAATGTTTCTTCGTTTAAGGTGTTTTGGGTTTCTTCCTGAATTTCAGAAATTTGTGTTGATGAAGCAGTTTCTTCAATCGGCAATTTTTTTTCATCGTCTAACATATAAAAATGTTTAAGGTTCGTTAATTATATTCATTAATAATTTTAAAAATAGCCTTTTACATAAAAACTACTTCTTTAAAAGATGTAATTTTTTTAGAAAAGTTGCGTAAATTTAGGGAATTCTTTTCACGAATTCCATATTTCCCAAGCTTTTTCCGCTTGTAATTCAAGCATTTCCAATCCATTTTTAATACTGGCTCCTTGTTTTTTGCCTTTTTGCAAAAATTTGGTTTCCGTAGGATTGTATATCAAATCATACAACAAATGTTTATTTGATAAATATTGATAGGGAATTAATGGGGCGTTTTCAATATTTGGATGCGTTCCAACCGGTGTGCAATTTACAATGATTGAATAATCATCCATAATTTCAGCATCCAGCATCTCATAGGAAAGCATATTTTCTTGTTCAATTCTAGACACAAATTTATAGGCAATGTTTAATTTTTTAAATACATAGGCTATGGCTTTGGAAGCGCCTCCAGTTCCAAGAATTAAAGCCTTTTTATGATGGCTTTTTAATAAAGGCTCCATCGATTTTTGAAAACCGTGTGCATCGGTATTGTATCCAATTAATTGATTGTCATTAGTCACTTTTATGGTATTCACAGCGCCAATTTTTTGGGCTTCAGAATCAATTTCATCCAAATATTTGATGATGGCTTCTTTATAAGGAATGGTCACATTCAATCCCCTAAATTCATCTTCACGATGGTATAACAAAAAAGGAAATTCTTCAATTTCAGGAATGTCAAAATTGTAATAATGATAATTATTCAAACCTAATTTTTTAAATTTTTCCTGAAAATAATTTCGGGAAAAAGAATAGGAAATATCCTTTCCTATGATGCCAAATTTAATGCGATTATTTATTGTCATATTCTTTACGTTCAGATCCATATTTATCAATTAACAACACCAGCAAGGCGCCCACAAAAATAAAGAAAATGGCAATCCAGGTTTCCTGTTGCGAAAAATCGGGAAAATACCTTACATAATTTTCAATGACTTTATCTCCATTAATATCAAATAAATTTTTCCCATTTTCTATTTTATACACCACCTTTTTCCAAGGCCAAACAATGCCAAGAGAGCCCGCTATAAAACCAATGATGATTGCTGTAACCGTTTGGTGCCATAACTTTAACACATATCCTAAAATATGGGAAATGATGACCAAGCCAAAAGCAGATCCGGCAGTAAATACTGTAATAATTTTTAGATACCGTATACGACTTGTACTGTCTAAAAAGCTGAAATCACCCATAAAAACTTCTGCGATGGTTTTATACAGCATCGTCACGGAATCAACCAAGAGCAACACATAATTTCCCATTAAAATTAGGATAAATGATCCAGAAAGCCCGGGCAATGTCATTCCGGTAACGCCTATTATTCCACAGAAAAACACAAACCAAAGGTTGTCATTTTCTTTCGCCGGATTCATAAAACTAATTGCGATACCAATGGCAATCCCAATGGCCATCGCAATAAAATTGCTTCGCCTCCAATCTTTAAAATCTTTTGAAATATAATAGATTGATCCAATAATCATCCCAAAAAAGGAACTCCAAACATACAACTCATAATGTCTCAGCAAATAGTCTAAAATCAACGAAACACTGAAATAGCTAAAAACGCTACCGCCCATAACAAGCAACAAAAAAGTGCCGTTTACATAATAATAAAAACTCTTAAACCGCCCATTAATCAACAATAAAAAAGCTTTATAATTTATTTTTCTGAACGAATATATCAACTCTTCATAAAAGCCAAACACAAATGAAACCATCCCGCCGGAAACCCCGGGAACTTTGTTTGCTGCACCCATAGAAAGTCCTTTTATAAAAAGGAAAAACTTATCCAAAAAGCTGCGATTTCTTGCCATAAATTATGCTTTATTAGAAATATTGGCCAATTTTTCCAACACTATAATCATTGCAAAACCTGATAATAATAAAATTGTGGCCATCATTAATTGTGGATCACCATCAAAAGAAAAAGGTGAAACGCTTTGTTCATTAAAAGGCATCTTAACGCCGTGAGAATTTACGCGCCAGGTCAGTGTTTCTTTCCAAGGCCAGATTTTATTCAAGGAGCCCAAAATAAAACCCGTTAATACCGCCAAAGTATAATTTTTATGATGGTCGAATAACCATCTCAATATTTTTGAAAAAGACAATAATCCAATCACGGCACCAATAACCACCACGCCAATTAATTTGAAATCTTTATTGTGAATGGCATCCAAAACAGGTTTATAGGCGCCCAAAAGCACCAAAATAAAAGAGCCCGAAATACCGGGTAAAATCATAGCGCAAATGGCCAAAGCTCCAGCAAAAAAGTAAAATATAAGTGAGGAACTTTCCGAAATTGCAGGGTGTAAAGTGGTGATAAAATAGGCTGCAAAAGCACCAATTATAAACAAAATGATCGTTGGGGCATTCCATTTTTCAATTTGCTTACCAACAAATAAAATACTTGCCAAAACCAATCCAAAAAAGAAAGACCAGACTAAAATCGGCTTGTTTTCCAACAACCAGGAAATAAGTTTTGCCAAGGAAATAATGCTGATAAAAATACCCGACAATAAAGCCAACAAAAAATTACCGTTTATGGCTTTCCAGGCGGCCTTAAAACCTTCCTTTTTCAACAATTTTATATTGGCAATGTTGATGCCGCTGATAGAGGACAGCAATTCTTCATAAATACCGGAAATAAAAGCAATAGTTCCGCCAGAAACACCTGGAACCACATCGGCTGCTCCCATAGCAACACCTTTTAGTGAAATGATGAAGTAATCAATAAATTTTCTTTGTTGCATTTGACGCTAAAGGTTATTGAGCAAATGTAACATTTTATCCTGAAACGAGCATTTCAAATTTTGAAACATAAAGAAATAATTAATGGCGAACTTACCTGCCGGCAGACTGGCAGTCAGCAGCTGTTACCACGATATATAAATAAAATTTAAACAGTTGAAACGAGCCATAACAAATTTTGATACACACAGAAATGATTAATGGCGAACAGCAGCTGTACCAACAAAAAATAAAATATAAACAGATGAAATTTATTTGAATTGCGCTATTATATCCTTAACTTTTTGAAGTTTATAAACTTCGGGGAATAGTTCTTTAATGATAGAATGATACTCAAAATCTATGGCCAGTGCGTCTTTTAAATGCATCGCTCCTTTTTGGTAATTATTAAATTTAAAATACAAGCTTGCGAGCCTGTATTCTATTTCCGCAAAATCGTCAAAATACAATTTGGCTTTTAACAAATTCGTCAAGGCATCTTCATATTCTCCTAAAAAACACAATACATCACTCAACCCAACCCAAATCACCAAATCCAAATCTTGCAATAAAATACATTGTTGAAATGCAACAACCGCTTCTTCAAAATAGTTAAGTTTTAAAGTAATTTCAGCATATTTGCGCCAATATATTGAATTTGACTCATCAATCTCAATGGCTTTATTCACGTAAAATAAGGCCTTGTCATATTTTTTCCCTTTGATGTGCAGATTGGCAATGGCAATCCACCCTTTGTCCAAAAGCGGATCTTCCTGCACTGATTTTTTATAATATTTTAAGGCTAAAGTCAATTTTTTTAATTTTTCGTAACATTCACCAATCCTAAAAAAAACGAAGGAAGTTGGATCATCAAATTTTATGGTAATCTTGTAATTTTCTATGGCTTCTTCAAAACGGTCAAGTTCTTCCAATGTTTTGGCCTTTTCAAGATAAGCACCCACAAAATATTCATCAATCAATACGGCAAAATCAAAAGCGCGCAACGCTTCACTATAATTTTCCACAATAAAATATTGTCGGCCCAATTGGTGCCAAGCAATTTCGTTGTAAGGATCTTTATTGATGTAATTGTTTAAATATTCAGTCGCCTCTAAATGCTTATTTTGCATATCAAAGCAATAAATAACATTATATAGTGCGGAAAAATCTTCAACATCGGCTTCCAAACATTTTGAAAAATTCAACAAAGCTTCATCAAAATCATCCAAATACAAATTTTCCATTCCAATCAAATTGTAAATATCAGCTTCATCATCTGTATATTTCAAGGCTATTTTCAGCAAGGAAATTGCTTTAAAATGATTGTCCTTTTTTGAGAAAATACTTGCCTGCTGCACATAAATTTCATCATTGGCAGGTTCTATGGCCTGTAATTCTTTTAACAAGGCCGTGGCTTTTTCGTATTCTTCGTCAAAAATCATTAATTCGGCCTGCAATAACTTTAACATCACAGAATTTGGGTGTTGCTTTAGCCCTAAATTGATTGCTTTTTTCGCCAAAGAATTTTTGCCTGAATCCAAATAATAATGCACAATTTCTTCGAACTCAATCGAGTCGAAAAAATAAACACTGTTCGTTTTTAGCATAGATTCGAACCTTGATAGCGATATGTTATTTTCTTTTGGGGTTAAATCCATTATAAAAATTGCCTAATTATTGCTACAATAAAATTACGGGAACAAAGTAAGATATTAAAAATAACTTATAATTGTTTTTAACAAATTAATTAACAAAATGCTTTATATTTGTATTCCAAACAATGTTTGGTACATTATGAGTAAAAAAATACTGCTTAGCTCAAAAGAAATTCACATCATTTTACATAGGTTGGCTTGTCAACTCATTGAAAATCACACCAATTTTGAAAATACCGTTTTGATAGGCATTCAGCCAAGAGGCACCTATTTGGCTGAACGTTTGGTTTCTATTTTAGAGAATGAATACCACATTCCAAACGTGAAATTGGGCTTGTTAGACATCACTTTTTACCGAGATGATTTTAGGCGCAGGGAAACGCCTTCGGAAGCAAATAAAACCAATATCAATTTTATTGTGGAAGATAAAAAAGTAGTTTTTATTGACGATGTGCTTTTTTCAGGAAGAAGTATCCGTGCCGCACTAACTGCCATTCAATCGTTTGGAAGACCTTCAGAAATAGAACTTTTGGTATTGATCGACAGAAGATTCAGCCGTCATTTACCCATTCAGCCAAATTACAGAGGAAGCCAGGTCGATGTTTTTGATGAAGAAAAAGTAACCGTTCACTGGCAAGAAAAAGATGGTAAAGATGCCGTATATATTGTAAATAAATAATTCACTATGAGTCAGTTAAGCGTAGAACACCTTTTAGGAATAAAACATATAAACAAGGCTGATATCGATTTAATTTTTAAAACAGCCGACCATTTTAAGGAAGTGATTAACAGGCCCATTAAAAAAGTGCCTTCGCTTCGCGACATCACCATTGCAAACCTGTTTTTTGAAAACAGCACAAGAACAAGACTATCCTTTGAACTGGCAGAAAAAAGATTGTCTGCCGATGTGGTTAACTTTTCGGCAAGCCAGTCTTCTGTCACAAAAGGAGAAACCCTTATTGATACCGCCAACAATATTTTATCGATGAAAGTTGATATTATTGTGATGCGGCATCCTGCAGTTGGCGCTTGTGATTTTTTATCGCAACACGTTAACGCAAAAATTGTAAATGCCGGCGACGGAACGCACGAACACCCAACCCAGGCATTGTTGGACTCGTTTTCCATCCGTGAAAAATTAGGAAGCGTTGAAGGCAAAAAAATTGTGATTGTGGGCGATGTGTTGCATTCCCGAGTGGCACTTTCAAATATTTACGCGCTAAAATTACAAGGAGCTGAAGTAAAAGTTTGCGGACCAAAAACGCTCATCCCAAAATATATTGAAAGTTTGGGCGTAAGTGTTGAATTTGACATTAAAAAAGCGTTGGAATGGTGCGATGTTGCCAATGTATTGCGGGTACAAAACGAGCGAATGGACATTAATTATTTTCCTTCAACCAGAGAATATACGCAACTTTTCGGTATCAATAAACCGCTGCTCGACTCATTAAGCAAGAAAATTTTAATTATGCATCCGGGACCAATCAACAGAGGCGTGGAATTGACAAGCGATGTTGCCGACTCCGCTGACCAGTCCATTATCTTAAATCAGGTTGAAAATGGCGTGGCCATTCGTATGGCAGTTATTTATTTATTGGCGCAACAAATTGAAAGAAATTAATGATGATTGTCACTAAAACTGAAACATATACCCACATTAAATCCACGCAAATTTCAGTGCGCCAGTTCTTTGCTGAATTTAAAGAACTTTACAAAGATTTTAAAGGAGAACACCTTATTATTGATTTTTCTGACAAAATTAACATAGAAATTAAAGAAATTTTATTATTTTTGAAGTTAAGTGTGCAATACAGAAAAAATGGAACAAGTTTTGTACTTGTTTGTGAGGGTATATCAATAGATGATTTACCGGACGAATTAAATGTTGTTCCAACGTTTAACGAAGCTTTAGACATCCTAGAAATGGATGCCATTGAACGGGATTTAGGATTTTAAAACCAATTGGCTTATTGATGAAAAAACTACTTTTAATCACTTTTTTACTGTTTTTCTCATTTACTTTTGCGCAACAATCCGAGAAAAACAATGTGGATCCGAGCAAAAATATGCCGCAGATAACACTTCTGTCTGTTTCTGCATACCCAAATCCGTTTATTTCAGACACCAATATCAATTTTAGATCTGTAAAAGCGCAAACCATTGTGTTTTCAGTAAAAAATTTATTGGGAACAACGGTGTATGAGGAACAAATAAATGCCGCTTCAGGCAATAATACCGTTGCTTTCAACCGAAATAATTTAACCAAAGGGATGTACATTTATTCTTTGCAAACCGATGTTGAGATTGTCTCCAAAAGATTGATTATTAAATGAGTTTGAAACTCACGATCTTAGGATGCCATTCTGCCACACCGCGCGTAAATGCCCACCCAACAGCACAATTTTTAGAAATTAAAAACCATCACTTTTTAATCGATTGCGGCGAAGGCACCCAAGTGCAATTACGCAAATATGGCGTAAAATTTTCCAAAATAAAACACATTTTCATTTCCCATCTGCACGGCGATCATTTTTACGGTTTGGTGGGATTAATTTCAACCTTCAGGTTGTTGAACCGCGAAGCTGAATTGCATATTTATGGGCCTAAAGGCTTGAAAGAAATTATTACGCTGCAGTTAAAACTTTCCAATTCCTGGACACAATATCCCTTGCTTTTTCACGAGTTAAACGCAACCGACAGCGAGCTTATTTTTGAAGACGCCACTGTTGAAGTGCATACGATTCCTTTAGATCACCGGGTTTACACAAACGGCTTTTTATTCAAGGAAAAACTGGGGGAACGCAAATTAAATGCAAAGGCCATCGCAAAATACAAAGAAATCGAAATTTGCGATTACCAAAATTTAAAAAACGGCAGGGATTTTATTTTGCAAAACGGACAAGTCCTAAAAAACGAAATGCTCACTTTTGATCCCGCTTTGCCCTTGTCTTATGCTTTTTGTAGTGACACCGCTTATTATCCCGAAATTGTGCCTTTAATTAAAAATGCCACCTGTTTGTACCACGAAGCCACTTTTTTGAAAGACAAGGAAGCACTTTGTGTCACCACAAAACATTCTACCGCAGCGCAAGCCGCCCAAATAGCGCAACTGTCAAATGTGAACCAATTAATTATTGGGCATTACAGCGGCCGCTACCAAAACAAAGAGGACTTTAAAATTGAAGCCCAGGCATTTTTTGAAAATACCCATTTGTCTTTGGAAGGAAAAGTTTTTGAAATTAATAATACCCTCATTGATTATTAATTCCCTTTAATTTCAGGCTAAAAAATATTGATGAAGACGATTTAGTTTTCAAACTAACACATAATTAATAAAACGTTTGCATAAAATCGCGCCTAAATCAAATCAGATAAACCTTTTTAAATGATTTAATTATCGCTATATTTGAATTACTGCTAAAAAAATTTCAATATCTTTTCATATTATAATTGCTTAGGATTAACTGTCTTAGCCATAATTATCAGCATATTGAAAAAAGTGAATATTTACCCACAATTATTCAAAGCATGGCCAAAAAACCAACCTACAAAGAATTAGAAACGCAACTGAAAGAATTAAAAGAAGGACGCGAAGAAATCTTTAAACAGCTCCTTAAAAAATCTTTTGATATGATAGTGCTTCTAGATTCTAATGGAATTCAGCACTATGTCAGTGAATCTTGTGAAAATATTTTAGGTTTCCGACCTGAAGAGTTGACAGATATTCCGGTGATTGAAAAAATGATTCATCCTGATGATCAGGAAAAAACAATGTTGGCCTTTCAGGATATTCTTGAAAATTCAGCAAATGGCGGCACACAATACAGACATCTTCATAAAAATGGAAGCTGGGTGTATCTTGAAGCCTTCGGAACAAATCAAATCGACAATCCTTTGATAAAATCAGTGATTCTGAATGTTCGCGACATCACGGAACGCAAAAAAACAGAACAACTCCTAAAAGATAATGAAACCCGTTTAAAAGAACTCAACGCCACAAAAGATCGAATTTTCTCCATCCTTGCCCACGATTTAAAAAGTCCTTTCAACAGTATTTTTGGATTCAGCAATATTTTGGCAGACAAAATTCAGAAAAATAATTATCACGAAATTGAAAAATATGCCGCTATCATTCAAAGTTCTTCAAAGAAAACGATTGATTTACTCACCAGCTTAATTGAATGGTCTCGTTCCCAAACAGGAAGAAATAAGTTTAATCCCGAATATCTTGAATTGGGATCCATCATCAATGAAGTAACCGATTTATTTAAAGATTCCGCATCACAAAAATTAATAACCATTTTTAAAGATTTACCGCAAAACACTCCTATTTTTGCAGATAAGGCGATGATTGGCTGTGTTTTTAGAAACCTCTTATCCAACGCCCTAAAATTTACGCATATTGGCGGTGAAATTAGCATTGGGGTAAAACAATATGAAACCGAAATACAGGTTTCTATAGCCGATAATGGCGTAGGAATGAAAAAAGAGGCCATCAATAATTTATTCCAAATTGAAAAAAGTTACTCTACTTTGGGCACACAGCAGGAAGTTGGGACTGGATTGGGATTATTGCTCTGCAAAGAGTTTATAGATATGCACAATGGTAAAATATGGGTTGAATCGGAATTGGGAAATGGCAGTATCTTTAATTTTACCTTACCACTTAAGTAATTCAAACTGCCAATTATATATTACCAAACACCAAAAACTAGAACGCAAAAAAAACCTCCCATTTTCAAGGGAGGTTTTTAATATTTTAATTAACCGATTAAATATCTGAAAGTGTGTAAGTAATTGTTATTGGTGCAGCATCAACAAGATCAAATCTTAAAGCAGCGTAATCAGTTGATTCACCAGTTGCATAATCAAGTTTGTAGGTTAAGTTACGGCCTTTGCTTACTCCGTCTCCAGTGTAAGTACTTCCAATTCCTGTAACGATACTTTGTCCAACATTTGTTAAAGTAAGCTCACCTGAAGCTGTTCCCAATGTACCGGCACCACCTGTTGCAGGACCAGAAGCAAGTACAGTTAATTTTAATCCAGTTGGAACAAGACTAGAAAGTTTAACAGATATATTTCTTAATGAAGCACCTTTAACAATAGAAGAATAGTTCATGTTAATGGATGAGTTAGTTGCTGCTGTTCCAAAAGTCATTGGCAAACCAGCCTCTGTTGGCGCAGTACCATTTAAAGAAATGGTTGTTGAGCCTGATGCGGCAACTTCAAGATCCAATAAGGCAACTTCAGGAATATTAATATTTAATAAATGAGTAGCTACTTTTGTGTCTTGTGCTATAGCTGCGTTAGCAGAGAATACGATTAAAGCGGCGAAAAATAATTTTGTTAGTTTCATAAGGGTTTGTTTTTTTGTTGTTATTGTTATATATTTTTTGTTTCTAATTATTTCTTTTTGATGGTACAAATATAGGTTGACATTAAAACTCGTACTGCGAAAAATAGGCAGATAAACCTTAAGTGTCGATGAACGGTAGGATTCTTTAGATGAATACATTTAACGGGAGAAGTTAAAGGTGGAATGCAGGAAGTCAGCTATTGAATATTTAAAGATATTAAGCAAGAAGATTGAAGTCAGAAGACCTAAGACCGAAGACCGGAGTTAAACGAATCAAATTACCACTTTGAGAAACTATGCTGAGTGTTGTTGCTGAGTTTCGCGAAGTCACGTTGAAGGGCAACAAACCAACATATCAACAAATTGTCACCATGAGCGGAGTCAAAGAGAACAATAAAGAAAAACACCACCCTAAAAATTATCATTAGGAATAGTGTCTTTTTCTATTTGAGAATATAAAATGTATTAATTGTCGGTTAGCGTGTAGTTGATCACCAAGGTACTGCTATGGTCAGAATCCAAATTGGCATAAGTGTTGGGTGCATCGCTCAATTTTAATGAATATTGTACATTGTTGCCTTTATTGGCGCCTGCACCGGTATAAGCGCTTCCAATATCGGTAATGATGGTAAGCGGATTTTCGGTAAGCTCTTGCGTGGTGCTGATTGGTTTTCCCATTTCTCCGGCACCGGCGCCCATATCTTTGTCTACTTTAACGTAAAGTTTTACGCCGGCTGGAATCGTTCCTTCAGAAATACGAATGTTGATATCCCGGCTTGATTGTGAGCCGATAATGGAAGAATAATTGATCCAGACGTTGTTGTTGGTATTTTCAAAGTTTAATGGTTTTCCTGCTTCAATAACAGAAGTATTTCCCAAATTGATGTTATCGTTTGAATAAACATTGATTAAGGCAACTTCCGGTATCTGTAAATTTATTTTGTGACTGCCGACGTTCTCTTGGGCCCATAAATTGCCAAACACTAATAAAAATAAGAACAGGGCTATATTTTTGTAGGTTGTGGTCATTTTTTTGGCTTAAGAGGTATTGCTTTTATTTTTTTTGTGACTAAAAAGTTAATTGTTCTATCTAGATTTATTCTAAAGTTACAAACAAAAAATCATTAATCAATGAAAAAAACAAACTATTTTACCATTTGTTGTAAAAAATATACCATTTGTTGTTTTTTAAATACCATTTATATTTTATCACAACGTTTTTTCAGTGGATGAAAAATAGATAAAAGCTCGTAAAATGGCTTTTATTTACTTAAAGTTATGTGTTTATTTTGAGAAATTTGTGGAAAGTTTGAAAAAAAAGTCCGTTTACAAAAAAAGCAAAAGAAATCTTGCCAAACTATTTGATAATAAGGAGAAGCATTTTTGAATAAAAATGTTAAAGCAACAAAAAATAAAAAATTTGCTGTTTTATTGCAGATGCGCCAAAGCAATTTCTAGGTCAACCAACAATATTTTCATATTTTTGATTTGCTTTTCGGCATCATTTATAATATGGACGTCGATTTCTTTGGATAAAAGCGCTGATTGCGGCAAATCCAACATCGCAAATTTGCTGCTCATTTGGTGCGCCCTGCTTTTTAACTCCGATAAATTGTTGGTTTCAATCATTGTCGGAATTTCCTCTAAATTATTTTGAAATTCGTCAACCATTAATGCTTTTATTTGCTCTAAAAATTCCTCATCATCCATCGCGTAATCCTCAATTCCAGCATAAGAAATGGGCGTGCTTTGCACTAAAAATTCAAACAATGTTGCATAACTTAAAGGCGATTTGGTAATTGCATAAGAAGTTTCTGATAAATCCAACCCGGTATCGTTTACAATTAACAAAGGCAACTGAATTAAGTGCTTAAACGCCAAAACAACTTCATTTTTAATGACAGATTGAGCCACCAAATGCGAATAAGATTCAGAACCTAAAGCAGTTTCCAGCGCATTAAAATCGTTTATAATGTCAAATTGAATGCCTGTATTTTGGGCAAGACACAACTTTATAGCCTCTTGTTTTGTTTCATTTTCTTCAATAAATAATATTTTTACGGGCATTGTATTGGGATGTTTAATTGTTTTGTTTTTTAATTCCAGGCTCTTTTGCCAAGCATAATAGCAACTTAATACATAACCGTATACGTTATTGTTGTTGAATAACTTTTAACCGGTAATAAAACACTAATCCCTGTAATTTCATATTGCAAAGTCATATTAGTAACATTATCATAACAAGTGAAAAGTTTCATTGCGCCAGAAAGAGGTGACGCATTAGTAATTAGCTGATACATTATACTTCCATTAACAGTGCTATTGTTACCATTTGATGTGCGCTTTACTTTGAGCAGCAAATTATCATTCCAATCATCATTGCTTCTCGTAACATAAACGTGGACCATATTATTCTTATTATTTGGATTTATGGTTAGCAAAGTTTGACCATCGATGCTTTCATAAGATGTTTTATAGTCATTTCCGGCGCCAATGATATCAGATTCTGTAAGACTTTTGACCCAATTTCCGGTAACTGTCATATTAATAAAACCTTGACTCAACATTGTGTTGGAAATAACTAAAAACGCTATTAAAGTAATTAAATTTTTCATTATAGATCAGTTAAAGTTAAAGTGATGGTCAAGGTTGCAGATTGGTTGAAATCCAATAATTTATAATCGAAAATTTCCAAGTTATAGGTCAGTTCATAGCCGTTACCTATGCCATTGCCAGTATATGCTCCTCTAATGTTGGAGATCAATGTTTGTGACGTGTTATTCAAAGTCAAAACTTGGACAGACGTTCCACGCAATCCTAGACCATTGCCCATAACATTTGAAGTGCTCAATTTTAAATAAATGCCGGAAGGCACTTGTCCGTCCGTAATATGGATGGAAATGTTCCTAGATTTACCCGCAATAACAGCTGATGAAAAATTAAGCCATTTTTTATTGTTTGACGTTACGATTGCCGCCTTTTCACCGGCTTCATTGGTAGCCAAACTTAGGGTTACCGTAGAGTTATTCGGTTTCAAATCCAACATCGCTATTTCAGACAGGTTAAATATAGTATTAACACTGCTCTGACCGAAACTCGAAATTGCACACAAACCGCAAATGATGTAAATTAGTTGCTTCATAATTTAAATATTTTATCGCTTTTTTTAACCTCCCTGTTTTTATTGGTGGCTTTAAAAACAGCCTTTTCCTCTACATCGGATTCGATGGAAATGGTTTTTTGCGTTTCACTAAAGGTGAAATCGTTCAATAAATTTTTGACAATCAGCTCCACAGTCCAATCTCCCGGCGTAAGCTCTTTAAACCAAAATTTACCGTCTTTGTCGGTTTTCGTATAATAGGTATTGTCTTCCTTGGTTATTTTCACCACCAAAATAGGCAATTTTTTGATGAATAATGAAGATTGCGTCACCGTTGTTTCTTCAAAAATAATTTGTCCAAATAAAGTGCCTGTATTTCCCATTTCAAGTACCACTTCGGTTTCTTTATTTGGGACAATATCGATGTCAATTGGCTGTTGCATCACAATAATTTTATTTTTTGGCAAACTCGATTGTTTCACGTACAAACGATAGGTTTTGGGTTGTAAATTGTAAAAATGAAAAACGCCTTTTTCATTGGTAATGGCAATTTGCTCATCCAACAACACAAGAATACCTTCCAAATTAACTTTTTCATCGGAAGTAATTTTACCGATTAAAGAGCCAACAGTTTTATTTTTTGAAACCGGCACGTTCATCACCAAACTGTAAGATGCCGTGATTAAAAGTTCTTTTTGGATGGGGAAAACCGGCAAACTTATTTGTGAAACAGAAACACTTAACAAATGCTTCCTTTGATAGTTGTAATTTAACTGCGCCTGCAAATAATTTTGAGACTCGTCCAATTCATCAAAATCGTAGTTCTTTTTGTAAAATACATTCAAATTTAAATCCGATTTTAAATTGTATTGCAAACTTCCGCCATAATAAAATGTTTTAATAACTACATTGTCTGCAGATTGTTTGTTGCTTTGCTGGTAATCGCCATTTAAGCCCAAAATCAAATTTTTGAAAATGTATCCGGTAACACTCAAAGAACTGAAAAACGTGCTTTGTGGCTCTGTACTGTTCGCCAAAAAATTGATGGTTTTTCCCACCCTGTTTTGCCACATTAAATCGTATTTAAAAGGCATTCGACTATAAAATGAAAGCGTCGCCAACTTTTCTTCAAAATTGTAGGTCTGTAGACTCAACTGGTCTTCTTTGTTTCTGTAATAACCCCCTACCCTCACTTTATTGTTTCTGTTGATGTTGTAATTAAAATACGCCTGATATTTAGTGATTATTGGCGAAGAAGTGTAATTAATGGTGTCTTTAACCGGATTAATAGCGCGATACTCCGCGCCAATTTGCATATCAATTTTATCGTTAAATCGGTAATTTGCCAGCGACAGCCATTGTTTGCTGTTTCTTATATAACCCTTATAATCTTTATCCGAATATTGGGCAGAATTGATAAAATCCCATTTTTTCAAATTTAAATAGGCTTCCAAAGAGTAAGCAAGTCCGTTTGTTTTATAATTGGTTTCGTAGGCAACTTCTCCGTTGAGTTTAAATCGGTCAATAGTGTAAAAAGAAGCGATGTTAAAAATTTTGGAATTGAATTCTTCGTTGTTTTCAAAAAGGGTTCGGTTGATAAATCCCATTTCCACATATGCTTTATCAGATAAATCCCGAGAAATTTTACCGCCGTAAGAGTCGGATATTTGCTCGGTGAACCTTGGTTTTACGTAGAAAAGTGTCGCCGTTGTTTTACCAAAATCATAGCTTAAAATTCCGCCCGTTCCATAACGCGACGTTTCCGTAATATTGGAAAGCGAAAAATTTACGTGACCCAAAATAGCTTCCATTTTTTTACTTTTATAAAGCACGCTGTACCTTTCATAATCGCCAAATCGCACAAGATCGCTTTGGTTTGGACCTGAATATTCAAAATTTAAATAATGTTCATTGGCTCTGTCCAAATAACCTTGACCGCTCACCTTAAATTTAAATACATTTAAAGTATCCAGTCCTTTTAACGAATTAAAAATGGTGGATACGGTCACCGGAAACCGATGGTACAAATCGGGTTTTTTGGTGTTGTTTGGATAAAGCGTTACGGCTACTCTATTGGAAAACAGCAGATCATTTGAAACCATATAAGCTTTTAGGTTATTTAGAACCATTGTTTTGGCCCTTACATTTTCCGGTACTTTTTGAAAAACCGCAACAACCATTGATGAATCTGGTTTCAAAACCGCATTTTCAGGCACTATTTTAAGCATATTGCTCGATTCAAAAGTTATTTTCTCTTCACTGTTCCCATTATTTGTCACCAAATACTCAACGTAATATTCCTTTTCAAGGCGCAAATATTCCGGGGCGTTTAAAACCTCCACCGTTAAATTGTATAATTTAGAAACCTTTAGCGTTATTTCCTGAGAAGCAATTGGTACATTGTCAGTATGATTGGTAATTTTCAGCAACGCTTTATAGTTACCGGCAGTGCAATGGTTGTTAACGCCAAAAGTAAACAGCACAATTTTTTTATCATTTGCGGCAACATCCACCTTTTTAATGTTAGTTGTTAAATAAAACGCATCGGAAACCACAAACTCACTGCTTAAATTGAGCAGGTTTCCCGTTGTATTTGAAATTTCAAAGACGATGGTGTAGTTTTTTCCGGGAACTAAATTTTCGGGAATATTTTTTGCAGAAATTTCAACGGCACTGGTTTGTGCATCCACTTTTGATATTGACAGAAACATCAATAAAAAAAGAAAAAAATGAGTTAAAATTGATATTTCCGGGTAATTTCTCAAATGAATACTGAAAATAAAACAGATTTTTTTAGGGTTACTTTATTTTCACTTTATTTATTTTCAAATTCTAAATCGATGGAATAAATATTTTTGCCATAATCGGCAACCAAAACCGAAGTGTAAGCTCCTTTTGCCAAGCCCGAAATATCCAGCGAAAATGTTTTACAAGAATTTGGATACACTTTTTTAAATTTGACTTCCACCTTTTTTTCAAGAAAGCCATTGGCATTAAACACTTCAAGAATTAAAGTTGGTTCCACATAAAATGTCCCTAAATTTTTTAAATCAACATTTATGAGTTTATTTCCGTCCGGTTCTTCAATTTTGATGTCGTAAAATTCAAGTTCAGAAGACGTTCTTTCATTAATATCGGCAATAATTTGAATTCCGTATCTTACTTTCGATTCCAGTTTTACGCCAAACTCCAATTCATCTTCTTTAATGGGTTTTTCAATTTCAACCATTAAAACACCCCAAAAGGAGCCATCTACCTCAACATCATTGGGTACATTAATGGTGTAAATAAGTTCATATTCTTCATTTGCCTTAAAAACGTGCTCATTTACATTGGTAGTCAACCAATTTTTAATGGAATTTTTGTGCGTTAAATCGGCCGTTAAAACCGTTTCTTTGCCACATTCCTGAAACAAATCATTGAAATAAATTATAACGCGCTGTTCGGTTGCATCGGTGTTTTTCATCCTGATAATTCCGGTGACCAATTGTCCGGATGCCGATTGGTGCACGTGGGTTAAGCCATTAAGTATCACCACACCTGCATTGGAGAACTGAAAACTTAAAACCAATAAAAGAAACAGTAGGGATTTTTTCATTTTTAAAAATTTATGTTATGAATAAATTAGGGTTTAAAATCGATTTTAATTTACAGCAAATTAAGCTGTTTCATCAATTCAGGTTTGCTAGATCTGCTTACCGGAACAACATTTTTTCCAATTAACACACTGCTGTCTTCAATATCAACAATTTTTTTAATGTTGATGATAAATGACCGGTGCACTTTTAAAAACAGTGTTTCGGGCAATTTGTCTTCTATTTTTTTTAAGGTTGAATGTACCGTGTAGTTTTCCTTATCGGTTTTAATCAAAATATAATCACCTTTTGCTTCAATTAAATGAATGCTCTCAAAACTAATTTTCACCAAGCGCTTGTATATGTTTACATACAAATCACTTTTCGAATTTTCGTTGAATGGCGTTGCAGGCAATTCTATATTTTGTTTTGTGGTGTTGGAAACCAATTTGGCTTTTTCAATGGCTTTGTCAAATCGCACTTGGGTCATTGGTTTTTCCAAATAATCTACCACGCAATTGTATTCAAAAGCCTCCAAAGCAAAATTTGAATGAGAGCTGATTAAGATAACTTTAGGCGGATTTTTTAAAGTTTGCAACAAATCGAAACCGGAAAAAGCCGGCATATGAATGTCTAAAAAAATAAGATCAACACTGTTTTGATTTAAATACTTAAGCGCTTCAATAGGGCTGTTAAAACTGTTAACCAGATTTAAATTTTTATTGTTTGAAATTAACTTTTCAATAATAACGCTCGCTATTTCTTCATCATCAATGCTAATACACTTCATGCGGTAATTTTTAAGTAGATTTAAGCTGCAAAGATACCTTTTTATACTTCATTAAAGCACAATATTTTAGGCTTCATTCGCCTTATTTTTTGGCAACGTAAAATAAAATGTGGATCCTTTTAAAACTTCACTTTCCAGCCAAATTTCACCGCCATAAAGATCCAAAACCCTTTTAACGATGGAAAGGCCCATTCCGGTAGATTTTTCGTGATAACCAAGTGTGGTAAAAGTGTTAAATATTTTTTCGTGGTATTCCTTCGGAATTCCCTGTCCAAAGTCTTTTATTGAAAAAGTGTAAAAACCTTCAGTTTCTTCCACCCCAATTTCAACCAAACCAACTTCTTTATCATTGAAGTTAACTGCATTGCTAATTAAATTCTGAAAAACCTGGCGCAATCTTCTTGCATCGGCTTTTAAAACGGGCAATTTGCCCTTAATGACAACATTAATATTTTTAGGAATATCAAGGCTTTCAATTATTTTATTCACCTTAACATTGAGATCTATCGTGTTTATTTTTAAGCTAGTTCCTCCTATTTCCGAGTAATTGATGATGTCTTCCAGAAACTGATCCATCTTTTCAATTTTCTCCTCCATCAGGTTCAAATTACAAATGCTTTCTTCTCCAATTTTTTCGCTGCAATCTTCTTTTACCCAGCTTAACAAAGCGGAAAGACTTCTTAAAGATGATTTTAAATCGTGCGAAACCAAATGTGCATAGTCATTTAACTGCTCATTTTGATTTTTTAATTTTAAAAGTAATTGCTCTTTTTGACGCATAATGTTCAGCATTAAGCTTGTACAAACTCATTAAAACACCAATAATCCAAAACCGTTTTAATTGATTCAGAATAATCGGCGAATTTTAAAGGTTTTACCAAATAACCGGCAATGCCAAGTTGGTGACATTCAGAAACATCTTTATGGTCATTAGATGAAGTTAAAATAACGGTTGGAATATATTTTAATTGAATATTTTTTCTGATGATGCTTAAAAATTCAAGGCCATTTATTTTTGGCATATTTAAGTCGAGCAAAATAAGATCGGGCAATGATTCGTATTTATATAAAATATTCAAAGCTTCTTCACCGTTTTTTGCCTCAACAATGTTGTGTGGGTAAGCCAATTTTGAGATTGTCCTGTTGAATTTCATGATTTCTATCATGTCATCTTCAACCAGTAAAATGTTAAGACTTTTTCTCATTAGTAGTGTTTTAAATTAATGTCCCTATTTTGTAATTGTCAATAACTAACAATAATCATCAAAGATCTTAAGAATGCATAATTTATTTGAAAATATTCGACTAGTCTTAACTAAGTGTCGATGAATGGTAACTAAATATCGTTAAAAGGAATATCATACATTTAAAATTCTTTCGCATAGATGACAAATTAATTCATTCTTTCCCTAAATTGCACCTATTATGAAAGCAGTCACCGTAAAAGAAATTAAAACAGAATTGTCGCATTATTCCCAAAAAGAATTGGTGGAACTTAGTTTGCGTTTGTCGAAATTTAAAAAGGAAAATAAAGAGCTGCTCACCTATCTTTTGTTTGAATCCTCCAATGAAGAAGGTTATATCACCAATATAAAACTGGAAATTGATGAACAGTTTGAACTGGTGAACACCAAAACGTATTATTTCATTAAAAAAAGTGTCCGCAAAATTTTACGAAACATAAAAACCGCCATCCGATATTCAAAAAACAAAGAAACTGAAGTGGAACTCCTCCTCTATTTCTGCAAAAAACTAAAGGATTTTAAACCTTCCATCCATAAAAATACGGTTCTCAAAAATTTGTTCGACAGAGAAATTGCTTCCATAGAAAAAAAGATGCTCTCTTTGCACGAAGATTTGCAGTACGATTATGAGCAAGAACTGGAAAGGTTGAAATAACCCCCTAACCCCCGAAAGGGGAATTAATAAGTTAAAAATCAAAAGTTGAAAGCTGAAAGTACAAAAAAACAAAAGACCGAGAAAAAATTCTCGATCTTTTATCATTAACTTTTGACAACCTGATTCCCTTAAAAAATTAAGCTGTTTCTTTTTCCTTACTTCTGGCTTTGGCAATCTTATCAATCATATCGGGCATTTTTTCAAATAAGGAAGCAAGTCCGCTTGTTTTTCCTGCGGCAAGAAAAGAAATATCACTTCCCCTGCTAACCAAAAAACCTATGGGTTCAATGCCTACGCCAGCTCCCGCGCCGCCGCCTTGAGCTGCGCCTTCGCCCTTAACATCTTTTTTTGGGGCGTCAGTTGTACCGCCAGAACCAAATCCCATTCCAACTTTAATCACCGGCACACATTTAAATTCGCCCAATTCAAATTGTTTTCCAACCACCGTTTCTGTGTTGGCTTCCGATTTGATAAAGTCGGTAATTTTGCCCAACAATTCTTCCATACGTAATTCCATAATTTTATTTTTTTTTAAAGGTTCATAAATGATTTAATTAAATATATTGGCCTGCTGTAAATATGCAGTTCCACTCTGTTTCTTCCTTCAAAATTGATCGTAAAACCTCCCGCCCTATAATTCAGTATTGCAAATAGCGGATACAATTTTGAGTTCAAAATACAATCGCCTGTATCAATATCAAAAAGAAATTTTTTTACCTTAAACGATTTTATCATCCGTAAAAATTTCCCTATGTCAATTCCCTTATTTTTTTTCTTCTTGCTTTTTGCCTTATCTACTTTCTTTTTATTTTTGCCTAAAACAATATCTCTAAGCGGATAAAAATAAAAAGTTATAAAAAACAGCTTCAGCCTTATGCTGATTAATTCATCTTCGTGACTTTCTATACTTGCTTTTACCAATCCCTTTGCTTGAATATAATATTGATTTGTTTTTGTGTCAATAAACAGCACAATTGGCATCATCGACAAATATAAAAGCAACAATAAAAACAAGATTGAAAAGAAGCTTATAAGCATTGTTTTATTTTTCAGTAAAATACCCTGAATTGGAAAACTCTTGCAATGATTTTAATCAAAATACTGCAATTATTTTTACTGAATTTCCTGATTTTTATCAACCAAACAATTGATTTTAATCAGATTCTTAAAATTAAAAAGTCATAAGTTATTTGTTAAATGTTATTTATGCATCGGCAACATTTAACATAAAACTTTTAACGTATAACATTTAACTTTCAACTTTGTGACTAAAAAAATTATCTTTGCGCAACCGAAAACAATATGAACTACACATTGCTCTCTTCGCCCCTTCAAGGATTTACCGATTTTCGGTTCAGAAACGCCTTTAATGCCATTTTTGGCGGCATAGATACTTTTTATTCCCCCTATATTCGCTTAAACGGAAGTTTGGTGATTAAAAAAGCTTATGAGCGCGACTTGCTGCCCGAAAACAATGTGGGTTTGGAGGTGATTCCTCAAATTATCACCAATGATGCCGAGGAATTTTTATTTGTGGCGAAATACATGCAGCAACTTGGCTACAAAGAATTAAACTGGAATTTAGGCTGTCCGTACCCAATGGTCACCAAATGTGGAATGGGTTCCGGACTCATCAGTGACCCGGAAAGAATTGACAAAATTCTTGAAAAAGTACAGGCTGAATCGGATATTATTGTTTCTATGAAAATGCGTTTGGGTTATGAAAACACGGAAGAAATTTTACAGGTTTTGCCAGTTTTAGAAAAATATCCCATTAAAAACGTTGCCATTCACGCGCGCATTGGCAAACAATTGTACAAAGGCGGCGTGCATTTAGATGCTTTTCAGCAATGCATCAACCAAACCAGCCTAAAACTGTATTACAATGGCGACATAACTTCTGTGGCAAAATTTCACGAAATGCAGCAACGTTTTCCTACCATTGATCACTGGATGATTGGCCGCGGATTGATTGCCGATCCGTTTTTGCCCAGTATGATCAGAAGCAATTCCATTCAGTATCCCGCTAACAAATTGGAACTTTTTAAGGAATTTCACGATATCCTTTTTCAAAATTACAGTGAATCTTTGTCGGGTTCCACACACCTTTTATTGAAAATGTACCATTTGTGGGAATACTTTTCCGTGATGTTTTCAAATCCGCATAGAGCCTTAAAAAAAATTAAAAAAGCCGGCAGCATTAAAAATTACCAAGCCGCCGTAAAAGAGATCTTAGAGACGGAACGTGATCTTAGGTAAACCCACAGCGCAGATTTGCAATTCCGTGTTTTCTTCAAAAAATAATCGGTGTATCCACAAAGCAAAAAATTTACTTGCCTACAAAAAGTAAATTATACCGGCTACTAAAAGAGTTAAAAAACAAAGCTATCGAGCTATGAAACGATATTAATTATTTGCCTAATTTTACCTTTGTAACCTTTGTAACAAAAGTTATTTGCAAACGTCAAATTATAAAAAAAAATTAAACAATGGCAAAAATCATAAAATTTGGGGAAGAAGCAGACGGATATGCTATTCCTGTTTTAAACGAACGCGAAATAAGAGCTGCGGCCGGACTGCTATTTTTGATGATGTTTATTGCGATTATAGTCGTAATCCTAAAAGGCGATTTTTTAATGCTGAAATATGCCGTTTCCATATTTCTTGCTGATATTGTCATTAGGGTATTTGTGAATCCTAAATTTTCACCGACTTTAATCATGGGGCGTTTGATTGTGAGAAATCAAGTTCCCGAATATATTGGTGCCGCACAAAAAAAGTTTGCTTGGATCATTGGCGTGGTTTTGGCCGCCACAATGTTCATTCTTTTAGTGGTTGCAAATACTTATAGCCCAATTACTGGTATTATCTGTTTTATTTGTCTTATTTTCTTATTTTTCGAATCGGCATTTGGCATTTGTTTGGGCTGCAAATTTTATAATTTGTTTTACAAAGAAAAAGCCCAACACTGCCCTGGTGAAGTGTGTGATGTAAAATCAAGACAAGCTATTCAGAAAACATCATTCATACAAATCCTGATTGTTTTTGCATTTATTGCCTATATATTTTTAACCGTCTTTCTTTTTGATGATTATTTTAGGGAACGGCCTTATGACTTGTTTGGTATAGAAAGTGCAGGAAATTCGAAATAAATTTTACCGTTTCAACTCGATTGCGAAGATTTTCACTTAGTGTTTCTACAAAATAATAAAGTCAACCTGGATTTATAACTCAAATTATACCGGCAAAAAAATAACATATACATTGTTTTATTATATTTGTTTGCCACAAAATTTGAGCCTAACAAAAAATGAAAACCTACAAACATTTTGAAACCGAGCGGTTAATTTTACAGCCAACCACTTCAGCAGATGCCAAATTCATTTTTGAATTGGTAAATACGCCAAAATGGATTGCAAATATTGGTGACAGAAACGTAAAATCGATTGAAGATGCCAAAACGTATATCAAAGAAAGAATGACTCCGCAACTGGAAAAACTTGGTTATGGAAATTATACGCTCATCAGAAAAGTTGACAACCATAAAATTGGCACTTGCGGTTTGTATAACAGGGAAGGTTTGGAAGGCATTGACATTGGATTTGCTTTGTTGCCTGGCTATGAGAATTTGGGCTATGGTTATGAAAGTGCGGCAAAATTGCTGGAAGTTGGCATTAAAGAGTTTCATATAAAACGCATTAGCGCCATTACCACCAAAGAAAATATAGCCTCACAAAAACTCATAGAAAAATTGGGACTTAAATACGTAAATACCATAATAATGCCCGATGATGAAGAGGAATTACTGCTTTACAGCTTATAATGTTAAAAATTCCTAATTTCATATTTTTTAAATAAAACACTACCAATCAGTAAATTGACTTAAATATATTTCATTATTTTAGAATGGAAATCTTAATAATAAAAATAAATATCGCCTAGTAAATGATTTGACGGCAATCTGTAATACAATCGTTCAATTTTTCCTACCTGCCAAAAATATTTGTTATATTTGCAACCATGAAAATACTTTGTTTCATCTTGTCATTATACGTTTTTTCCCTTTCGGTGGTTCCTTGCTGCTCGGATGAAAATTGCGATGATGAAATAATCGCGGAGAAAGCTGACAGTCATTCACAAGAGCCTAACGAAGAAGGAGATTGCAATGCCTGTTCTCCATTTCTTAACTGCGGAACTTGCATTGGTTTTGATTTTACAAATTTACAGATTGACATTGCTGAAATTCCTGCTGTTGAAGATGAATTTGTTCCTAGTTACAAACCCCAATTTTCTGATAATTTTTTAGATAAAATCTGGCAACCGCCAAAAATAAGTTAATGATGAAATCAGCGGGCTTCGGCACTTTTAGTTGTAGTGTATCGCATCGCTTATACAATTCTTAATTTATTTATTTACTTAATCATTTTAAAATGAAAAAATTCGTCTTGCCTATTTTGGCAATCATATATACTTCGTTGGCATTTGGACAACATACCTTTAAAGCAATCATTAAAGACAGCGAAAGCAAAGAATTGCTTTTGGGATCAACCGCAATTTTACAAGGCACCACCAATGGCGCAAGTGCAAACCAAAACGGTTATATTGAAATCAAAAATATTCCCGACGGAAAACAAACCATCATTTTTAGTTATGTGGGCTATAAGGAAAAAAAGAATACTTTTCATTTTCCATTAAATCAAACCGAACCGTATATAATTTTGCTCTCGGCAGCTGAAGGCGAAGAGTTGGAAGAAGTGGTCATTTCTTCCACGCGTTCCAGCAGAACCATTGACAATATTCCAACAAGAATTGAAGCCATTTCGGGTGAAGAGCTGGAAGAAAAAGGGAATATGAAACCCGGAGATATTCGAATGATGCTTAACGAAAGCACAGGCATTCAAACCCAACAGACTTCTGCAACAAGCTACAATTCAAGTATTAGAATACAAGGACTTGACGGAAAATACACGCAAATATTAAAAGATGGATATCCGCTATATGCAGGGTTTTCCGGCGGATTAAGTTTGATGCAAATTGCGCCTCTTGATTTGAAACAAGTGGAAGTGATTAAAGGCGCTTCCTCTACACTTTACGGTGGCGGCGCTATTGCCGGATTGGTGAATCTTATTTCAAAAACACCAAAAGAAGAAAGAGAATTAAGTTTTATGCTTAACGGAACTTCAGCATTGGGTTTGGATGTAAGTGGATTTTACGCGAAAAAAAATGATAAAATTGGCACAACAATATTTGCATCTTACAATGCCGGAACAGCTTACGACCCTTCTGAAATTGGTTTTACCGCAATTCCGAAATTTACAAGATATACGGTCAACCCTAAATTATTTGTCTATTTCAATGAAAAAACCACGTTAAATGCCGGTTTGAATACCACGATTGAAGAGCGAATAGGTGGCGATATAAAATATATTGAAAACATTGGAGATGAAACACACAGTTATTTTGAGAAGAATAACACTAACCGTTACAGTGCCCAATTGGGACTTGACCACACCATCAATGAAACCTCAAAACTGTCATTTAAAAACAGTTTGAGTTATTACGACAGGGCCATTGAAATTCCAAGTTACCAGTTTTCTGGAGTTCAATTGTCTTCATTTAATGAAGCAACATACAATTACAAAGTCGAAAATTCTGAATGGATTGCCGGTTTAAATTTATGGACAGACAAATTTACCCAGGATAAATTTGACACATCTGAAGCATTGGATTACCATTACACAACTTTTGGCGGATTTGTTCAAAATACCTGGAACGCCACCGAAAAATTTATCCTTGAAACCGGTTTGCGTGGCGACTACCAAAACGAATATGGCTTTTTTGCATTGCCAAGAATTTCCGGACTTTTAAAAGTGAATCCGAAATTATCACTACGACTTGGGGGCGGTTTGGGCTACAAAACCCCAACAGTTTTTACGGAAGACGCCGAACGAATTCAATTTAGAAATGTATTGCCTATTGACGTTTCAAAAACAGAAGCTGAAAAATCTGTCGGCGGAAATTTTGACATCAATTACAGAACACAACTTTCCGATAAAATATCTTTTAGCATAAATACCTTGTTTTTCTATACCCAAATAAAAAATCCGTTAATGCTGAAGCCAACCACGGGAAATTTATACGAGTTTCAACAACCAAATGGCTCCATTGACACCAAAGGAATTGAAACAAATGTAAAACTGACTTATGGTGACTTAAAACTTTTTGTTGGTTACACCTTGGCTGATGTTAAAGAACATTACAACGGAGAATCAACAAAATTTCCTTTGGTAGCAAATCACCGACTGAATAATGTATTGATGTATGAAATTGAAGATTCTTTAAAAATGGGCTTGGAAGCCTATTATTTCAGTCAGCAAGAACTAAATGACGGTGCAAAAGGCAAAGAATATTGGCTGTTCGGATTTATGGTTGAAAAAATTTGGGATTCGTTTTCAATTTTCATCAATTTTGAAAATTTCGGCGATACCCGCCAGACCAAATTCGACACCATTTATACCGGCACAATTACCAACCCGACATTTAGGGATATTTACGCCCCAGTTGATGGATTTGTAATAAATGGCGGACTAAAAATTAAGTTATAACATAAACAAAATAGGAATTTCAGCTAAATTAATAACTGCTGGAAAACTACAAATCAAACATACTTGCTTTCCGCGTCCGTTTTTTTAGTTTAAAAATTCGGTCCTGGTAATATTCCTTCAGCTCATCTATAAATGTCAGCGGATTTTCATATTCTGTCAGCACTTTATAGGTGTGTTTTGTTTTGGCAAGCTGTAATTGATTTTCCAATTTCAGGAGCTCATTTTGTAAATAAGCATCTTCTTTATAAATGATGTTTTTATCAGAAGATTCAGGGAAATGCATCATCGCATTTCCGTTAAAAATATGCGTATGAAAAATTTGAAGTTCGCCCAAATTGCCGGTTTGGTAAATTTCGATCAATTTGGTGGTTACCTCTGTGGCAAGGTCAATTTTTTCGTCGTGCATCGAAAATTTGTCGGGATGCACAAAAAGCATCGCTTCCCTGTACAAGCGTTTTTTTTCTTTTTGTTCGTCTTCACTAGCGATGTTCGTGTTGCTTTTTGCAATCACTTTCAATCCTTCAACTTCCTTAAAGTTTTTTCCCTTCTTTTTTTGTGCAAAGCGTTTCTCCTTTTTTACCAGTTGCACTTTTTTGTAAAGTACGGTGAGCTCCTGTTCCTCAATAAGTTCATCAATTAAATGCGAACGCAAAACAGCCTCAAAATCATTTATTTTTTGTTCAACATCATTCAATTCCTTTTGCAAAAGAATGATTTTGGCTTTCAAGTGAAGCTGTTCTTGTTCGTTATCGCTTGAAACGGAAAGCTTGTTTTTTGTCATTCATCGAATTATAATGCCACAAAGTTGCTAAAAAAATTGCAATTCAACGTCATCACCTCATTTCATTGATTCGTAATTTATTGGAAGTATTGTTGAAAATTAAATTAAGAGGTCTTTTTATTGTAAAAAAAACAAATTCTTATTGATGAAATAAAGTCGTATTCTTTTGTCGTTATCTGATTTTTTAGACTGAACGATATCTTCGCTAAAAGCCAGAAGCGTTTTAATTTTAAGATTAATCTCTTCCAGTTTCTGAACTTTTATGCGCTCATTGTGGGCAGCACTATATTGCTTTTCCTCCACAATGCTTAAAATTTTATTGGAACTGACCTCAGTGCCTAAAACCAACAATTTTAAAATCTCCATCGCTTTTTCATCAAACTCAATAAATTTATTTTGATAACGTAAACCATTATCCAACAACACAATTTTCTTCCTTTTTTTGAATTGTTTAAAACCAAAATTTGCCAACAACGCCATCAATAAGATAACGGCCGCCAATGAAAAAGAACCCTTTAAAAAATTATGATTGCTGTAAAATGATTCTTCGGAAATAATATCCCCTATAAATTCATTTTCTATGGCGCTTTTTAAATAGATGTTATTATTTTCTCTGCTAAAAAAGAAAAAATAAAATCGATCATTCAAAAAATAATGATTTAAAGATGCAATCACATTGTATGAATATTTACCGTGTTTAAATTTTGTCAGTTTATTATTTACCACGTCAATTGCAGTGATCGCATTGGTACTAATTACAAGCAAAGATTTTTTATAAATAATTGGTTTTGGAAAAAGGGTAAGATCAATAAATTCACTTGTTCCCAAATAATGCCATTCATTCAATTTAAAATTGTATTTCCATACTTCCTTATTAAAATACATTTCCGTCTTGTTAGAATCGTCAATGCTTTTGCCGTTAAAAATATAAGCGTCATCTTTGTCCAATAAATACAATCCATCAAAAGTTCCTTTCGGCACTTCTATAGAATTAACCGGACTTATGGTTTCCCACTCCAGCAAATCGTTATCGAAATACGTGAAAAAATTTCGTGCGCTCCAAAAACCATATCCGCCATATCTTACAATTTTATCATCATAAACAAAGATGTTAGAATTGATTTGCATTTTATGGTTAAAGGAATTGTCTATTCGCTTTATCGTATCATTCTGCAATTTGTAAACAATTCCGCCTTGAGTATGCACAAAATAATAGTTTGAATTCACCAACACAGGTTTAGCGCCTATGGATCCAAATTGAGGGCTAACAACAATTTTGACACTGTCGATTTCAAAAGTTTCCAGATCAATTTTTTTGTAGTAATCCTTAAAAAAAACGAAGATGGTATTGTTTGCGCTATCCAATGAAGTGTGGGATATTTCATTATATTTTCCCACATAAACCGATTGCGCGAATGAAAGCGTTGTAAATAAAAATAAACCAGCTGTTAAAAACTTGTCCCTAAGCATCATAAGCCAAATATACACAAAATACAGTTTGTGAGATAAAAAAAATAATCATCTCATTATAATGCGAGAATATGATCAATCAAATCATATTTTTAAATTTGTTTTATCATTTTGATTTTAAAAAATTAAAGCGTAATGAAGAAGATAATTCAAATCACCCTTAAACAAATTCAGGAGAAAACCACCCAAATTGTACTCATCGGATTAATTATGGCTTTTGTGATGATTTCTAGCTTGTATCTATTGTACACTGCTTTTAGCTCCATTTAACCGCTTTAAGGTGTTAAAAAGATTATTGGAAGATTGCAATAAAACAAAAGAAAAAGAAGAAAACTGCCCTCAAACAAACATTGAGGGTAGCTTGTTAAATTACAATTTAACCATACAAATTAAAAAAGCACTTTAGAAAATAATATAAACACCTATACTTATTTAAAAAGCTAAAGTGCTTGTTTAAAATATTTTATCAAAATATTAAATCCTGCTTTGGTACGTATATAAATCGTAATACCTTCCTTGTTTGGCAATCAATTCTTCGTGCCTGCCCCGCTCCACAATATTTCCGTTTTCAATCACTAAAATTTGATCGGCTTTTTGAATCGTGCTTAATCGGTGCGCAATCACAAAAGTGGTTCGGTTCCTCATCAAAATATGCAAACTTTTTTGGATAAAGGATTCACTTTCCGTATCCAAATTTGAAGTGGCTTCATCTAAAATAATGATTTTAGGATTCGCTAATAAAGCCCTTGCAATGGTAATTCTCTGACGCTGGCCGCCAGATAATTTAACGCCGCGCTCGCCAATTACGGTATCCAAACCGTCTTCAAACCGGTCGGTAAATTCATTGACATAAGCTCCTTTTACGGCTTCCAACAATTGTGATTCCGTAGCATTTGGCCTTGGAAACAATATGTTTTCTCGAATGGTGCCTTCATATAAAAAATCGTCCTGAAGCACCACACCCAAATGGCTTCTGAAACTGCTCAAATTTACGGTGGACAAATCGATGCCGTCAACGGTGACTTTTCCTTCCGAAGGATTTAAGAACGACGCCGCCAACCCGGCAATGGTTGTTTTTCCGGAACCTGACGAACCCACCAAAGCCGTAACGCTTCCCGAAGGCGCTTTAAACGTAATATGATGCAACACTTCTTTGCTTTTTTCATAGCTGAAAGAAACATCATCAAAAACCATATCGCCCACAATATCCTCTAAAATTACTTTTCTGATTTTGGGATTGTCTTCTTCAGTCATATTCATCAATTCCTGAGTTCTGTCCAGTCCAGCCATCGCTTCCGTTAACTGGCTTCCGATATTGCTCATTTGCACAATTGGCGCAATCATAAAGCCCAAAAACAGCGTAAAGGACACAAATTCACCAATGGTCATCGTGTTGTTCATAATAAAATAGCCACCAATTCCCATAATGCCTGCGGAAGCCAATCCGAGCAAAAAAGTGGAAGAACTCGTAATCAATGCGGTTGCAGTCAAACTTTTTTTCACATTCAAAAACAAACGCTCCACGCCTTCTTCAAAAGTTTTATTTTCCTGATTTTCGGCATTAAAGCCTTTGATGACCCGAACGCCGTTCAAAGTTTCGGTCAATCTTCCTGTAACTTCGGCGCTTATTTTTCCGCGATCCCTAAAAATGGGGCGGATATAGCCAAATGCTTTTAAAGCCACAATGGCAAAAATAGCCACGGGCACCAACACAAAAACTGTCATCAATGCATTTATTTTAATTAAAATCACCAATGAAATAACGGCAGTAATCGATCCGCCAACCAGCTGAACCAAACCGGTTCCCACCAAATTACGAACGCCTTCAACATCGTTCATCACACGAGAAACGAGCGCTCCAGATTTGTTATTATCGAAAAAACTGATAGGCAAAGTGAGTAATTTCTTTTGCACTTTTGCACGTAAAACAGAAATTAAATGTTGCGCTTCCACACTTAACAAACGTGTAAGTTCAAAAGAAGTTAATGCCTGAATTAAAATAGAAAAAGAAACCACAACCAATAAAATGGTCAGTGCATTCATATCCTTATCAGGAATTACATCATCAATTAAAGTTTTACTGGCATAAGGAAGCACCAATCCGGCCAAACTTTTGGCGATGATTAAAACAATTCCTATAAAAATTATTTTTTTTCGGGGCCAAATAAATTCCTTAAATGCCCACTTGTAAGATACGTTGGTTTTGCTCATAATGTTTTCTTAAACGAATATCACGCCAAAATATTCTAGGTGACAAATCGACAGTTTTTTTTAGTTAAAAGTTGAAATGTTATATGTTGAAATGTTATATGTTATAGTTAAATGCAAAACAGCTAAACAAATAAACGCATAAACAACTAAACAGGTAAACATATTTTTCGTAAATTTAGATAGATTTCCACAAACAGCAAAAATGGCATTTATAGATTATTATAAAATATTGGGCGTTGATAAAAGTGCTTCCTCAGGCGACATTAAAAAAGCCTATCGAAAATTGGCCAGAAAATATCACCCAGATTTGAATCCTTCCGACAAAGAAGCGGAACGAAAATTCAAAGAAATTAATGAAGCGAACGAAGTTTTGAGCGATCCCGAGAATCGAAAAAAATACGATGAACACGGAAAAGACTGGAAACACGCCGAGGAATTTGAAAAAGCAAAACAACAGCAACGACAATACCAAAGAAGCGGAAGTCAAAGTCCGTTTGGAGATTTTGGAGGCGGTGATTACTCCGATTTTTTTGAATCGATGTTTGGCGGGCGTTCCTCAAGAGGAAGAACCAGCAGCGGTGGCGGTGTTAAATTTAGAGGACAAGATTTGAACGCCTCCTTGAACCTCGACTTAAAAGAGGTGTTTGAGACACATAAAAGAACTTTAACCATCAATGGCAAAAACATTAGACTTACCATTCCGGCTGGCGTTAAAAATGGACAAGTCATAAAAATTAAAGGACACGGTGGCGAAGGTGTAAATGGTGGTCCGAAAGGTGATTTGAACATCACATTTTCCATCGAAAACAACACCAAATTTAAATTGGATGGCGACAATTTACACACAACAATTGATTTGGATTTATACAAAGCCGTTTTGGGCGGAGAAATAACAATTGATACTTTTGACGGAAAAGCAAAGCTGAAAATTGCTCCCGAAACACAAAACGGCACCAAAGTAAAACTAAAAGGAAAGGGATTTCCTGTTTATAAAAAAGAAGGTTCTTTTGGCGATTTATATATTACTTATAACGTAAAAATTCCCAAAAATCTTTCAGAAAAAGAAAAACAATTGTTTGCTGAACTTGCTAAATTAAGAACTTTATGAGCAAAGAAAACTTCATACCGCTTCACAAATTATGTGAACTTTACAAGGTCGAGATGTCATTCTTCAGCGGTTTAAACGAAATTGGCCTGATACAAATCACCAATATTGAAGAATCACATTGTATTCATCAGGATAAAATAAACGATATTGAAAAAATGATTCGGATGCACCTTGATTTGAATATCAATATCGAAGGAATTGACATTGCTTTTAATTTATTGCAGAAAATAGATGAACTTGAAAATGAATTAATATCAATAAAAAATAGGTTACGCATTTATGAAAATTGATTTTTGAGTAAAAAAATTATCAACTTTAACTAGATAAAATGGAAGAATTTAAGCAAAAAAGGTTCTTTAATTCAAAAAGGGTTGAATTTGAAAATGACGGAATCACTTTTTATTCTGGGAATTTTTTAAATGCCAAAGAAATTTTTATTCCTTTTGATGAAATTATCCCCGATGCCATTTCAAGGGAAACCAAAACCAGCAGGCTTTTCCTTTGGAATGCAATTGTTTTCGGAGTAATTTTTGGCCTGTCTTTTTTTGATATTCTTCAAATTCCTTTCGGAATTTATATGGTTCTGGTATTTTTCTCCGGATTGCTTTTCGTAATTTTCTTATTGCTGACTATTTTAAGTAGAAAATGTTTGTTGTACATTACCACTTTAAGCGGTTATTTAATCGATTTTTACGATAAAAATCCGAGCAAACAAGCCCTGGACGAATTTCTGAAAACTCTTAAAACAAAAACCTTTGCTTATCTTAAAAAAAAGTATGCTGTAATTGACATAGATTTACCGATTGAAAAACAAATAGAAAACCTCAACTTTCTGAAAGAACGCAATGTAATTACAGAAAATGATTATAGAGCTTTGAAAGAGAAACTGAAAAATATAAATATAGATGTAAAGGGTTTTAAATTTTGAAAGAAAATAGTTTAATGCAATGATCATATATACAACCTCAAAAACAAGCCAAGATCTCTCTGAAATAACCATTTTACAGAAAAGTAATTTACGCCAAAATTTAACGGCAGAAGAAATACAAAATCAGGGTTTTTTAACTGTGTCCTACGGTTTGGAAACACTTCAAAAAATGCAGGATATTGAAAGGCATATTATTGCAAAAGAAAACGGTAAATTAGTTGGATATGTACTTGCTTTGACCAAAAAATCAAGGTATGATATTCCGGTTTTGGCACCAATGTTTGAAACCTTCGAGCTGATACAATATAAAGAAAAACTGGTTTCTTACTATAATTATATTGCCATTGGACAAATTTGTATTGACAAAGAATATCGCGCAAATGGATTGTTTGACGGTTGTTATGAAGCCTACAAAAACCATTTTAAAAACAAGTATGATTTTGCAATTACGGAAATCGCCACAGACAATAAACGTTCAAGAGCCGCCCATAAAAGAAATGGTTTTAAGGAAATTCATACTTATAAAGATTTCAATGATGTAGAATGGGTTATTGTGATATTGGAATGGAATGACGCAAATGATTGCTAAATATTACCTTTCCTAAAATCAATGCTAGCTTAGATAAAAAATATAAAAAAATGATTCTCGACCATAAATTTGATTTGGGTTTTTTCCCGACGCCATTGCATCAACTAAAAAATATTTCGGAAAAATACGCTTCTTATAACATTTTCATCAAACGCGATGACCAAACCGGACTTGCTTCCGGAGGAAATAAAACCCGAAAACTTGAATATCTAATACAAGAAGGTTTGGATAATGGATGTGACACCATCATTACTGCCGGCGCACAACAATCCAACCACTGTAGGCAGACTGCAGCCGCTTGCGCCATTGCCAAACTGAAATGTCATTTGTTGTTGGGCGGAATTGAACCCCAAAATTATAACGGCAATTTATTATTGTCGCATTTACTGGGCGCACACATTCATTTTACTGGAGAAAACAGAAAAGGAGAAGATATTGGTCCGTTAAAACAAGCATTGGAAATAGAAGGAAAAAAGCCCTTTATTGTTCCTTATGGCGGATCGAATCTTACAGGAGCACTTGGATTTGTAAATGCCGTGAAAGAATTAAAATCGCAACTTATTGCCCAAAATCTTAAAATTGATTATCTGTTTTTTGCTTCGAGTTCCGGCGGCACGCAAGCAGGATTGACTTTGGGAAATGATTTGCACCATTTAAACATCAATTTGATTCCTGTAGGAATTGACAAAAGTGAAACTCAGGGTTTGAGCCTTGAAGAAGCCGTTCTTAACATTGTTAATGAGGGAAAATCACTTCTAAATATTAAAAAAGAATATACACTTTCTGACGTTAAAATCAATAATGATTATAATGAAGCCGGCTATGGAATTATCACCAAAAATGAAACAGAAGCCATTAAAGTATTGGCACAAAATGAAGGAATTATTTTAGATCCGGTTTATACCGGACGGGCTTTTTATGCGATGATGGATTATTTAAACAAAAACAAAATTTCAAAAAATGCCAATGTACTTTTTTGGCATACCGGCGGATTTCCAGCCAATTTTTATTACGCTGAAAAAATGAAGTAATCATATCATGATTTGCTTCAAAAAAAATTGACGCCACTATATTTGATATCAGGAAATTTTTTAATTAATGAGCGTCCTTTTGCTTTTTTGTTAGCTACAAAGTGTGAATCTTGTAACTTTTTATAAGAGTTATGTAACAAGATTCCTTCTAAAAAGGATGAAATTTACATCCTTAACACCTATAAAATTTTCATCAATTAAAATAAAGTAAAAATGAAAGGAAACGCAAAATTAATTACCGTATTAAATTCACTACTTGCCGATGAACTAACTGCTATAAATCAATATATGGTGCATTCTGAAATGTGCGAAAACTGGGGTTACGAAAAACTTCATAACGCCATTCGCTTACAAGCTATGGATGAAATGCATCACGCAGAATGGCTTATTGAAAGAATTATTTTTTTAGACGGTTCCCCAACAGTATCTAAGCTTAATTCCATAAATATCGGAAAAACAGTTCCTGAAATAATTAATAACGATAGCGAAGATGAACTTGATGCAATTCGCTCCTATAATGACGCCATTAAACTTGCCCGTGAGGTTGGTGATCAAATCACTGCCGATTTGTTGACCAAAATATTGGGTATGGAAGAAGGTCACGCAGATTGGGCCGAAATACAACATACACAAATGGCGCAAATGGGTGTTGAAAATTACTTAATGAATCAAACCTCAGGTTCGACCGCAGGTTAATTTATTACTCGTTTTTGTTTTCAACTTTTAACATATTAAATTGATGTTTGAGATTGGTTACAGCAAGCTTATTTTCGACAACAAAGCTGAAAATGGAACTGAAATTGTTTTTCAATTCAAAAAAACAAATAAACAGGAAAAATATAAACGAACATGGAAGAAAGAGAGACAGAAAATGTTAGACGGTATTTTATGGATGAATTTAACTTCAAACTCCTTTCTTCGGTCTTCGCTCTTCAAACCACTGACTAAAATTAAAGTAAAAAACAGCATACTATGAGACTAACAGGTAACAATCTCAAGATAATAGTGAATGACATTCATGTAAGTTACAACGATGAAGGGCCGGAAAAAGCACCTGTTATCATTCTTATTCACGGTTTCCCCTTAAATAAATCCATGTGGGACAATCAATTAAAATCATTAAAGGATAATTACAGAGTGATTGCTTACGATATTCGTGGACATGGGAATACGGGAATTGGAGCTATTGATTTTTCAATTGACCTATTTGTTAAAGATTTATTGGGTTTTATGGATGCATTGATGATTGATAAAACCATCATTTGCGGTTTATCCATGGGAGGTTACATTGCGTTAAATGCAATTGAAAATCATTCAGCCCGTTTTAATGCGCTTATTTTAAGCGACACAAATTGCACCGCAGATTCGCCAGAAGCAATAGAAAAACGGATGAATACCATTGAAAGCATCAAGGAAAACGGGGTAGATAAATTAGCCGATGATTTGATTCCAAATCTGTTTGCGCCTGAATCTTTTAAAACAAATTCAGAAGAAATTGTCGCTGTGAAGGAGATGATAGTAACAACCTCCAAACAATCGCTTTATAATAGTTTGCACGCATTGGCAAATCGCAAAGAAACCTGCAGCAAATTAAGTGATATAAAAGTGCCTGTGCTTATTTTGGTTGGAGAAGAAGATAATATTACGCCAGTTGAAGCAGCAAAAGCAATGCACGAAAAAATAGACATAGCGTTATTGAGCATTATAAGCGAAGCAGGGCATCTTAGCAATCTTGAAAACCCGGAAGAATTCAATAGCCAGCTTCATAAATTTCTTAATGCATTAAAATAAAGGTTGAAGAATTAAAATATAAAATATGAATAATATTAACGACGTAAAGTGAAATTTCATATCATAAAGCATTTATAAAAATGGAAAATAATCCCAAAAAAATAACAGAATCCAGTCGAGAACCAATCAAAATTCATCAAAAAATAAGGTTGGATTTTGAAGGTCAAGAAACACCTAAAAAAATGTCTTATAATGACATTGAAAAGGATTTGAATTCAAAAATTATGGAAATTACTATGATTATAAAAGACAAATATCCTGAACTGATAGAATATTTGAATGAAATGCCAATGACAGTTCCAACAAAAAAAAATCCGGAAATAACGATTAAAAATTTAAATTCTTATTACGATTCGCTTAACGCGTTATTAACCAAATACAAATTGGAACATCCCTAAATCACAAAATAAATAAGTTTTTTTATTTAATCGCAACAAAAACTAAAACAATGGAAAAATTACTTAAAAACCAAATGTCCAACATTGCAAGAGCCGAATATATGGAAGTATCCCCAAATGTAAGCCTCCACATTACGGATGCCGGCGAAGGCAAACCTATTGTTTTAATACACGGATGGCCATTGAGCGACGAAATGTATGAATATCAATACTGCGATTTTATCAATAAAAATTTCCGTGTAATTGGAATTACGTTAAGAGGTTTTGGAAAATCAAGCAAACCTTATGGCGCTTATAATTATGATGTACACGCTGCAGATATTAAAACTGTTTTAAGCAAACTGGACATAAAAGATGCTGTTTTGGTCGGATTTTCTATGGGCGGTGCCATTGCAATTCGTTTTGTCTCAAAATATTTTGGGGAACACGTTTCCAAATTGGTTTTAGCCGGAGCGGCTGCACCAATATGGACGCAACGAGATGATTTTAAGTACAATCTGCCTCAAAGTGCCGTTGATGATTTAATTGCATTGAACTATAAAGACCGTCCCGAACTTCTTTCCAATTTTGCAAAAATATTTTCGGCTACCGAAACTTCCTTAAATAAAGGTATTGGAGATTGGCTAAATGGCATTGGACTAAGTGCTTCTTCACACGCAACAGCAGAATGTTTGATAGCGTTGCGCGATACAGATTTAAGACCTGATATGAAGAAAATTAAAATTCCAACTTTGATTTTACATGGCAAAAAAGACAAAATATGTTCTTTTGATTTGGCTGAACAGATGTTAGCCGGAACCTCAAATTCACAACTCATTCCCTTTGAAAAAAGTGGCCATAGTTTGTTTTTGGAGGAAACAGATAAGTTTAATGCTGCCATTATAAAATTTGCCGAAACCTAATAGGAATCAGCAGATTTGTCTGGATATTATTTACGATGATAAAATCTTCAATTTCAGCGTAATTTCCTGTATTAAAAATCAATAAATGGCAAAAAAAAAATTAAGATCGGAAACCGACTGCCTCAACTGCAAACACATTGTTGAAGAGCGTTTTTGTCCAAACTGCGGTCAGGAAAATACGGAAATTCGCATCACGTTTCATCATTTATTCACCCATTTCTTTCAAGACTTAACGCACTACGACAAAAAGTTTTGGAAAACAATTATCTATTTGCTATTTAAACCGGCTGCCGTTACAAAAGCCTATACATCAGGACAACGTATGTCCTTTTTACCGCCTTTTAGGTTGTATATTTTTACCAGTTTTGTGACTTTTTTGCTGATTTCCTTATTCCCGGCTGAAAATACCAAAAAAGCGGTTACCAACGTAAAAAACAAAGTGGAACAAGTGGTTCCTGCATTAGACTCCTTAAAGATTGAAGAAAAAGGTGTGGACGGACTGACTAAAATTGGCATAATTTCTCAGAATAAGAATGATACCATAAAAAAATTATTGAAAGACACAAAGGAAATTAATCTCGAAAAAATTACGGATTTTGGCTACAAAGGAACCAAACAACTAGATTGGATCCAAAAACACAGTGCAAAAAAAGAAAAATTAGGCAAAACAGAATATTGGTTTCTAAAAAAATGGCTGACCGTAAAAGAAGAAAACACAAACAAAGAAATAGTAACTAAGTTTGGCAAATCCTTTATCCTTAATATGCCTAAGGTTTTGTTTATTTATATGCCGGTTTTCGCCTTTTTCTTATGGCTATTTCACGATAAAAAAAGATGGTATTTCTATGATCACGGCATTTTCACACTGCATCTCTTTTCGTTTTTGCTATTGATGATCTTATTGCTGTTTTTTATAGATAAACTTTTTTCATTGTCTGTTTCACCAATTTTTGGCTGGTTAAATCTGATTGTTCAATCAGCCGGACTTATTTGGATGGTGTTCTATTTCTTTCCTGCGCACCGACGTTTCTATGGGGAATCTCATTTGGTTTCCTTTTTCAAAAGCAGTTTGGTGTATGTGCTCAATTTAATTATTGTCGTTGTTTTGCTTATTTTATACGGTTTATATACCTATATCAATTTAGAATAAACACCTTTTAACAAAATATCAAAAAGTGTGAATCATATAAAATATCGTCGGAATTATGTAAGATCA
>Ga0209643_1000563_pt1 | contig 60152 bp, 66 predicted proteins | sample AutmiccBRH37_all_FD_187383 | JGI IMG/M metagenome (GOLD analysis project Ga0209643, IMG submission 187383) | Deep subsurface microbial communities from Mt. Terri, Switzerland - Autotrophic microbial communities BRH/37_all (SPAdes) (version 2) | ecosystem: Environmental > Aquatic > Deep...
AGCGGCATGGTGTGGGTGATCATCGGGTCGATCAGGATCTTGCCCTGCATGTACCAGTCGACGATCTTCGGCACGTCGGTGCGGCCGCGTGCGCCGCCGAATGCCGTGCCCATCCAGTTGCGGCCGGTGACCAGCTGGAACGGACGGGTGGAGATTTCCTGGCCGGCCCCGGCGACGCCGATGATGATCGACTTGCCCCAGCCGCGATGCGAGGCTTCCAGCGCCTGGCGCATGACCTTGGTATTGCCGGTGCAGTCGAAGGTATAGTCGGCGCCGCCGATCAGGTCGCCATTGCGCTTGGTCATGTTGACCAGATAGGGCACGATGTCGTCGCCGACTTCCTTCGGATTGACGAAATGCGTCATGCCGAACTTTTCGCCCCATTCCTTGCGGTCCGGATTGATGTCGACGCCGATGATCATGTCGGCACCGGCAAGGCGCAAGCCCTGCAGCACGTTCAGCCCGATGCCGCCGAGGCCGAAGACGATGGCGGTCGAACCGATCTCGACCTTGGCGGTGTTGATCACCGCGCCGATGCCGGTGGTGACGCCGCAGCCGATATAGCAGATCTTGTCGAACGGCGCGTCCGGGTTGACCTTGGCGACCGCGATCTCCGGCAGTACGGTGAAGTTGGAGAAGGTCGAGCAGCCCATGTAGTGGTGGATCTTGTCCTTGCCGATCGAGAACCGCGAGGTGCCGTCCGGCATCAGGCCCTGGCCTTGCGTCGAGCGGATGGCGGTGCAGAGGTTCGTCTTGCGGGAAAGGCAGGAATAGCACTCGCGGCATTCCGGCGTGTAGAGCGGGATGACATGGTCGCCCTTCTTCACCGAGGTGACGCCCGCTCCGACATCGACGACGATGCCGGCGCCCTCATGGCCGAGAATGGCGGGAAACAGGCCTTCCGGATCGGCGCCCGAGAGCGTGAAATCGTCGGTATGGCAAATCCCGGTCGCCTTGACCTCGATCAGCACCTCGCCGGCCCGCGGGCCTTCGAGCTGCACGGTCATGATTTCCAGCGGTTTGCCAGCCTGTGTGGCGACTGCGGCGCGCGTATCCATGGGGATGTCTCCGGTTTTCTTGTTTAGGAAGTGATCATGGCACGGCGGAGGAGGCGGCCTCAAGGGAGGCCGGGCTCGGACACCCGTCATGCCGCCTGAACGACAGGATCCTGGTGTGCCTCAGCGTGGCTCGATCAGCGGAACATGGCGGGCCGCATCGCGCCGCATCTGTCCGGTGAGCCGCGGATCGTCGGTCACCTCGACCATGAAGGCATAGGGCCGGAAGCCCGAGCGCTGGTAGAAGGACAGCGCCCCCGGATGATCGAAATGGCAGGTGTGGACCCAGAAGCGCTTGATCGGTTTCTCCCAGGCCTTGTCGATCGCCGCGTTCATCAGTATTCGCCCGGCGCCCTGACCGATCGCATCGGTAACGAGGCCGAAGAAGGCAAGCTCGCATTCGCCCTCGGTGCGGAAATCGAGTTCCAGCAGCCCGATGCGGCGCCCGCCGTCGGTCAGCGCATAGACGTGAACCTCCGGATGGGAAAGAATCGCGCGAAGCTCCTCGTCGGGCATGACCAGTCGCGAGAACCACATCCATTCCTCGCCGATGGCGCGAAACAGCGCCCGGTATTCGCCAAGGTCGGGACGGTCCCAGCGTTCGATGGTCAGCCCCGGTTCGGCCGGCCGTGCCGGCTTGGCCGGCGGTTTCTCCAGCATTTCCAGGCAGGTGACGACATTGGCAATCTTGCCGGCGGGCACGGCCGAATAGCCGTCGGGAAGGGGAGGGTTCACGGTATCCATGGCTGTCTTTGGAACCGTTCGGCGCATACAAGTCAAGGGGCCGGTCGTCAGAGCGGCGCTGGTGCAAACAGCCGGTCGCAAGCGTGGATGACGCCGCCCACGTGGATCGTCAGGGCGGCGCAGAGCCCGAATCCGGTCAGTACCCTCTGCTGCTGAGTCATCGGCTCCAGTTCCAGGCGCGGCTTTGCGCTGCGCGTGGGGATCAGGCTCATGAGGGTGAAGACGGAAAGCCCTGCGATCACCGTCGTCGACGAGAAGCCGATGCGCCATCCCGTCCAGGCGATCGCCGAGGTCACGGTGAATGTGGCCAATGCTCGCATCGCCTGCCCGGCAAACAGCTGGCGCAAGACCTGTCCGCCATCGAATCGGTGCATCGGCAGGAGGTTGAGCAGGTTGAAGGCGGACAGGATCAGCAGAAACACCAGGAGCGGGCCGGCGACCTGGGGCGTCAGCAGCCCGTCGGCGGCCGCCCGGTGGGCGGCAATCAGGATCGGTACCGCAAAGGCCGACACACCGGCGCCCATCAGCGCGCAGGTGGCCACCTCGAACCGGCTGGCATAGGGCCGTCCGCCGATCGCGATGCCGCCGAGCAGCGGCACGAAGATCATCCGCGTGTTGCGGTGGCCGAAGGCGCGGAATGCCACCATGTGGCCGAGTTCGTGACAGATGATCACCAGCGTCAGGAAGACCGAAATCATCAATCCGTTGGCGTTGAGACCGAAGAACGGCCACAGCATCAGGGTCGAGAGGGTGGCAAGAGCCGCCTGGCTGAGCGGATGCTCCAGCCATCCGCGGGCTTCTGCCCTGCGGCCACCAAGATGGCGCTCCAGCGCCGCCATTTCCCGGTGCAGCATGAGATAGCGATAGAAGAGAAAGCCGAGGCCGCGATAGCTGTCGGTCTGCTCGATCGCGATGACCGCGCCCTGGTCAGCCGGTCCGATCCGCCGCACCTCGCGATAGCCGGACCAGAAGCCCGCATCGAGCGCGCTGTCGGCGACGATTCTAAGTTCGCAGGAGAACTCGCCATCCGCCGTGACCCCGGTCCTGTCGATCGCCAGCATGCGGACGATCGGCCGTCCGCTCCGGTCTGGATCGTGATAGCAGAGTTCCAGCCGGTCCGGTCTGCCGTCGATCGGCCGGACCGAGGAGACCGCGGGATGCCAGTCGGCCAGCCCGCCGGCCGGCCGCGTCATGTCCCACAGCTCCTCAGGCCGCCTGTCGGTCTGGCGCCGCACGGAAATCGTCCTCGTCCCGAGGGGTGCAGCCATGATCAGCCAGATCAGGCCGAGATTGAAGCCGATGAGGACGAAGGCGGAGTGGAAGCTCGTCATCGCGTCATTCCCTTCATCGGGGCAGGGTGGTTGCCCGAATCACGCCACCATCTCCTCGTCGAGGAAGAACGAGTCGGGCACCTGCAGCCATCGCCGCACCGGCTCCGTTCCCGCTCGCGCCCGGTTGCGGTGCGGCAACACGGTTTCGATGAAGTGTTGCCAGTCGCCATGGCGCGCGCCGGAAGAACTCTCGCGGTCGATCGCCTCGAGGATCGCCAGCTTGGCCGGAGACAGGAGAGGCGCGCCCTGGCCCAGCCGGCCGCGCAGGATACGCTGCACATAGGCAATGTCGTCCGCGCCGATTCCGGTGCGAAATGCGCGCTTCCCGGCATAGGCGCCGCGCCCCTCGGCAAGCGCGATCCTGAGTTGGTCGAGCATCAACATCTTCAGCGACGGCGGCACGTGGCGGGCCAGGTCCATGATATGGAGAACGGCGGCAAGTTCGAGTTCGCCTTCGATCACGCCGTCCTTGAACAGCACGCTCTCGATCCAATCGACATTGATCTCGTCGAGCGAACCGATGGGATGGCAGCGCTCGACGATGAAGCCGGCCAACTGCTCGACGAAATAGTCGGTCCATTCCGGGCATTTCTCGTGACAGCAGGTATTGAGCGCCATCAACGTCACCACGTCGTCGGGCGTCCTGACGCCCTCCGGGAAGGTGTATCTGCGCAATAGCAGAATGTCCTCGGCGGACATCCTGTTCTTCCCGGCGACGACACATGCCGGAAAAGAGAGCCGAAACTCGCTCATCTTTCTATCCCTGTTTCATCATGAAACTGGGCGGAACATTGCCCGACAAACCTTGCGTTTCCGCCAAGGAAGGGGGTTAGCGGGCGTTTGACGGGAAAGCTAAAATCAGCGCCTTTCGGCGACGCGGCGCTGTTCGCGCCATAGGATGAACAGGCCCGAGCCGACGATAATCAGGATGCCGACCCATTTCGATACAGTCGGGAAGTCATTGAACAGGGCATACCCTAAAATGGTCGCTGCGATGATCTCGAAATACTGGAACGGTGCCAGAACCGACAGCGGCGCCATGCGGAAGGCGCGCACCACGATGAGGTGGGCGTAGCCGGAGATCGAGCCGAGAATCACCAGCAGCGCGAGGCCGAGCCAGGAGGTGGGAAGCGAGATGGCGAAATCCGCCTGTCCCGCCGCATCGCCGCCGACGAGCACCGCACCCATGAACAACGTGCCTCCGATCCCGGCCATGGTCTGCATGGTGACGGGCGTGTCGGCTTCGCCGATCGCCCGGTTGAGAAACATGTAGAGGGCATAGAGGAATGCGCAGGCGACCGGCAGCAGCGAGGTCAGGCCGAACACTTCATAGCTCGGCTGGATGACGATCATCGCCCCGCCGAAACCGACCACGATCGCCAGCCAACGCCGCCAGCCGACCTTTTCGCCGAGGAAGACCGCCGAAAGTGCCGTCAGGATGAAGGGCTCGACGAAATAGATGGCGAAGACGTCGGCCAGCGGCATGTATTTGACGGCGGTGAAGAACATCAGGCTGGCCGCCCCGTGCAGCACGCCGCGTAAAAGGTTCAGCCCCGGCCGCTTGGCCGACAGCGCGCTGCGTCCCTGGATCGCCAAGAGGAATGGCAGGATACAGGCGACCTGGAAGAAGAAGCGATAGAAATTCACCTGGCCGGGCGACATGCCCTCGACATTCGCCATGTACTTGGCGATCGCGTCCATGAACGGCAGGACCAGCATGCATCCCGCCATCAGGGCCATGCCCTTCAGCGTCGTATCAGTGCCTGAGAGGTGGTTGTCGGACATCGGCGGCGGGCCTCATTGAGGCACCCACCAAGCACGCGTGCGAGAGTCGTTCAAGCCCGATCGGGTAGAGGCCGGTACGCGCACCTTCGCCGGAGCGATTCGAACTGGCCGTTGCGTTAGACCGGTTCAGTCCGCGCGCACCGTCGGGCCGAACACTTCCTCGAAGGCCTCGCGCAGGCGGATGTCGACATCGGCCATCATCACCAGTTGCCCGAGATCGACAAGGCTGGTCACGCCGTAGGCGCTGATGCCGCATGGCACGATGCCGGAGAAATGCGACAGGTCCGGATCGACATTGATCGACAGGCCATGAAAACTCACCCAGCGGCGAAGGCGAATGCCGAGGGCTGCAATCTTGTCCTCCGCCATAGAGCCATCGGCAAGCGCCGGCTTTTCCGGACGGCGCACCCAGACCCCGACGCGATCCTCGCGCCGCTCGCCCTTCACGTTCATCTTCTCCAGCGTGCGGATCACCACATCTTCCAGCGCCGCCACATAGGCGCGCACGTCCTGGCGGCGGCGTTTCAGGTCGAGCATCACATAGGCGACCCGCTGGCCCGGTCCGTGATAGGTGTATTCGCCGCCACGACCTGTGGCAAAGACCGGGAATCGCTCCGGCTCGATCAGGTCGGCCGCGTCGGCGCTGGTGCCGGCGGTGTAGAGTGGCGGGGGTTCGAGCAGCCAGACCAGTTCATCCGCCGTGCCGTCGGCGATCGCCGCCACCTGGCGCTCCATTTCCGCGATCGCATCCTCATAGGCAACGAGACCATCCGAGATGCGCCAGCGCACCGGGGGGGAGCCGGGAAGGGGGAGCATTTCTATTGCGAGATCGGTCCGCTGCATCGGGAAAAGCCTTCATTTTCCCTCTACTTGGCAAGAAAGGCCTGCGACTTCAAGGGCCCCGCGGGGACGACCGGCAAAGGGGCCGGCGGGCCGGTCCTGGAAATCTCAAAAAACTGTCATCTTGGCCTTGTGCACCCGGAATGCTTTTGCTACATGCAGCCCCGCCGGAGCAATTCGGCGCTACCAGGATGCGGTCGTGGCGGAATTGGTAGACGCGCAGCGTTGAGGTCGCTGTGTCGCAAGACGTGGAAGTTCGAGTCTTCTCGACCGCACCATTCTTCCTTCAGAGGAAGAATACGAAAGCCGGCCTACCGAAAGGTGGCCGGCTTCGTCGTTTCCGGGATTTGCCTTCAGGCCGCTATCAGTCCGCGTCGCGCGGAATATGGGTGTCGACACCCATGGTGGTGATGAAGTTGCGCACTTCCGAGACACCCTTTGTCCCGAGGACCCGAAGTTCGATCGTGCGACCCTCTTCAGCCGTGTCGACTGCGCCGCGAAGCGTGACGATGTGCCCGTCCGCATGGATGTCGAGGGCGGCGAGCATGGTTTCCGGCATGTCCTGGAGCGCATCGGCGATATCGGCTTCCAACTGGTCGCTGTTCTCGCGGTGGTCGGTCTCCGGCAGGACCGGGGAGGAAAGCGGCGCCTGGCCACCGTCTGACTCCGCATGGGTGAGGCGATAGCCGCCATTGCGCTCGCGGTCGAAATTGGCTTCCGGCTCGCCATAGGCGCTGTTGCCGACCGGACGGGAAGCCGCGCCTGCGCCGTCATCATAGGGCCAGCCGTTCTCGATGTCGCGCTGCTCGAAATCGCGATAGTCCTCTTCGCGGCTGAAGTCCTTCTTTTCATCGCCGATCGTCATGTCGTCGCGCTCCTTGGCTCAGGTGTGGTCCGACACAACGCACGACACCCGTCTTTGGTTCGACGACGAGGCGTTCGACTCAGCGGAGGCTCTTCTCCCATTTGCGGATCAGCCGGTCGCGTCTCAGCTTCGAGAGCCGCTGCAGCCAGAACATGCCGTCGAGCTGGTCGATCTCGTGCTGCATGCAGATGGCGGGAAATCCCTCGAGCCGCGTTTCATGCACGGCTCCGGCGAGATCCCGGTAGCGAATGTCGATGGTGCGCGGCCGGGTAACCGTTTCCGTGGCACCCGGCATCGAGACACTGCCTTCGGTGTGCTCCATTGTTTCGCTGGAGGACCATAAGATTTCCGGATTGGCATAGTCGCGCCGGCCGCCGAGCTCCGGCAGGTCCAGCACGACGAGCCGCAGCGCCACGCCGATATGCGCGGCGGTGATTCCGACGCCGGGCGCCGCCCGCAGCGTGTCATGAAGATCGTCGGCAAGAGCAGACAGATTGGTGTCGAATGCCGTGACGGGGAGGCAGGCGCGCTTGAGGGCGGGATCGGGATATCGAAGGATCGGACGGACGCTCAAGGGCACCTCTTCGGCTGCGGGTCGGGCTGGCGAAGCGGCTGCGCAATCGAGGCTGGACCCCGCTTCGCCAATAGGTTAGCAGGAAGCCTTCGCAATTGCATATATCCCCGTACGCTATGCTGGGCGGTTGTTGACAATACGCTTTCCGACGCCATTCTCCTTGGCGGCAGGAAAGCCGGCTGTGATTTGATTTGGCGAGGGCGCGAGCATGACCGAGACCGGTGAAGACATCCGCGTTCGCAGCCCTGCCGACGACAGCCCGGAGGATATCTACGCCGAGGACGGCTCGATCCGCACCGATTTTCGCGCCCTGGTCGGCGCGGCGATCGCCGATCGCGACTTGCTTTTCCTGCGCCAGCACGTTGCCCGCCTGCACGAATCGGAACTGGGCGACCTGATCGAGGCGCTCCAGCCGGACCAGCGCATCGCGCTTGTCCGGCTGCTCGGCGACGACTTCGACATGACGGCGCTGACCGAGGTGGACGAGGCGATCCGCCTGCAGATCGTCGAGCACCTGCCGAATGCCCAGATCGCAGCGGCGATCGGCGAGCTCGATTCGGACGACGCCGTCTACATTCTCGAAGACCTCGATCATGAGGACCGGGAAGAGATCCTGGCGCAACTGCCGTTCACCGAGCGCGTCCGGCTGCGCCGCGCGCTCGACTATCCGGAAAGCTCGGCCGGTCGCCGCATGCAGACCGAGTTCGTCGCCGTGCCGCCGTTCTGGACGGTTGGCCAGACCATCGACTACATGCGTGACGAAGCCGACCTGCCGGAAAGCTTTTCCCAGATCTTCGTCATCGACCCGACTTTCAAGCTGCTCGGCACCGTCGACCTCGACCGCATCCTGCGCACCAAGCGCCTGGAGAAGATCGAGACGATCATGCGCGAGACCAGCCATCCGATCCCGGCCGAGATGGACCAGGAAGAGGCGGCCCAGGTCTTCGAGCAATACGACCTTCTCTCCGCCGCCGTCGTCGACGAGAACGGACGCCTCGTCGGCGTGCTGACCATCGACGACGTCGTCGACGTGATCCAGGAAGAGGCCGAGGAAGACCTGATGCGCCTCGGCGGCGTCGGTGACGAAGAACTCTCCGACAGCGTGCGGGAGGCATCGCGCTCGCGCATTCCCTGGCTGCTGGTCAATCTGCTCACCGCCTTCCTCGCGGCCTCGGTCATCTCGCTGTTCGAGGCGACGATCGAGGAGATCGTGGCGCTCGCCATCCTGATGCCGATCGTTGCCGGCATGGGCGGCAATGCCGGCTCGCAGACCATGACGGTGACGGTGCGGGCGCTCGCCACCCGCGATCTCGACATTCACAATGCCTGGCGGGTGGTGCGCCGCGAAGCCGGCGTCGGACTGCTCAACGGCGTGGTCTTCGGCATGCTGATCGGGGTGATCGCCGGGTTCTGGTTCCAGGACGTCAATATCGGCGGAATCATCGCCACGGCCATGCTGATCAACATGTTCGCCGCCGCCGTCGGAGGAATCCTGATCCCTTTGCTGCTCGACAAGGTCGGCGCCGATCCGGCCGTGTCGTCGGCGGTTTTTGTCACCGCGGTCACCGACATCACCGGCTTTTTCGCCTTCCTCGGCCTCGCCACCTGGTGGTTTTCGGTGCACTGACGGGCAAAAAATTGACTTATACGTAAAAGTCAATAAGATACCGTTTCCCAAATGAATCGGAACGGTTGTGAAGAAGTATTACAGTATAACGGAACTGACGCGCGAATTCGGGGTGTCGACCCGCACGCTTCGCTTCTACGAAGACGAGGGCCTGCTTCATCCCGAGCGTCGTGGCCGCACCCGGCTCTACCGGGCTGCCGACCGTCACCTGCTGCAGGAAATCCTGCGTGGCCGGCGGATTGGGTTTACCGTAGCCGAAATCCGCGAAATAGTCCACGTTTACAAGGAACCGCCGGGCGAGATCGGTCAGCTGAAGCTGATGATGAAAAAGATCGACGAGAAGCGCGACGATCTTCGGCAGAAGCGCCGCGACATCGAGGAGACGCTCGCCGAACTCGATCAGGCCGAAGAGGCCTGCCTGACGCGGCTTGTGGAAATCGGCGTCGGAACCTGATCGTCCACCAGTGTCAGCGGCGCTGCCCGGGCCCGCCCGTCAGAGCCAGCGCCGGGTGCGCTGGCAATAGTGCTCGAAATCGATGCCGAACCGCGCCAGCAAGTGCATCTCTTCCTTGCGGATGGCGATGACGGTGGTGACGATCGCCGCGCCGATGGCGGCGACGAAGAACCAGGCATTGCCGGTGAGGAAGCCGATCGCCAGCGTAATCAGCGTATAGCCGAGATAGATCGGGTTGCGGCTGTAGCGGAACGGGCCGCTCGTCACCAGCCGTTGCGCGCCGCGATGCGGCATCACGGTCGTTCGGTATTCGACCAGCGTCTTGATAGCCCACAGGTCGAGAAAGAGCGCGACGGCGACGAGAAGCGCGCCGATTGCGTAGAACAGATAGCCGTTGGGCATCACCGAAGGCAGAATTCCGATGAAGCGGTCGGCCAGCAGGGCGAAGAGGATGGCCAGACCGTACAAGACGGGAGGCCAGGGAAAGCTGAGCGGCTTCAACCTATAGGCATTCATGGTCAGGTCCTGTCATTGACTGATGGCCGAACATTCACGCGCAAGCTCTAGTATTCGCTCATCCTGGTCCGGCAAGATTGCGCCAGACTGGAGGGGCGAAAGAAGCGACTGCTGCTGCAGCCGGTCGAGCGTGCAGGCGCAGAAACGCTGGCACAGTGCCGCGTCCGAGCCTTCGGCCAGGCAAGCGTTTTCACAACTCGCCAGATACGACTGCATAGGATCCCTTTTTTGTGGCGGCGCTATGATCGAGATCAGGAAAACCACCGCTATCAACAGCGGCTGGTGCAGAAGGTAAACGATGAGGCTGTTGCGTCCGGCCAGCCTGATCCAGCTTGGACCAGCCGGCAGACCGGCGAGCCGCGAAAGGCAGCCGCTGGCGAGAGCGATCCGTGCCGCGGCAATCCCGGTGAGCAGTGCCCCGACCCAGGGCAGGAGCGGTACATAGTCGTTCGAGCGCGGCAAATGCTGCGACAGGCCGACGAACAGCAAGGCCGGCGCGTCGAAAATCTCGGACCGGTAGAAATTGGGCAGGGCGATGGCCGCCACTGCAACGGCGAGCGTGACGAACGGCGGCAGGCGCAGGAAGGCGAGCCCGACCAGACTGCCGGCGGCGATCGCATGCAGGATGCCGAAGAAGATCATGCTTTCCGGCATGGCGACCGCGGTGGCCACGGTGATCGCGGCGGCTGCCGCGACGATGACGGCCAGCCGCTTGGCGAAGGATCGCGCCTTCAGCACGGGATAATGCGCCAGGACCAGGCTGAAACCGGCAAGGAAGAGAAAGCTCGAGGCGATGGCACGGGCATAGATCTTCAGCCAACCGCTGGTGGCGGTTCCGGGTTCGAGATAGCCGAAGAACTCGAAGTCCCAGGTCAGATGGTAGGTCGCCATGGCGAACAGGGCGAGGCCGCGCGCCGCGTCCAGCGCCTCGATCCGCCGCAAGGTCGGCAGGCCCTGGGCGGTCGTTTGTTGATCAGCGGCCACGCGCGTTCCTTCCGTCTTGCCGTCTCGTCGGCGGGTTACGCCATGCGCCCTGCCAGACCGCGCAAAGGTGACGATTTCATGGCGCGGACGCAGGTGTTTCGATCAGTGCGAGCCTTGCCTCGGAGAAGAATTGCCGGCGCAGCAGGACGACGAAGACGGTGAGCGAACTCGCCATGAAGAGATAGGGGCTGGCGAACCAGCCGAGATAGCCGATCGACATGAACAGCGCTCTGAGGCCCGCATTGAAGTGCCCCGCGGCGATGATGTTCATGCGGATCGTCAGTTCGGCGGCCCGGGCGGCGGCTTCGGGGTCCCGGCGTGCCTCGTCGGCCATCGGCAGTGCGCCGAACAGGATGGTGCAATAGTTGAACAGGCGGTAGGACCAGCCGAACTTGAAGAAGGAATAGCCGAAGATCGCGGTCAGCACGAAGACCTTGACCTCGAAGGTCGTGCGTCCGCCCTCGACCACGAAGGGAAGGTCTTTCAGCACGGCATCGACCTGTTCGGTCTGGCCGAGCAGCGCGAAACAGCCGCCGATGGCGAAGATCGAGGTCGAGGCGAAGAAGGCCGTCCCGTTCTGCAGGCCGGACAGGATCTGCGTGTCGATCATCTTCAGGTCGCGCCCGAGCGAATTCATGATCCATTGGCGCCGGCGCTCGGCCATGGCCTGGGTCAGGCTGGTGCGGGAAAAAATGCGCCCCTGGCCGGTGATCCAGGCGAAGGCGAACCACAAGAGGCCGAACAGCGAAAGCGCGAGATAGTCGAGAAGGGTCATGGCGATTCCGGCGCGATGGACTGGCTCCTTTCTAAGCGGATTCGCCCGGTTCTCCACAAGCGAATTAACCGAATGAAAAGATCTTGGCTTGAAACGGGGCAAATCTCTGCGGGGCGCCGGACGAGTGCTGGCGCGCAAGTCTTTGAATTTTCGATGTCGTATGCGCGTGGTGCATGGCTGCTGCGCGGTATGTGCCTTTCTTTTGCCTTTTTTGCAGTTGCGAAGGTGTGCGGATTTTAATAAATCGTTTCGCACGGAAGCGGTCGGGGGACGGCTTTCTGCCAACAACGGTCAAACGGAGTCTTCATGGAAGACAGCATCCATAAATCCTGCTGGGGCGTTACGATCCGCGCTCTGGTCGGATTTGCCGGCATTCTGTGCCTGGCTTATCTCTTTGGCAGTATCTGATCCGAAGTCATCAATGACGGTTTCAGGCGGCGCGGGTTTCACGACCCGCGCTGTTGTCGTTTGGGATCCCTGTTCATGTCGCGCCGATGAAAAAGGATGTCGGTTCGCCGCCGCATCCGCTAAGCATGTTGATCTAGCGTGAGGCAAATCAGCCTGGAGGCGGCGGAGCGACATGTTTCTTTCGGTTTTCGATGTGTTCAAGATCGGGGTGGGGCCCTCGAGTTCCCATACGATGGGACCGATGACGGCGGCCAACCGCTTTCTCGACCTGATCGCCTCGGATAGCTGGCCCCGGCCGCAAGGTGCGCATGTCGCGGCACTCAAAGCCAGCCTCCACGGTTCGCTCGCCTATACAGGCATCGGCCACGGGACGGGCAGGGCGGTGATCATCGGCCTGACCGGCGAGGCGCCGGACAGGATCGACCCGGACCGGATGGACGCCATCGTCGAGGAGGTCGAGCGCACCCACAAGGTCGCGCCGCCCGGCCATCCAGCCTATCATTTCAATCCGAAGGAAGACCTCGTCTTCGACAAGAAGGTGCCGCTTTCGGGCCATGCCAACGGCATGCGGCTCTCCGCCCTCGACAGGGACGGGCGCGTGCTGTTGACGACGATCTACTACTCGATCGGCGGCGGCTTCGTCGTCACCGACACCGAGCTTCTGGCCCTCCAGAAGGCGAAGAAGGCGGCCTCCAGCCACAAGGTGCCCTATCCCTTCGCCTCGGCCAGGGAAATGCTCGACATGGCGGCCCGCTCCGGCCTGACGATCGCCCAGATGAAGCGGGCGAACGAGGAAGCGGTGATGGACCGCGACGCGCTTAATGCCGGCCTCGACCGCATCTGGGACGCCATGAGCGGCTGCATCGATCGCGGCCTGAAACAGGACGGACGGCTGCCGGGCGGGCTCAACGTGCGCCGCCGCGCCCGCTCGATCCACGACCAGCTGCAGGAGGAATGGCGCTCCAACCGGCAGAACCCGCTGCTCGCCAATGACTGGCTGTCGGTCTATGCCATGGCGGTCAACGAGGAGAACGCCGCCGGCGGCCGCGTCGTCACCGCGCCGACCAATGGGGCGGCCGGCGTGGTGCCGGCCACCATCCGCTACTACCTGCATTTCCATCCCGATGCCGACCAGGACGGTATCCGCGACTATCTGCTGACGGCGGCTGCCATCGGCGGCATCATCAAGCACAATGCCTCGATCTCCGGCGCCGAAGTTGGCTGTCAGGGCGAGGTGGGCTCGGCCTCGGCCATGGCGGCGGCGGGGCTGGCGGCCGTGATGGGTGGCTCGCCGGAGCAGATCGAGAACGCCGCCGAAATCGCGCTTGAACACCATCTCGGCATGACCTGCGACCCGGTCGCCGGCCTCGTCCAGGTGCCCTGTATCGAGCGCAATGCGCTCGGCGCCGTCAAGGCCGTGACCGCGGCCTCGCTGGCGCTCAAGGGCGACGGCCAGCATTTCGTCCCGCTCGACGCCTGCATCGAGACCATGCGCCAGACCGGCAACGACATGAGCGAGAAATACAAGGAAACCTCGCTCGGCGGCCTTGCCGTCAACGTGGTGGAATGCTGACGGCGGGGGTCGGAGAGCCGCTTTGTCCTTGACGCCGGCGGTGAGCGGATTATCACCGGTGCCATGACACTGCACATGATCAAGCTCTGCGTCGGCGCCGACAGCCTCGACGATCTTCGCGAATGGGTGGCCGAGCGCGCGCTTTCCGCGGTTGCGGCGGGCCTCGAGCCGCAGTCGAGCCATGTGACGCGCATGGTGCCCAAGCGGATGGACGAACTGCTCGACGGCGGATCGCTCTACTGGGTCATCAAGGGCCAGGTCGCCGCCCGCCAGAAACTCATCGACATCAAGACCTTCACCGGCGCCGACGGCATTTCCCGCTGCGAACTGGTGCTCGGCCCCGAAGTGATCGAAACCGCGCCCGCTCCCCGCCGCCCGTTCCAGGGCTGGCGCTACCTCGAGCCCGACTCCGCCCCCAGAGACCTCAACGCCTCAGGCGCCAATCTCGAGGACATGCCGGAAGATTTGAAGCGCGAACTGGCGGAACTCGGGCTGTTGTGAGGACGGGCCCGCCTGATCGCAGTCGGAACGGCAACTCGGTTCGGCAATCGTTCACCGCTCGCTCCTCTGACCCCATAACTGCGGCCTGTGCTACTCCTCGAAGCGGCTGGTTTCGTCGCGATCGCGCTCGTGGCGCCTGTTGAGCGGAAACGGCGGTAGCCAGGATTCGCGGCGTACCGTCCACAGTTCATAGGTCGGCACCAGTTGGTCGGGCGCATCCAGCGATCCGAGGTTCACCTCGACTTCGCCGCCGCTGCGGCCGAACACCGGTGAGCCGCAGCGCGGGCAGAAGAACCGCCCGGCATAGCCGCGCGTCTCGCCCTCGACCGTCACGGCATCCTCGGGAAAGATCGCCGACGCATGAAAAAGCGCGCCGTGATGCTTGCGGCAGTCGAGGCAGTGACAGATGCCGACCCGGTAGGGTCGCCCCGTTGCGACAAGGCGGACATTGCCGCACAGGCAACCGCCGGTGAACGTCTCCATGCTGCACCTCCTCCAGGCAAATTACTCCCTGTTTACGACGAAGGCCGGCAAAGCGGCAATTGTTCGTCGCAGTATGGAGAGTCTCGGATTTTCGCGGGGGTGGAGAATTTTCGCGCCAGACGAACGGAACCCTCGGCGCCCGCGCCGGCAAGACCATCCCTGTTTGACCTTTCAAACAACCGGTGCCGAAACCCGACACCCTTGCGGACGGCCTCTGCCAAGGCTATCTGACCCGGCATGACGATAGCACCGCTCTTAAGCCCGGGGACGAAGATCTTCGCGGTCGCCCCGATGATCGACTGGACGGATTAGCCTGTAGAATAAGGCGAGGGTAGGGGATGTTGTACTGATTGTAGTACTGTCCTGCATGCGCCGAACGAAAAATCCCCGCGGGCTCTCGCCGACGAGGATTTCGATTTGGTGGCCCACCCCGGACTCGAACCGGGAACCTGCAGGGTAGAAAACCGCCGCGCTATCCAGTTGCGCCAGCGGGCCAGTCTCATCAGGCGGCGGCGAATACCGGGGAAACGCTGCCGTATGCGCGTGCGTCGCACTCCTTGCCTCCGTACCAATCAAGGCGAAAATCCGTGCGGTCGATTCCGCTGGTGCGCTCAAGGTATTGCACCAACGACACGGCCAGCCGCTCCATCCGACCAAGGCGCCGCTCCGTTTCGAACTCGGATTCGTCGTCGCCCATCTGGTTAATGTCGCCGCGAAGAAGCTGCGCGAAATATAGGGCGGCTTCAGGCGAGCCAGCCGGATGGAAAGAGACTTCCTCTCGGAGTGCGTCGATACGTGCGGAATGGATCCGCTCCGCGTTCTCGTCGCCCGCAGCCTCAGCCACGTCGTGGGCAAGTGCGGCACGATGGAACTGGCGCGCCAGCTGAGTGGCTACATGATGGGTATTGATGTTGTTAACCATGATCTTAGTTCCCGGTTGCTCATTTCGATGCTTGAGGTATTATTTGATTCCTGAAGTCTCGTCAATACCTGAGGTATTAAAATGTTGAGCAGTGAGCAGGTGCGCGCCGCGCGTGCGCTATTGCGTTGGGAGCAAAAGGACCTGGCAGATGCGAGCGGAGTCTCGCTTCCATCGATTAAAAGGCTGGAAACGCAACAGGGGGAATTGGCGGCACAACCGCGAACAGTAGACGCTATTCGTCGAGCCTTCGAAACTGCCGGCATCACCTTCATCGACGACCATGCAAACTCTGCCGGTGGTGGCCCTGGCGTTCGCCTAACAGCCTCTCCGAAGGAGCCAAGAAGCGACGATGAGACCATCCAGTACAAGGAGTATTTGAATCCCGACGCTAGCTTCGGCAGCGGTGGGTGACATGAAGCAGACCATTGATCTGCTAGCCGCAGTGAGCCGCATGCGTGACCAATACCGCGACGACAAGGTCGATCGAGACATTCTTCGAAAATGGATTATCGGACTCGGTTCATATCCGCCGCCGCATGGTCCTTACGTCGATGCCGCCAAGGCCTGGTTCGGGCAGCCGCTTGACGAAGTCACGGACGCGGTCAGGGACTTGGACATACAGCATTTGTCGGCCATAGTATTGACGCCGCGCACCACCGAGCGCTAGCTTCTCATTGGCGGCTTCACCACCCGCGAAGAACAGGTTTGCCCGCCTGGCACCACACAAAGAGGTTCGCACCGCCTACGACATTTCGTCGGAGGCAAAGTTGAAACTACTTGTGGAGGTCCGAATGGATCCACTCGACAAAATCGTTGGCCTTGTGCACCGCCCGTCCATGGGTTGGTGCCTTGAATACATGCTCTCCGTCTTCCTGGCGGGTGCGGCGCGGAGGCCAGGAAGATGACTGGCAAGCCCACAGGCAGCGTCTACACCCTGGCGGAAGCTTCGGCACACCTCAGACTGACAAACCGCGGTGTTGCCAAGCTGGCGAAAGCCCACGGGCTCTGCATGGTGCGGGGCCGGGACATCCTCTTTACCGATGCGGACATCGAAGCGATCAAGGATGTCATGCGCGAGCCGGCGAAATCGCCGAAACCGCCGACAGTCAAAATCGCGCCCGCCGGCGACTTGCTTAAGGATATCGCGTGGCGTTTCGGCCCTTCGTGCTCGGTCGATCGGCGCCAGATGGAGGTGCTGCGTGCCTTAGCGGTCAGCAGAAGGCCTCTGACGCACAAGCAGATCGATCGCGCCGGTCCTCGAACCATCGACACGTTTCTTGATCGTGGGTTGGCGATTGAGGTCGGCCGCGACGATCAAGGAGACAAAAAGGTTTCGATCACTGCGAAGGGACGGGAGAAAATCGCGGTAGTCGACAGATGGATTGAGCTTCGTCGCAAACACGGGAAAGGCCCTGGCGGTTGGGGTCGCCACCTAAAGGAAAAGTCGTGACCGACAGCGGCCCACGCCTCATAGGCCGCAAGGAAGCTGCAGCAGCAACGTCCCCAAAAAGGGCGGCAAAACCGGATTTATTTCATTCACATAGCTGAGCGCGCTGATTGACTCGCCGTGTTTTTACACGCCACATTGCTACCGGGGGGACGTAAAATGAAAAGATTGATACTTTCTGCAGTTGCAGGCGCCTTGTTGAGCAGCTGTGGCAGCATCACACGGGGAACGACCGAGCCGGTTTACCTTAGTGCAAGACCAGCCGACGCGAAGATCACCACGTCTCTCGGACATTCGTGCGTGTCACCGTGCACGATAACCGTTGACCGGAAAACCAGCCTGACCGCTTACGCGGAACGGCCCGGATATGAGCGAGGAGTCATCCAGATAGGCACGAAGGTGAGCGGAGCCGGTGCTACCGGTTTTGCCGGGAACATACTGTTGGGTGGGGTCATCGGCATGGGGGTGGACGCCGCGACGGGTGCCGCCAAGGATCACTACCCAAACCCCGCACAGTTCGTTCTTCAGCCGATCGATCCGAAGAATCCGGCAACGCCTCCGCAGATCTCGTTCCAAGATGAAGTACTGAGGGACATTGAGGCCGAAAAAGCGAAGGCCAGGGACAAGTCCGCGCCAATGTCTTAGTCGCGGCAGCGCCCTAACCTCCACCCTTACAGTCCGGCGAACTCGATCCGAGCGCCGGCAGGATCCACGGAGCCGGCTTTCCGGTCAGCTTTTCAATCGTGGAGAGCACGGCGAGATTGAGTTGGTGAATCACCCAATAGTCAGCGGCCGACGGTGACACTCGCGATGACAAGTCGTTGAGGTGCTGGCAGAACACGCGCGCTTCCGTGAGCAAGCGCGCGTGTTCGAGTTCTGACAATTGCTTCGGTCGCTTGCTTCTCATGATGAGAACATACACGGAACGCGGCCTACGTCCAGACCTCTGGCCTAGCTCGACCACCAGTTTCTTCGGTGTGGCCGCGGGAAGCGTTTCGCAAGCACGATGATCTCCGAGGTTGTGTTTGTGGGCACATTGATGGTAATTCTATGCATCCACCAGTTGCGTTCGGGGGCGGCGCCAAACGACATTGGAGGGCAGCCAGTTGCCGATGCACACGATCTACTGGATCAGCGAAGATGAAACGCAGTACCATTATTGTGCGACATTCAAGGAAGAGGACGAAGCATTCCGCAGCATTCCCGCCGTGAAGGAGGACCTGCTGCGGACTGCAACATCGGAAGACACCAGGCGGCTGATGGAAGCCGGCCGGTTCGTCGTCTGCGAGGAAGGCGAATAATCAGGACAACGCCTTGACGCTTGGTCTTGTTCGCGCTCCTCGGGTCAGCCGCTCGTGATCCCGCTGCAGATCCGCCACCTCGTCAATCAGGCGAGATACTGCTGCCCAGAGGTATGGGGTGCGCTTGCCGTGGTCGATACCCCACGGCATGTAGGTAGCCCCCTCCGTTCCTTCCTCGCACGCCTGCCAATCCGCATCAAACCACCCACCCTTTGCGGCGAGGTCAGGCTGCAGTTCATAGGACGTTTGCGCACCCCAACCGACTGCATATTCGCCGGAGGTCTTCCAAGTGAAGTCGCGGACAGGGTCGGCCTTGATGATGCGGAAAGCATCCCTCCAGTCGTATTCGCCAATGAAGTCCTTTAGCGTTTCGTCGGAAGTCGTGGCGAACGTCGTGGCGGAGGAGCTTGTTTGGATGGAACCAACCAAGCCATTCGGGTTGTAGTAAGCTTGATGGAATTTCGCGGTTGTCGCATTCTGCGACGACCTAAGCAGACCATCGGCTGAATCGTAGGACAGGCCAGGCTTTGTGCCGGTCGCGCTGTACCCACCAGCCAGATCAATCCCTCCGAGGAGATACGTCGATTGCGCACCGGACGGCCTGGCATTCCCCACAGCCTTCCACTCGTCGGCCGTGCCGCCCTGTATTTTCCCATCATTTGATATAAACTCGATGCGGACCGTGGGCTGGCTAACTGTTCCGTCCGTTCCGACAACGCCCGTCGCGGGGTTATTGGTCGGTGTCAACCTGATCACTGATGACGACAGCGCCGCCATCAGATTTGCGCCCACATCCCCGCCATCGAAGACGTACAGATAACCGCCGGAGCGCACCTGCCGAATGTTGAACACGTTTTGCGCTACGTTAGACCCGGTTGGTGGGACGCTGGCCCAATCGCCCATTGCCTGAGCGCGGGCACATTTCCATATCACATCAGTGATGCCGTCTATGGTGCAATCGTCCACCACGATGTTGCGACCATGCCCCAAAAAGAGCGCGCCGACATTGCCTGATAGGCCCGATCCAAGAAGCCCGGTTCCACCTGCTGGCCAGCCAGTTCTGCCCAGCCAGTCTGTGAAGCTTGCCGGGTACGTGCTGTTAATCTTGACGCGCAAACCGCGCATTCTGATATTCTGCGCGCCGGCAAAAGTGAATACGCCAGACTTCTGCGCGACTACCGTTGGGTAGTCGTCAAATGGGAAAGCAAACCACCCCTGGTGTCCGCAGTCCTCGACGTACAGCCCATCAAATACAGCCTCGAAGATGGCGAGATTTGACGCGGTGTAGTCGCCTGGCTCTCCCACAGCATGGCAGAATGTAGCGGCCCCGCAGCGGATTGCCGAGCAGTCCTTGAACGTGACATTGAGGCACCAGCGTTCAGAGCCGTCATCGTTTGTCCCACTCTTGCCCGCAACCCGATATCCACGATAGCAGTCGTGCGCGATGCAGTTTATAAAGTGAGCGTCCTTGATCCCGACTTCGCCGCCGAAACCAGCGCCGCCTGGACCGCCACCAGATCCCTCGCGGATATATCGAGCAGTGCAACCTTGCACGATGATGTCACTCGCGCCCCTGACAAATTCCGGGCCTAGATTGCAGTTCTGCCCGGCAGTAGGCGTGGGCAGCTTCGAACCGTCTGTGACCAAGTCGTAGAATCTAATGTTCGACTGTGCGCGCTCTGCCGCGATTGGACGCACGTTGTTGATGAACCCGCCAACACTTGGCCATGCCGTGATGTACATCACCGCGCCCTGGCCGTGGACGGTCAGGTTAGAGCTCGTGAAGACCGAGTCGGAGCAGTTGTATTCCAGCCCCCCCATGAGGGCCGGGACGCGGTAAAGTCCGGCTGCATCCCAACAAGCCCGCAGCGCGGTAAGGTCGTCTGTCGTGCCGTCGCCGGCAGCGCCAAACAATTTCGGCGTCACCCAGAACGCTGGCTTGAACTTCTTGCCTGTGCTGTCGAGGAATGTGCCGTCCGTTGCGGCCTTCATAGGCACGTCAGCAACGACGATATTGTCCTCGGCCACGGTTGCTAGAAGAAGTGCGGCAGACGTGGCGAATGCTCGCGTGGTGTTCTCGACGTTCAGGAAGGTCTTCACTTCCGGCGCGGTAAGATCCTCACGCAGCGTTCCGGCCGCATTAGTAACCGGGATCGTCAGCGGCGTAAGGACTGCCGGAAGGTTTACGCTTGCCGCCGCCGCTACCGCCGCGTCCCGCGCTGCCTCAGCCTGTGCAACCAACGTGGAGACGTCCTGATCGTTCAGCATCCGAAATGTGCTGTCAGACGCGCGATAGCGCCCCCATATCTCCATTCCGGACGTCAGCGCCGAAGCATTGCCGCCGCGATTGGTCTTCAGAGTGAGCGCCGCGCCAGCATTGATCGCAACAGTCACCGGGCTCGAGGTCGTAGCCTCAAACAGCGAGAACGCGACAATCATCCCGTCTGCGACGGGGATGTCGGTCGTGATCTGAATCGCATTTGCCGTGCCAGCGCCGGTGTCCGTGCCGATGACAAAGTCGTACGGCAGCCGCCCGACCTTCGTCCATGTGTCGGTCGTAGGATTGAGGACATACACGCCCTCCGATCCGGCCTCGAACTGCCAGGCAGAACGCGGCTCCGTGAATGCCGATGCTGCAGCGTTCATTACCGACATCGTCGAGTAGATCAGCCCGCCATTGGTGGTGAAGGCGTTGAGGACAGTCTCTACCGCAGTGCCCCACGTCCTGATGTCAGCCTTGCTGACCTTGTGCACACCAGAAGACGGTATTCCGTCAGACGGGTAATTGCGCCAGACTGTCCTGGCATTCGGGCTAATGGTCATAGTGTCTCCAAATGTGGTTTTTGCGCAAAGAAAACCCCGCTCGAGGCGGGGCTAAGGTTCTGGATTTTGTGGGTGCGGCAGCGGTTATTGGTCGAACGTCGTGCCGTCGCTGAACGTTGTTCCGTCGCTGAACGTCAAGTCGTCATCGCTAAACGGATCGATTTTCTCGCCGACCACGTCTGGCCACGTGTGAAGAACGCGCTGCTCGTAGCCATCGGCGCGTATGACCGTCATGTCGATGTGCCCACCAACTGAGTAAAATGGCTCGCGATCGGGTGCGGCGGGGTTGGTCATCCGTTGACCGCGCATGCTGTCGAGCATGAAGACCGCGTCTTTCTCCAGGCCACAGCCGATCGACAGTTGCCCGTATTCGGCCATGTCTTCGCCAGTTGGTGCGGCGCCCTGCGCAAAACACCTGCGCATTTCTTGAAGCGTGAAGGCAGGGACGTTGCTGGCGGTGTCAGTAAACGTACTGAACACGTAACAGACGGGCCCACGCGTTTCCGAAATGGCGCCGATCGCCATCCGCATGCCTGTGCCTCCAGTTGCTCTAGCGCGGACCGCATCAAGCGAGCCGGCCAAGAGGGACAAAGTCTCATCAACTGACCTTGTCGCATCCGCGGCCGACAGGATCATGTCGGCCAGCAACGATGTTTCGGAAATCGTGCCGCTGCCCACGACAGCCAACGGCACAACGTCGGACGCCACGACCTTGCAGTGTGAACCAAGGAAGACGCCATCGGGCGAATAGGCAGCCCCGTCGCTCAAGATCTCGACGCGGTCCGCGTACGGGCAAAGAATAAACGCTGTCATTGGGCAGCCTCCGACATGATGAAAATCGTTCCGCAGACGGACTTTTGAGCGTCGGTTTCAGCCTGAAGCGCCGCGGTGCGCTCGCGGATCTGCTCGACCTCGCGCGCGTATTCGGATTGTTTGCTTCCGCCGCCTTTTGATCCGGAGCCAGAGCCAACGGGAGCTTTGAAGTCCGCGGTAGACACGGGATTGACCGCAACCGGACGACGACCGCCGCCGCGTGTGGAAGGGCCGCCCATGTTACCGTTGGTCGTGGCGTCTGCTGGTGCTGGCACTGCGGTTAAACCGTTCGGTCCGACTTTGTAGCCGCCGACAGTTTCTGGCATGTTGGCAGCTGCCGCGCGCAGTGCGGCGAGTTCGTTTCGGACCTGTCCGATGCGCTCGAGCGCCTCAGTGTTGTCGAAGCCAAGGCTGGTGTTGAGCGCAATCCGCTCCTGCAGCATCTTGACCTCGGCTTCCAGTGCCGTGACCTTCGCGTCGGCTTCCTTCTTGTCGATGTTGACGACAAGCCCGTCTTTGGTCGCGCCTACGGACTCGGCAAGCTTCTTGAAGACGCTTGAGTCGCCGAGCTCATTTAGGAAATTAGCTAATTCCCCGCGCGCCTTCCGCAATTCATCAATGAAGCCGGAGACGTCGAACCGATCGAGGATTTTGGCAAGTGTGTTGATGCCGTTCGCCAGGCTCTCGCTTGCGCCCGTCGAGTTATTGAACTCCTTCACGCTGCTGATGAGGGCGGTCTGCAAATTCGTCATCGACTGCTGGAGCGTGAAAGTCGCGCCTGCCGCCTTCTGCTCCAGCATAGGAGCACCGGCTTCGAACGCACGGAAAAACGCTTCGGACGAAATCTTGCCTTCAATGACAAGCTTCTTCAGGGCCGAAACAGAACCGCCTGCCTCTTTGAGGCCGGCCGCTACGGCCTGCGCAATGGTGGGCGCCCCCTCAAGGATGGAATTGTACTCTTCGGCCTGCACTTTCCCGGCGCCAAGCGCCTGGCCAAGCTGCAGCAGTGCGCCGCTGGCAGCCTGTGCGTCGGTGCCGGCAACACGAAGTGCCAGCGCGACGTTATTGGTGAAGCCGAGCAGTTCTTCGCTGGTGACGCCAAGCTCTTTCTGAGCCTGTGCAGCCTTGCCGTAAAGCGCGGCCAGGGTCTCGATCGGAGCGCCGTTGGCCACGGCAGACTTGGCCAACGAGTCGTAGACTTTCTCGAGTTCTGCACCGGATAGCCCGGCGACCTTGAGCGAGTTGTCAATGCGTGTGCCGGCTTCGGAAAGGGAAGCGAGGCTACCCGCAACCTTGCCGGTTAGCAACGCAGCCGCGATCTGTGTGCCTGTCCTGGCAAACGACGCGCCGATACCCGTGCTGACTGCGTTGGCCTTCTTTTGGATGGCGCCAAGCTGTTTGTTGGTGACGCCTTGCGCACGGGCCATTGCGTTTTCGAATTTACGGATGTCTGCGCTAAGGCTGACGACGAGGCGTTCAAGATCTTGTGCGGCCATTATCGCGCGCGCCTATGTGCGGCCGCGTGAGCGGCGCGGAAACGATGGAGTTTCACTTGATGTTCCAATCACCGTTTAGGTACTATTCTGCGGTTGCAGGAGAGCACTAGAAAAATGGGGGAGGGATATGGACGATTCCCAGGAGCCAGATGGCGTCAACAGGTGTGGGTCACTCGTCAGGGTCGTAGATCGATCAACGCCAGGCAGTGAGTACAAGCGCTTCGATGTCGAAAACAGGAGCGGTAAAAACGCCTCCGTCCTGCTGAAATGCACATACAACTACCGGGGAAACCGGGAGGTACGGTACATTCCTGTTGCAGTCAGTAAGCAACAGACCGTTCACGGCTGGAGCTTTAACGTGGATCAGGATCCCGACTGCGATATCCATGATTGCGACTACACGGGACCGAAGTGAGTCCCGGACCCTCATATTTTCAATTGGAAAAATGCACGCGTTTGACCACGACCGGTCCGCGGAAAGGGCCGCCGGCGAACCGGCAAACACCCCCTCCGGTCACAGGATTCCACGGCGCCGCATTGCGGCTTCCGCCTTTGCGCGCGCTACTGATGCGCCACCGCTCGCAACGCGCAGCGAGGCTGACGTGTCGCCGTAAGCCGGCGCGGCCGTCAACGTCACTTCGTAGAGGTCAACGTCCTTGATGATCCGGAGGGGCAAACGAGCACCACCGTCCCGCCATTCTTCCGCACGCACTCTGAACCCAAAGCTGCAGCCGCGGACGTCACCGCGGCGCACCGTGCCGACGGCCTCCTGGCCGGATGGCGTAGTCTCGTCTGGAGTCAGGGAAAACCACAGTCCAGTGGTGTCCTCGTTGAGCTCAAGCGTGCCGGCGGAGGTCCGGCCAAGGACGCGGCCAACGTCATGCCCGATCAGCATCAGAACGTCAGGATTCTCGCGCAATGTTCGGCGAAAACAGCCCGGTGCGAGCATCTCCCGAAACTCGCCAGCAATGGTTGTTTCGGAGTTGAATTTCGCGGCATACCCGGTGATTGAGTTAGCCACGCGTCTTCGCCTCCGCGGCCGACAACTTCGCCTCGCGCCGCCCAAGTGACGACTTGGCGCGAAGCTCGCGAGCGATCTTGATGGGCTCTTCATCCGTCAGCACTGCCGTCTTACCAGGCATTTTGACGGATCGGTGCGCATTGGCGCGCTTCGCTGTTGCACGTTCAATTGACATATCCGGCCTCCCTAGCTTCGCGAACAATGCGTTGGACATGGCCGTCTCGTGCATCGCCGAGGAAGCCGAGACCGAGAGGATCCAGGGCAGACCACTGAATGTCACCCGCTTCGAATTCGTTGCGCATCTGCTCATACGCGGCACGCGCCGTAGAGACCGCCTGTAGCGCGTCGACCACGGCCAGGACGCGTTTGCCGTACTCGGGGCGGCAGGCGGCCAGGACAGCGGCGTTGGCTTTTGGCTTTTGTTCCGCCAGTCGCCGATCGATGACCTCAATTGCAATCTCAATGTCACGGATTTCGGCCTTCAATTCCTTGAAACGCGCGCGCGGCCGGTTCTCAGTTTCGGCGTCAGCATCCTCGCCGAGCAAGGCCGCGACGCTGGTGCTGTACGGCAATGGCGCGCGCGATCCGATCTCAGCCTCAAGGGCGTCCTGTTCGCGAGCGAGGGTGGCCTTTTTCTCAGAGAGGATCTGACGTCTGCGCTCCAGATCCTTGTAGGTCGCATCGACTTCGGAGAGGGACGGCACACGGAACTCTTCCGGATTCTTCATTTCGTGACTCCAAAAAGCTCGAGGACAGCATCGGCTAAGCCAGCGCCGTTGATGGTTGTTGAGCGGCGATGGCCGAGCATTTGCCAGTGGTTCGAGAGAGTGCCCGCCGACTGGAAGCGATGCGCCGTTCCGTCTTCAAACAGGAAGACGACTTCCGGCCAGGTGCTCACGATCTCGACGCGCATGCGGCGCGCGTCCGCGTCGCCGTCCATGGCGAGACGCGCGAGCGCTTCCAACTGCTGGCCGGCGGTAGCTCGTACGGAAGCCGGAGCCTGCGAAAGGTCGGCACCGCCTGGTGTCGTGGCGCGGTATGCCTCGACCGCTGTGGCTGCACGCCGCAACGTAGAGTCGGACGCTACAGCGATGATAAGATCGATGACGTGCCGTAGTTGGACTTCCGGCGCGACGCCGGGCGCCCCTGAGGGCAGGACATCGGCATCCTGCAGCCGGCGCGACATGCTGCGCAATCGTGCCGCCGGGAAGCCAACGTGGCGCGACAACGCGTCAATGGCTTGATGTAAGGTTGGCAAATTCGCCTCCTTGGAAAAATGCGATTGATTGGACAAACAAAAGCGCCACCAACTTCTGAAGCTGGTGGCGCTTGACACGAACCGACGAAGGGGTCGCAGTCCGGTGGATAGGCCGGCCGGTACATCCGCGGCTCGGCAGAAGAAGAGCGCCAGCCGATAGGCTGGCGAGGTGCCGGCGCTGGGTGTGCCGGTGTCTGCTATCTTAATACGGATCGGCACGGCGCTTTAGGGACTGTCACGCCGCGTTTCTTTCAAATTCCGCGATGGCGTCGTTTATGGCGCTGATGCCACGCCGCTCGGCCGTCTTGCCCGTGAAGCCGAGAAGCTCACCTATTTCGCGTGCCGTAGCGTCGGTGATAGCCGCATCGAGGATCCACACTTTCGGCCCAAGTTTCATGCGGACATATTCGCGCCGCTGATTGCGAGCCAATTCCTCGGCCGCTGCATGGTCGCCAATGTCGGGCTTTGTGACGGTGCCCTTCTTGCCCTTCTTGCCGCCGAACCAATGCGCGCCCTTCGCGATCGGCGTGTTGTCGTTGGCCGGCAGGAGATCGCGCCGGATATCCGCCTCTGAGCGAGTAGCGGCTGCCGCACCTTTGGGCATCCGCTGCCGCTCGATGGGCTTTAGGTCTTTGCCGCGCCCAGTCGCGCCCCAACTGGCCAGCTTTCCGCATCGGAATTTCAGGTTCCCTAGCTGGACGTTGAATCCGTCAACGGTCAGCACTGCGTCTTGGCGCGCCACAACATGCCAGCCGGTCGGGCGCCTGTCAGAGCGAACGAACGTGCGCATGCCATCTGCCGCCGCTTGCAAGAGTTCGTGAACTGATGGCCTTACTTCATGCCGTAGTTCAACGTCCAGGTCCGCAGCCTCTGGATCGTTGTCGTTGTCGGCGATAGGGACGCGGTGCGGATCCATCAGCTTTGCGTATTGCCAGAGCGCCGCAGCAGCGCTTGGTGAGGGAAGCCGAGCCAAGCGCTCCAATGTTGGCCACGCCATGACCGGCTGTGCTTTCTCAGGAAGGGTGGCTAGCCAGGACCGCCGTTCGGCAAGGGTTTGAAACTCGCCGGCATCGCGCGGCGCGTTGTCGTTCGCGGCGATGAGCCGCGTCGGTTCTTTCATGGATGATGTTCCCGGGCTTGGAAGGCGGCGCCGGTTGCTCCGGTCTGGCCGCGTGCCCCGTAGGGCGGGCTATGCCGCTCTGGCGGCTGCAGGTTTGTGCTTATAATAGATAGAAAGGCAAATGTCAAGAAAAATATCTTGACACGATGGTCGATGTGTGTATTTGCGCCATCCGCTACCGCGAAAACAACTTGAAAACCTGCGGGATTTAACGCGTGCCTCCGATGCCGGTCCCCAGGGCGTAGGCACCCATAGAGGAGCAACCGCCCCCGGCTTGACGTCCCGTTGCAATGTGCAACGATGCGACCAACCAGGAGATGCGGCATGTCAATCGATTGGACTGCCAGACTGATTATCGCCGGAGACATAGCGAAGGAGGCGGCCGGAACCCTCCCGCAGCGACTGGCCGCTGAAGGCCTCACCGTTCTCGAGGCGTCGCACATGTATCTCGAGACAGAACGCAACGCCCAGGCCATGGACACCCTCGTCGACATGATGGCTGAAGAAGACGTCGACGATGCCTTGCTGGAGGCAGCCGAGGCGCTGCAGGACATTTGGGACAGCCTGACCATCGCCGCAGTCAATCGGATGCGTGAGCTTCAGGGACTGCCGCCAGTCGAATTCCTCGAGCCTGATGAAGACGACGAGTAAAGCCAAAAAACTCAATGATTTCTCGCGCGCGCGTTGCGCGCACGGGAGGCAAATTCCTGAGTTAGCGTTAGTGCTGTGGGGGACGGCGGGTACGGCGGCCGGCGGTCGTAGAGATCGACATACCCCTGGTCTTCAGCGGTCCGGTAGCAATGCTGATGCTGCAAATATCTCGAGGCACTCTTCGATAGCGGTTGCCTTCAGGTGCTCGAATTGCGGCTTGACTTGGAGGTCATCGATTACACCCAAGAGGTATTCGCGATTGGCGTTCTGTAGAGTTTCAGCGGCTATGGCGGTCTTTGCTCGATACTTCGCAAGCGCAGTGATGATATCGAGACGATGGGTAGTGCTCCCAGCAGCCGCAATGTCGAATGCGTCGCGAGCAGCGATAGTGCTGCCTCTGTGGTATACCTTCTTTGTGACGATCTCAGCCACCGTTTCCAGTAAGATAGGGCGCCCGAGAATTTCGACTTTGGTGACCGGAGCTTCTGTTAGCTGCGCGCAAGCGATAAAGTCGATTTCGCCCATTCCATCAAAAGAAAGCTTGAGAAATCGACTTCCATCGCCCTCATATGCTGAAGGCAAAATCTCAAATTCGAAATTCTGCTTCGCAGGGTCGAGGTATCCCAGATACTGGGGATCGCAGATGAAAAGATCAATATCAAAGCTGACGCGGTGATCAATTTGGATCATCATGGCGGTGCCGCCGCCAAAGGTCCAATCGTCACCGATGGGTGATTGATCAATGAGATTGCGAGCAACGCCCAGAAGCGTTTCCCAATGTGAAATCATGCGACCAGTTTGCTCTTCATCCCCGACCAGGCGTCGAAGAATTGGGCAGCAGATTTCAAGGCGGCAACAGAGATTCCGTGTGCCTTTGCGAACTCGACCTGAAGCTTGGGAGAAACATCGTAAAAAAACGATGACATCGGACCAGGTGCGGCTTTGCTCTTGTGTGGCTCAAGGATAATCTGGGCAAGAGTCATCGCGTCCAGCTTCTTGCTGTACGGTGCATTCACAGTGCCAAGCACGAGTGAATCGATCCGTGACACGTCTGATCTCCTATGTGCCCGCTGTTGGGCAGTTTCGCACGTTGATATCATCAACAATGCGTTCCTATATGCGTTCGCACAATAAACGCTATAAGTCAAAAAAAAGTTGCCGAATTAGGTGTCTCTAATGTTAAATTTGCGCCAAAAGCGTGTCTTGTATGTGGACAAGAAAACCGCTGAATTTGGCCTTGTATGACCGGTTCAAAGCCACGTCATACGTCCAGAAGCGAGTGGTGCATAGCTCTGTAAATTGGGTGTCCTTAGAGTCTCATTCAAGTGGCCTGGATCGTCGCGTATGTTAACATCATGCGTGTCCTATAGGTCGGCACCTATCCGCAACATAGCCCGCCACGCGCTCTACGCGTAGCCCCCGCTCGCCGCGACCATAGCCGCCAACATAGCGGCATGCGCGGCCAGCAGTATGGCGCCATGAATATCGGATAGATCATTCATTTGGCGGCGGTCCCTTTCTTGTAAATGTTGCGCCTCACAATGGGAGTCAGTTCCCCGTCTTCCCATTCTTCGATGACAATGAACTTTATAAATTCTTCGTCGTCGTCGATTATTCCAACAACAGTCACCGGCTCGCCGGCATCGTCTTCCGCTTCGAACCGGTCTATCTTCATCATGCGCGGCTTTGCCTTCACCTCTTCCATAGCGTCAATGAATCCGCACTTTACTGCCTCGTAAATCTCTGCGTATTCCATCACGCGGCCTTCCTGTAAGAGATGGCAAATCGCTGGTCGACCGTGCAGCTAACGCGGTGCCCCTCAAGTTGCCCCGTGTCAGTCAAGCTATCAATGCCAAAGCAATCGGCCAGCGTTCGCAGAAAGGCCTGTCCCCGAGCTTGGATCTTAGGATCCGAGTGCTGGCCATAGAGGACGTGCTCTATGTCGTGCATGGAGCCAGGTCCGTCAGACAACTTCAGCAGCAGAGTAACTTTTTCGCCATTGATGTCAGCTTGCACATGGCCGCCAACAATCGTCACATCAAATGTGCCGATCGGCGAGAACGGGCCAACGTCCAAAACAGGCGCTCCCGGCTCGTTGTCGTTATCCGGCTGCGGCTCAGCCTTTGCCGCTTTGGCTGGAGCATTCGCCTTAGCCTTGGCGACAGCCGCACCCTTGGAGTCGACGTGAACGATCGGCAAGTCCTCTAGCCATCGCTCTCCGGCCAGCCAGTTGGCCGGCTCTGGAATCCATTTCTTTTCGATTCCGTGCTTCTCGTAGTGCGCCGCCCAGTCTCCGGCAACGTCAATGACAACGTCAACGTCAGACAGGATTTTCCGCCATTCGGCGCGCGCCTTCTTTATCCCGTGCTTACGCGGCCATGCGCTCCAGAATTCTGAGAATCCATCTCCCGAAGCCGTTTCCGCTGCGGTGGCCATCAGGCCATCCGCGGGCGGCGCCGGCGGCGCGGCTTCGAACTTATTTCCCACGACATGTGACCCGGTCCTGTGGCCGGGTCCAGTAAGTGGGTCTTCGTTCGGAATTTCATGAACACTAAGCCCGTTTGCGTTCGCATTTTCCCGAACACCTGCGTTCGCATTTTCCCGAACACTAGACACATCGTCCGTAGCGTTCGGAGTTTTACGAACACAAACCAAATCCCACGCGGGGATATAGCGGCTGGCCTGACGGCCCGCGCCCTTGACCTGATGCAGATATCCCCAAGCCACTAGATCGGAAAGCGCGCTGTGAACGTCGCCTGAGTATAGCCCTCGGCCGGATGGGTCGCGCTCCTTTAGCGTTGCGACCACATGCCGGACAGAGGCGAGGGCGTTACCGTAGGTGGAGTGAAACCAATCAAGAATGAAGCCGAACACAAGGCTATGCTTGCGCTTTGCCCGCGGGTCGTATGGGAGCGCGGCCAGCAAGAGAAACTTGGCCTCCAGGCTTTCAGGCTTCGGAAGCTTCCTTTCATCGCTCATTGGCGGTCTCCAGCGCCTCAACGGCAAGCGCGGTAAGCCGCTCCGCCAAGGGCTTGCTGAAGGTCGCTGTTCGGCGCTGTCCGGCCTGCGGTGCGAATAGGAAGTGGGCGCCATCTGGTTGACGCACAAGCCGCAGCCCGTAAAGGCGGACGTGCTCATTGAGCTCGACGTCGACGAACGCGACGCAGTCTTTGCGGCCGGTCTCGCGGGTAGGGTGGCAGTACAGTACTTTCATGGTTGTCCTTTCGGCGCACACGGGCGCGGTCCGTCGGAACTGCCGGCGGACTGTGGTGGATTGCGGTAAGGGGCGGGGAGGGCTCGAGGGTGCCTAGGAGGCCGCAGCCTGTGCGCGGCGATTATCGTTTGCGAAATCGTAAACTGCTGTCCTGCGCTTGCCGGAAAGCCAAGCGTCCAGGTCGGTGCGTAGGTAGCGAACGGCGCCGCCGATCTTAAGGTAAACGGGGCCGGTGCCGGACATGCGGGTTTTGTTCAGCCACGACGCGGATTTCGCGATATAGGTTGCGGCTTCGGCAGTGGTCATTTTTTCGCTTGACATGTTTTTCGTCCTCCTATAGAAATTGACATTAGTGATATATTATCGCTATGCGTCTGCGAAAAGTCGTCGTTTCTAATAGTTTGTGCGGCAATTGTCAAGCGATTTCTGCTTGTGTCACTCCAATATCTTCGGAAGCCATGGCCAGTTGGCCAGTTTGTCGCCCTTCTCGCGAAGGTGCGCGTACCGCTGGAGGCTGCTCCATGACTTGTGGCCCGACACGGAAGCGGCGAGAGGAATCGTTCTGCCCATCTCAAACAAGCGGCTTACGCCTTCATGCCTCAGATCGTGAAAGTGCAAGTCCGCAATATCGAGCAGCCTGCAGGCGCGGGTAAAAGCCGCGCTGATGGCGTCTGTTCCGAATGGGAAGATTTCCGGCTTGGTGTGGGGCATGGACTTGACGATAGCCAGGGCCTCAGGGGGCAGTTCGCACCAGACGTCATTTCCGCGTTTTTGGCCGGGGTGTTTCATATCGCGGACAAGGATACGGCTGTGAGGCTCGTCCAGATCTTCCCATTTGATGCGCGTTATTTCCTCCTGCCGCCTCGTTGAGTACATGGCGAAAGCAATGATCTTCGGCATCGGTACGGCATTGGGTGCGCGTGCTTGCCGGTCTGTGAAGTGCTGCATGAGCAAATCAAGTTCTGCGAGGGTAGGGCGTCGGTCCCGCTGTGCCGACTTAGCAATGGTGTCTTGCCGCGACAGGGCGGCTTGTGCGGCCCGCATCTCCGCATGGTCAAGCGGCAAGTCCCACAATGCCCGCGCATCCCTAAAGATGGCGGATAAGTGCGAAATGTAGTTGCCGACCGTCTGCGGTTTCCTTCCGTCCGTCAGAAGCTCGCGGGCGAATGCCGATATGTCACTGGAGCGGATGCTTGCGCAGTCCATGCTGGCGATTCGATAGTCCTTGATCGACTTCAGGCATTGGGCCTTGGTTCGTCCGATCTCTGGCTTCTCGGTCACGTATCGGTCGATGGCATCGGCAAGTGTGGAGTCCGGCTTCCTCAACTGGTCTAGCGTGCCGGGGCGGTTGATTTCAGCTTCCCTAAACGCTGCCCAGGCTTTCGCCTCCCGTTCCTTGCTGAAGGTCTTTGCCTCCCGCCATACGATCTTGCCGTTTTGCTTCTTGACGATTTGCGCGGTATATCCCGTGCTTCCGTCCTTGCGTTTCCGTGCGGTAATGGTGCCCATCGGCAGTACAACATCCTTCTATTGAAGTACGACATTGTTGTACTCCCCATTGAAAGATGGTGCAACATGCTGACGAAAGCGGACAGATCCGGAAAGAACGAGACTCTAAGAAACGGCCGCAAACAATTGAACTTCTACGATAAAGCACGGAAAACAGACGGAAAAATTTTTGCCGTCGCCCCGATGATCGACTGGACGGATAGTCGCGATTTCCCTTTTTAAAATAATTGGTTATTCGGTTCCTCGTGTACCAAGTACCACTATTTCTCAATGATTCGGATTGGTATTTTCAGGAAAAGCGAGGGTCGCCTTAGGGGCGGTGGAGCGAACCCGCTACTCCGGAAACGCCCCATGACCTGCAGGAGGGTAGCAGAAAGGGCTTTCATCGCAACTGGCTCGCCAAGTGGGGCAATTTCCATCTGATCACGGTATTTTCTTCTTGCACCTCTAGTAGCTAGAGGTTGTAAACCATGCACATGGGCAGCATGAGGATACCTGGATGAGTGGGATGACACAGACAAAATTCCGCGTCGATGGCATGGACTGCGCTTCCTGCGCGAGCAAGATCGACACCGCGGTCCGGCGCATGCCGGGCATCTCCGAAGTCGCCGTTTCGGTCACGGCGGGTACGATGACCGTCACCCACGATGACACCAGCGATCTCGATGCCATGAGCAGGAAGCTATCGGGGCTGGGCTACAAGGCAACGCCGATCCAGCCGAGGTCGGCTCCCGTTCCCGCCCAGCCGACGGAACATTCGCACGGTGCTGGCGGCGGACATGAGGATCACGACCACGAACCCGGCGAGCACGACGACTCATCCGCAACCCCGGCGCCCGCCGCTGCCACGGACGGCCAAGCACGCTACCGGGTCGGCGGCATGGATTGCGCCTCCTGCGCGACCAAAGTCGAAACCGCAGTCCGCCGCATGCCCGGCATCGAGGATGTGAGCGTCTCCGTCGCGTCCGGCACGATGAGCGTGAAGCACTCCGCCGTCGCCAATCTCAAGGCCGTCGAGAAGCAGGTGTCCGCTCTCGGATATTCCATCGCGCCGATCATTAAGACACCGAAGCCTACATCTCCCGGATCCAACGTCTCCAGCGATCACTCCGGCCATGATCACGGACCCGGATCCGACCATGCGGAGATCGAGGGACTGCACGGGCGCGACCATGGCCCATCCGAAGGCCCGTGGTGGAAGAGCAAGAAGGGCCGACTGACCATCATGGCGGGCACCGCGCTCGTCCTCGCCTACGGGATCGGCCATCTGTTCCCCGCCATCGCGACATACGCATTCTTAATTGCGATGCTCGTCGGCCTCGTCCCGATCGGCCGCCGCGCCATCATGGCGGCAATGGCAGGCACTCCGTTCTCCATCGAGATGCTGATGACGATCGCCGCCATCGGCGCGCTGATCATCGACGCCACCGAGGAGGCGGCCGCTGTCGTGTTCCTGTTCCTCGTAGGCGAACTCCTCGAGGGCGTGGCCGCAGGAAAGGCGCGCGACAGCATCAAGTCGCTCACCGCCCTGGTTCCAAAGACGGCCCTGCTCGAAGAGGGCGGGAAGACCCGCGAGGTGCCTGCAGAGACGCTTGCAGTGGGTTCGGTCATCCTCGTCCGTCCCGGTGACCGCATCTCGGCCGACGGCGTGATCGTCGCGGGCGAAAGCTCCATTGACGAAGCCCCTGTCACGGGTGAGAGCGTTCCAGTTCGGAAGGTCGTCGACGACAGCGTGTTCGCAGGCACCGTAAACGGCGATGCCGCGCTGCGCGTCAGGGTCACGGCCGCTGCCGCCGACAACACCATCGCCCGCGTCGTCCGCCTTGTTGAGGAGGCCCAGGAATCCAAGGCTCCGACCGAGCGCTTCATCGACCGCTTCTCGCGATACTACACGCCGGGCGTTGTCGTCGTCGCCGCGTTGGTTGCTGTCATTCCCCCGCTGGTCGGTGGCGGTGTCTGGAGCGAATGGGTCTACAAGGGACTCGCAGTCCTCCTCATCGGCTGCCCGTGCGCGCTCGTCATCTCCACCCCCGCCGCTATCGCAGCGTCGCTTTCGTCGGGTGCCCGCCGCGGCCTGCTCCTGAAGGGCGGCGCCGTCCTCGAGGGACTTGGCAAACTCACTGCCATCGCCTTCGATAAAACGGGCACGCTCACGGAGGGCAAGCCAAAGGTGACCGACGTGGTGCCGTTCGGCCGCAGCGTCGACGAGGTTCTGCGCTATGCAGCCGCGCTTGAAATGGGATCCAGCCATCCGCTCGCTGTCGCCATTCTCGACAAGGCGAACGAGGACGGTATCGATGCTCCGACGGCAACTGATGCCAAGGCGCTCGGGGGCAAGGGCGTGACCGCTGTGATCGACGGGGTCGAGGTCTTCTTCGGCTCGCCCAAGGCCGCCGCCGAACGGGTCAAGATGCCGATACCCCATTCGAAGACGATCACGGCTCTCAACGACGAGGGGAAGACCGTTTCAGTCCTTGTGATCGGCGACGTGCTCGCTGGTGCCATCGCCATGCGCGACGAGCCGCGGCCCGATGCAGTCGCAGGCCTCAAGGCGCTGACCGACGCGGGCATCAAGATTGTCATGTTGACTGGCGACAACAAGCGCACCGCCACCGCTATCGGAGCGCAGCTCGGCATCGAGGTCCGTGCGGAGCTGATGCCCGAGGACAAGCAGCGGATCGTCGGCGAGCTGAAGAAGGAAGGCTACGTCGTCGGCAAGATTGGAGACGGCATCAATGACGCACCCGCACTGGCTGCCGCCGACGTCGGCATCGCCATGGGCGGCGGCACGGATGTCGCGCTGGAGACCGCCGATGCTGCCGTCTTGCATGGCCGCGTCGGCGACGTCGCCCTCATGGTCGATCTCTCGAAGCGGACGATGAGCAACATCTTCCAGAACATCACCATTGCGCTGGGACTGAAGGTGGTCTTCCTGGTGACGACGGTGCTTGGCATCACCGGTCTTTGGCCCGCGATCCTTGCCGATACCGGGGCGACCGTCCTCGTAACCATGAACGCGCTGCGACTGCTGCGTCCGATCAAATGAACATGATGCTCGGAAATCAAGTGGTAGGATGCCTTCGGCCGATGCGGAACCGTGCCTAGCTTTCCTGGTACGGAGATCAACGAGCATGCCCTCAACGCAATGAAACGGAGTATTTGATCTTGCCTATCCGGACGACATCCATCCTCGCGGCCGCTCTGGCGATCCTAGTCCCCGTCAGCGCCCTGTCGCATGACTTCAAGGCAGGAAGCCTTGAGCTGAAGCATCCCTGGTCGGCGAAGGCGCCTGCGGTCGCACCTGTGCTCGGCGGCTACGTCACGATCGTGAACACGGGAACGCAGGGCGATCGCCTTGTCGGCGGCACGACGTCTGTGGCCGAGCGTCTCGAGATCCACGAATCTTCCATCGTCGACGGCATCGCGAGAATGCGTCCCGCGAAGCAGGGCATCGAAATCCCGGCTGGCGCGACGCTGAACCTGCAGCCGGGCGGAGCCCATATCATGCTGGTCAATCCGCGGCAGCGCCCGGCAGAGGGCGAGAAGTTCAAGGCGACGCTCGAATTCGAGAAAGCCGGATCCGTGGAGGTGGAATTCGTGGTGCAGAAGCCGAAGCCTTCTTCGGGCGAAGATCATTCCGGCCACCAGAATCCGTGACGCTCGCCATGAAACCTGCGCCCATAGTCTTGCTTGATTGTTAAGCAGTTCGCATTATGTTCGCATCATGCAACGGAATGTTACCATGTCGACGGCGATTCTCTACAGATCCTGCGAGCACTGCGAACGTCCGCACGTCCGGGACGGCGATGACTTCTCGCCTGACAGGTTCTGTGCTGTCTGCAGTGGGGATCGCAGGGCGATCGCCATCGCGGCCTTCAAGGCACGTCCGGTGTCGCGTTCCGAGATCGAGGCTTCTGGCAGGTATCTGAAGCGGTCCTCAGTCCGAGCCTAGCCGCCGAAATATTTCCTGAGCTGACTGTCCGCCAAGGCCTTTCCGATCGCGCCGCCAGAGCCACCTACGGTCTTCTTCGACCCGGTCCCAAGTGGATGACTGACCGCCGTCCAGCTCCACAGCTTGCCCTGCCTGATGAGATCGACCCTGAGCCGACGGCCCTTGATCTCGCGTTCCCACGTGATGCCGTCGTCGCCGAGCGTGCACCGCCATGCGGCTTCTCCCGCAATCCCTGCCAGCGCGTCGAGCGCCCGTCTGCTGGTTGCCAGCCGGGCCGCGCTGTCATCGGCGAGCATCGCCCGGATGAGACGGCGCCACCTTCCGGAAATGTGCGGAAGCCATGTAAGCCTGTCGGCATATCCACCGTCGGTGACGCTGAAACGGGGCAGCGGACTCTGCCTGTACCATTCATCACCATGCAGGAGGCGGTACAACGTCATACCAAGAGCCCAGAAGTCGGATTTCTTGCTGGAAAGCCCCGTCTCATGGGACTCAGGAGCGAGATGGTCGGTGTAGGAGTATCCAAGATCGGCATAGCCCAGCACCATCTCGTCGGTCACGAGACCGAAGTCGCCAAGCTTCACAGTGCCGTTCTTCGTGACAAGAATATTGCCGGGCTTGAGGTCACGGTGGAGCATCTCGCGGTCATGCAATGAGCCAAGCCCATGACAGATGTGCGTCGCTATCCGATGGACCTCCGTCGAGGAGATCGGCCCAGCTTCGTAAGGTTTCTGGAGCGATCCCCGCTCGCACAGCTCCATGGCGAGATAGATCGCGTCCTCGGTCGTCGAGCGGTTCACGTAATAGACCTGGACGACGTTGTCGTGTGTCGCCTTCTTGAGGTTCGCCCCCTCCTTGACGAGGTTTTCCTTCCGCTCCTCCCATTTCTCGGGAGTGTCGCTGTCCTTGGGCCGGATGACCTTCACGGCAAGCTCGGGATGAATGTCGTCGCTGCCGAGGTGGACATCGCCGAAGTGTCCATTCCCAAGTTTGGGACCGATCTGGAGACTGGATGTGAACTCGCTCATTCAACGCGTCGCAAGAATGAGAAGAGCCGCTTCGCGACTTCCAGTGCGCATTGCCGCGCCTTCCAGATTTTCCTTCCAGAAGTCATTGTCCTTCAGGTACTCGTCTGCCTTGCGCTTTCCGAAGCCCTTGCTGATTTTCGACTTGGAAACCTGCTCGACAGGACATCCGCAGGCGAGGGCGCAGATGGCGACCCCACGCAGTTCGGCAGCTTGAAGGTGCGCCAGTCCCATCCCGCGGGCGTTCGCGGCGCTTTCCTTTATCACGGCTCTCGCTATGCCCTTGTCGCGGACATAGTCCGACAGGCGCTTGTAGATCGTCTGGAAGGCCTTCGGGCGGTCACCATTCTCCAGCTTCCAGGATTCGTCGGCGACGATCACGATCGGACCGTCTTCGGGCACTTCCGCGTCGACTATGACGATTCCGTCTCCCGAAACATGCACTCCAAGCCACCGGTCCGCCACATCCACTCCGAATCCTTGAAGCATCCGTCGTGGGCTTGCGCCTCGAAACGCAGGGATGCTTTAGTTGTTTGAAACTAGCGGGATAGTTGATGACGCCGATGATTCGGTCAAGCTTCAGAAGCGCATACGTGTCGGGCCCTCGAAAGCTGGCCCCACCATTTGGGCGATATATGAAGCTGCCGCTCGCTAGCCGTCCGACCAGAAGCGTCCGTTGTCAAATGCTTCAGCAACGGGTTGCCGGATAACTTCGCTGGTTCCGCTGCCGCCCATGAGCATTCGAGCGGCGAACAACGGTGCCGTCATTCCCGTCGTCGCGCCAGGCGCGGAAAGCGCCCAGTCCTTCACGGCATCCCGGGCGTCGGCTTTCTCGGCTGGATCCATTTCAGGCATGGGTATCGGCAGCATCGCGATCAAAGCAGTCGGTTCGCGCAATTCGAGGATTGCTCCGGGGCGGAAGACACTGCCAGTCGTAAGAGCCGAAATCGTGCCGAGCGCGGCGGTTTCGACCTCCGGTCTCTCTGCGACGGCGCCGGGACGGAAATTCGGCACAGGAACCGCCATGGCCGCGAGATCGACGTATTCCGGGGTGGCCTCACTCTGCAATCCCCGCTGGCTCGTCTGACGCTCCAGCGCTTCCTGCGCCTGGCTTCCCGGGGTTGGAAGCATGGCGGTCAGCAGACTGCCTTTGGCCGGAGATGACGGGGCTGTATCATCATCGTCATCACCCGCGGTTGCGGCGATCTCGATCGACTTGGAGCCAACCCGCCGCCTGTAGTCGGCGACCGCCGTCTCGTAGCCCGGCAGGGGGCCGCCGTTTGACGGAAGATGCATGGTCTTTCCGTTCGGGAAGATCCGGACGAGTTCCTTACGGGTCATGCGGGGCCATGCGCGCACGTTCCCGACGTCGAGATGAACGAACGGTGAACCCGATGTGGGATAGTAGCCGACCCCGCCGACCTGCGCCTGCATTGCAAGCGCCCGCAGAGTGGCGAGTTTCACGCCGGGAATGTAGAAGTCCATCGCCTTGCCCAGCATGTGCTGGCTGTTCTTCGCAACGCCCGTGGACCGAGAGCGGCCTCGGAGCATCTTGTTGGTCGCCGGAGACCTATAGGCTGACACGATATGGATGTAGTCGGTCGCGCCGCTCCTGTTGTAGATCTCCCAGACCAGATCGAGCAGACGCGGATCCATTTTCGCTGGTTCGTTCTTTCGCCAGTCGCGCAGGAAACGGTTGATCTTGGCGAGGCCGCCGGGATCGAACCTGCCATCACGCTTGAAGGTAATCGTCGCGCGTTCTCCGGTGTGGGTGAAGAACAGGTTGAGGGAACGGTCGCGCTCCGCCGCGGCATGCGTCGCGGAGGCCGCGACAAAAGGGACGGCGATGACGGCCATGAACATCGCAAGTGCGGCCCGGCCTATCATTTTCGACAGACCGTATGACACTCCTGAAGGATTCGAATACTCGCTCACTGGATACTCCAACACTACCGGACCTGTGATGGGCGCTCACGACGTCGGGAACGCGAGCGTGCGGTTCCGCTGATCCGAGTAGACAGGATTATGGTCAACAAACTCCTAAAATGAGCCGCGTCGACCAGCCAAGACTCCGCTTGCCAAGCCGAATCCTTCATGCGAATGATTTGCAAGTGCAACTAAGCCAAGACTAAGAATTGTAGGTGGGGCTATGGGTAGACCTGTAAGGGGATGGCAGCGTACTGTGGGGGAGGCGTCTCTTTCGGACGTGCACCGCTCCATCGGAGTGGCGGCGGGGTCAGGGACCTTCCGCAGGGCGATGGCCTCGTTCGGCCCCGGCTATCTCGTTGCAGTCGGATACATGGACCCGGGAAACTGGGCGACCTCGCTCGCTGGCGGATCGAAGTTCGGCTACGCGCTCCTGACGGTGGCGCTCGTCTCCAACATCATGGCGATCGTTCTCCAGTCCTTGTGCGCACGCCTCGCCATCGCCTCCGGGCGTGATCTGGCGCAGGCCTGTCGCGATGCCTTCCCCAAGCCCGTGGCCATGGTGCTGTGGCTGCTCGCGGAGATCGCCATCATCGCGACGGACATCGCCGAGGTGATCGGCACTGCGATCGGCCTCAACCTCATCTTCGGCATTCCGCTGGAGCTCGGGGTGATCATCACAGCCCTCGATGTCTTCCTGATCCTTTATCTTCAGAAGCTGGGCTTCCGCTGGGTCGAGGCGCTTGTCATCACCCTGCTCGGTGTTATCGCAGTCTGCTTCACGATCCAGATCGCGCTCGCGGATCCGGACTGGGGCCAGGTGATCCTGGGGTTTGCTCCGACGACCGAGATCATCACCAACCCGGACATGCTCTACCTTGCGCTCGGAATCCTCGGCGCAACGGTCATGCCTCATAACCTCTATCTCCATTCCGGGATCGTCCAGACCCGTAACTTCGGCCACACGCTGCCGGAGAAGCGCGAAGCCCTGAAGTTCGCAACGATCCACTCCACCGTCGCGCTGATGTTCGCGCTACTCGTCAATGCCTCCATCCTGATCCTTGCCGCGGCCACCTTCCACAAGACCGGACAGACGTCCGTGGCTGAACTGGGCGAGGCTCACAATCTGCTGGCTCCACTGCTGGGCCTTGCGATCGCCCCCACGCTGTTCGGCATCGCACTCTTGTGCTGCGGCATCAATTCGACCGTGACTGCCACACTCGCTGGCCAGATCGTGATGGAGGGCTTCCTCAAGATACAGCTTGCGCCATGGCTCCGGCGGCTGATCACGCGGGGTATCGCCATTGTTCCCGCAGCGGGCGTGACCATAGCCTTCGGAGACAGCGGCACGGCGCAGCTCCTGATTCTCACCCAGGTCGTGCTCAGCCTCCAGCTATCCTTCGCAGTGTTCCCGCTCGTAATGTTCACATCCGACCGCGCCAAGATGGGGGAACTGAAAGCGCCGTTGTGGCTGACGGCTTTCGCCTGGCTCATCGCCGTCGTGATCGCTCTGCTTAACATCAAGCTGCTGGTAGACTTCTTCAGTTCCTAGCGCGCCGATCCACCAGCAACGATAAAGGAATGCCAGTGGAACCTGAACCAGTAGTGCCGAAGATGCGTTCTTGGATCAGTGATTTCAATCGGAGGACAGATATGCTCGACGAACGCGCCCGGATCATCGAGGAGCTCGGAGTGTCCCGCGACTTCGATGCCGCGGCAGAGGCCGCTCGCCGCTGGGATTTTCTCGCAGACTACCTTCAGGCATCCTCGATGCGGGCGTTCGTTCTCGGGATCAGCGGAGGCGTGGATTCGCTCACGGCGGGAATGCTCGCGCAGCGCGCGGTGCAGCGGTTGCGGGACGGCGGATACAGTGCCGAGTTCATCGCGGTCCGGCTACCATATGGCGAGCAGGCCGACGAAGCCGACGCGCTGAAGTCGCTTGATGTCATCCGCCCCGACCGTACGGTCACGATCAATATCAAGCCCGCATCCGACGCCATGATGACCGAAGTCCGAATGGAGGCGGACGATCTCGTCTCAGGTGAACGCCTCCATTTCCATCTTGGAAACATCAAGGCCCGCCAACGGATGATTGCGCAATATGCTTTGGCAGGCGGCGCCCGCGGCCTTGTTATCGGAACCGACCATGCAGCCGAGGCCCTGATGGGCTTCTTCACGAAATTCGGCGATGGCGCCGCCGACATCCTGCCGCTTTCGGGTCTCAACAAACGCCGGGTAAGGGCGGTCGCGCAGCATCTCGGCGCTCCAGAGGATCTGGTTTTCAAGGTGCCGACAGCCGACCTCGAATCCGACGCACCGCTCAAGCCCGACGAGGATGTCTATGGTGTCACCTATGCGGAGATCGATGATTTTCTCGAAGGCAGGGAGATCGGCGACAACGCGCTGAAACGGATCCTCACGGCGTATAGATCCACTGCCCATAAGCGTTCCCTACCTGCGGGTCCGATAGGGTGAGGCACCTTTGAGATCGAAACGGCACGCGAGGCGGCAATGGCAAGCATCTCTTCTGAGAAAATACGGACTCGACGCTAGCGCTTATCCGCGGTCCCTATCGCTTCATTTCCGATGGGTGTCGGCGCCACCAATCAGACCTGTTCGAGACACGGCTCCTGCTGCAGAGGACGATCTGCATGACAGGTCCGGAAGCGGCCAGGCTTTTCTGCGATCCAAACCTCTTTGTACGCCAGGGCGCAATGCCCAAAGCGATCCAGAAGACGCTGCTCGGGGAGGGTGGCGTTCAGGGCCTCGACGGCAGACCGCACCGACACCGCAAGCACTTGTTCATGTCGCTGATGAGCCCCGACCAAATCCGGGACTGTCTCGTCTGACGGCGGCGGAATGGCAGATGCGCATGCGGAGATGGACGTCGGACGCCGACGTAACGCTCTATCCGGAATTCCAACAGCTTTTGACGCGCGCGAGCCTGGCCTGGGTCGGGATCCCTCTTCCTGAAGCGGACGCCCAAAGACGAACACGGGATATCGTGGCCCTCTTCGACCATGCGGGATCGGTGGGTGTCCGGCATCTGTGGTCGCGGTGGTCACGCCGACGTACCGACCGCTGGCTTTCGGACCTGGTGGAGGAAGTCCGCTCCGGGCGCGTCCACCTCTCCGAGCATTCCGCTGCCCACGCCATTGCATGGCACCGCGATCCGGATGGGGAGCTGCTCCCACCTCGCATCGCCGCCGTCGAGTTGCTCAACGTCATCCGCCCGATCGTGGCGGTCTCGGTCTACATGGTATTCGTGGCGCACGCACTGCACATGCATCCGCACGTCCGGGACAAACTTCGCTCAGGCGATGATGATGACGCCCATCTGTTCGTTCAGGAAGTGCGCCGATACTATCCCTTCTTCCCCGCTGTCGCTGCACGCACGCGACAAGCCTTCGAGTGGAACGGATACCGTTTTCCAAAGGACCACCGTGTGATGCTGGATCTGTTCGGCACCAATCATGACAGACGGACCTGGGAGAGGCCGGAGAAATTCGAACCTGAACGATTTCGCCGATGGGACGGTGGCGAGTTTAACTTCATTCCGCAGGGCGGGGGAGACCACTCGATCCACCATCGCTGTCCCGGTGAGTGGATCACCATCGAACTCATGAAACAGGCAACGGCGATGCTGATTCGCCAGATGGCGTATGACGTGCCGCAACAGGATTTGCGGATCGAGTGGGCGCGGATGCCTGCGCTGCCACGAAGCCGCTTCGTGGTCAGCAATGTCATCCTCCGTGAGCAACCGTGAATGACGCGCGTTCGCGTTGCACTCCTGCTCGAACGGAGTGGCAGTGGAGGCAGTGTTGGGACATGCATCAGCTGGGTTGAATTACCGAGGTCGCGGACCTTCTGCTGCCGCGTCCTTGGACTGCAGGCCCGACGCAGCCAGCAGAATGGCCGCCCCGATTGTGATCCAGACATCTGCGAGATTGAACACGAAGGGTTCCCACTCACCGATCCGCAAGCTCAGGAAGTCGGTGACCGATCCGCGCGCGGTCCGGTCGAGAAGATTTCCCATCGCCCCTGCAAGGATGAACGACAGCCCGACCCTTTGCCATCCCTGGGAACGGTGAAGCCAGATCGCCATCACTGCCGCGATGAGACCTGTCACGGCAATGAGCAGGTATCTGCCGATATCGCTGTCGGACGAGAGCAGGCTGAACGAAACACCCGTGTTAAAGGTGAGCCGCAGAGGTATCAGCGGCAAAAACTCGATCGGAGGGCCGTAGGCTACCAGGCTGGCGCGTGCCCATGCCTTGGAGCCGATGTCGAGCGCGGCACCACACGACACCAGGAAGATCGACGCGAGGGCCGCCTTCAAGCCTTCGCCTCCGAGAGATCCTGCCGCGCATCCCGGATGATAGCCCAGGCCGACTGGAGAAAGAGGCCCGCGACCGCGAAAGCGACAACGAGATCCGGCCATTGCGAACCGGTCCACCACACAAGCCCGGCCGCTATTATCACCGCCAGGTTGCCGACAGCATCGTTGCGCGAGAAGAGCCAGACCGCCCGCATGTTGGCGTCGCCCTTTCTGTGAGGGATGAGCACCGCGGCTGAAAGGACGTTGACGACGAAGGCGATGGTTGCGAACCCAGCCATTGTCAGAGATTCTGGCTGATGCTCGACGAATACCCTGTATGTCGTTGAAGCCACCACCCCGAGGCCTAGAACACCAAGGAACAGCCCCTGCAGAAGCGCAGCCTTCGCGCGGGCGGCGAGACCCCAACCTACAGCCATCAATCCCAGAAATGAAATCAATCCGTCGCCGAGGAAGTCGAGAGAATCTGCTTGCAGGGCCTGCGAACCCGCGATGAAGCTTCCAGCTATCTCGACGACCCCGTATCCGACGTTCAGAAGCACGACGATCCACAGCGCGCGCTTGTAGGCAGGCGTCACGTGGGACAGGTCTGGAATATGATCGTCGTCATCGTCCGCCACCTCCTCACTCGCTGAACCCATCCGGTCGAGGCGGTATCCAAGCCCAGTTACGACATCCTCCATGACGGGCAGCCGGGTCGCGGGTTCATCCACCTTGAGCGTCATGACCTGCGACGCGATCGACACTTTCACATCCTCCACGCCATCGATCTTCCTCACCGCCGCCTCGATCTTTGCGGCGCAGGACGAACAGTCCATTCCGGTCACGCGGTAGCGCACTGTTTCAGCAGACGTCATTCGAAAAGCCTCTATTTCGACATCCATGACTGCTACAACCTGTAGCGACTACAGGAGCAAGTGGAAAATGCAGATCGGTGACCTGTCGCAAAGAAGTGGCGTGAAGATCGAGACAATCCGGTACTACGAGCGCGTCGGTCTTCTACCTCGGCCTGACAGACTGGCCAGCGGCCGCCGTGTGTATGGCGAGGAGGACGTCAGGCGGCTGGGTTTCGTCCGGCACGCTCGGGACATGGGGTTCGACCTCTCGTCAGTGCGCGTCCTTCTTTCTCTCAAGGAGAAGCCGGGTGAATCCTGCGGTGAGGCGATCCGCATTGCCCAGGCCCAATTGGATGCAGTCGAGGAGCGCCTGTCGCGGCTCACGGATCTCAGGGCAGACTTGAAGCGGATGATTGCGGAATGCGACGGAAGACAGGTGTCCGACTGCCGGATAATCGAGACCATCGCAGGATAAGTGGCTTTGCCCCCGAACATCGGGAGAACCAGATGTTCAGTCGTGATCCGTCGCGCACATGTCGTGGTTGGCCAATGCCCTGATGACGTAGCAGTCACGCACCTGGTTCGAATGGCAGTGGGTCGAAATACGTTCAAGTTCGGCCTCAAGCTTCTTCAGTCGTTCGATCTTCTGCCGGACGGCTGCAAGCTGCTCCGCGGCGATCCTATCCGCCTCAGCGCATGGCTTCTCAGGATGCTGGCTGAGATCGATAAGCTCACGGATGGCTTCGATCGTCAGGCCCAGGTCGCGCGCATGCCGGATGAAAGTGAGGCGCTCCTGTTCGGTCTTCGAGTAGCGACGCTGGTTGCCCTCGGATCGCTCCGGCGGCGACAGCAGCCCCATCTGCTCGTAGTACCGGATGGTCGGCACCTTCACACCAGTCGTCTTCGACAGGTCTCCAATAGTCAGCATGAAATCCAGATCCTTCAGGCGGCATGGGCGAACGCGCCAACCGCGACAAATCTTCCCGTCACGCTGACTGATCCCTCAGGGAAAAAGCGCGACCTCGCAACGATCCTACGTATGTGAGGATTTTCGACTGCAAATCAAGTGACACGTTGGTGTCCGATGCAGCGTCGCCGTCTCTCGCGGCACGCGCTAGAGGCCCTTTTGTGGTCCGTCATCGAGATTCCGCATGCGCCAATCCCTCAACCACAGGAAGGACTCGATCCCAAGACCTGCACCCAAGGCTACGGACGCCACCGCACCGACTGAGGCTTCAAGCAGATTGTGGCCGCCCGTCCAGCAGACGAAGGCGAATGTGAGCTTCATCAGGCCGAAGCCAACCGCCGATAGCACGGCGATACAGCAGGCAGCGCGGGCGAGCTTCATGATCCAAATCATGAGGCACAACTAGCGCGCGGCGCGCCGGGTGGAAAATCAAGTTGCCGTGCAGGTCGCCGCCAGCACGTCTTGCCTTTTGTAAGAGTCAGCTCTTGCACCTCAAGCCGCTAGAGGTCCTATGATCCCGCCGAATCGTTCACGAGGATGTGGTCGCGCGCATTTCAACTGATCGTGTAAGCAGAGTTAACGGGGAGGTAACCTCCTTCAGTAGACTTGTCGGACGCAACCTCCGTGGACCAGGGCAGCAGAAACTCCGCATGAATTCGATATCCATAATCAACCGGGCATCTAGCAAAGGCCATATCCGCTCGTTTCTAGGCCGGGTGGCCGCGGTCGTCCTGGTCGGCGTGGCCCTCTCTGGCTGCGTCGCCTCTGACATGGCTCTCGATGATCTCTCCAAGGAAGCACCGCAGATTCCGGCGAAGCTCGTGGCCGAGATGTCGAAGAAGGGGATGAAGCCAGAGAGTCCGGTGCTCGTCAGGATATTCAAGCAGGAGAGCGAACTCGAAGTATGGAAGATCAACGGGACCGGGCGCTACGCGCTCCTCAAGACATATCCGATGTGCAGATGGTCCGGAAAGCTCGGCCCTAAGAAGGCGAACGGCGACCGCCAGGCTCCGGAGGGGTTCTATCACGTGTCCAGAGGGATGCTGAACCCGAAGTCCCAGTACTACGTATCCTTCAATCTCGGCTACCCCAACAGACTGGAGTCGGCTCTTGGATATACGGGGGAGGCACTAATGGTTCACGGTGCCTGTTCGTCGTCCGGATGCTACGCGCTAACAGATCAGGGCGTGGGCGAGATCTATTCGGTCGTCTCCCAGGCCCTCTCTTCCGGACAGGATCGCTTCCAGGTTCAGGCCTATCCATACCGCATGACTGCCGAAAACATGGCTCTTCACAAGGAAGACGAGAACCTGCCGTTCTGGCGGACGCTCAAGGAAGGCTACGATTCCTTCGAACTGACGAAGCAGCAGCCCAAGGTTTCCGTCTGCGGCCGCCGCTACGTGTTCAACACCGAATTCCTAGGCGGCGATCCCACCAATCCGTTGGCGGAATGCCCGGCGACCGCCACGCCGCCGGATCCGCAGCTCATGGCGAAGATAGCGACCGAGAAGCAGAAGGTCGACGCCGCGCTTGCGGAAAGCAGGGCGTCGACCTTGACCTCCTACGTCGATGGCGGCATGCATCCGAGCTTCCGGTCCCTTCTCAAGAAGGACGGCGCGGACAAGCTGGCCGCAAGGATATCGGGCATCAAGTATCCGGTGAGCAGGCCTGAAGCCGCTCTAGCGGATCCCTTCGTCGGCGTACCAAAGCGCTCCGGTGCCGGAACGGTTTCGGAAACTCCTTCTGGAAACTAGGCCAATGAACGCTCCCGACGACCAGCGTACGCGCCGGATTAAACGGAACAACCGGATTCTCTCGGCGGTTCTCGCAGCCTTCGTGCTCGCAATCTTCGCCAACAGCTTCTTCCATATCGATCAGGAGGCGCGTCCTGTGGCGGCTCCGACCATGGCGCAGCCACGACCTTAGGCGGAAAGGACGGTTTCGTGGACCCTAAAGGCAGAGCCTCGGAAACCTCCCGCACGAAGGTGCTTGTCATCGGTGCCGGGCAGGCGGGTCTTGCCGCTTCCCACGAACTCAAGAGAGCCGGAATCGGATTCCTTCTCATCGATGCCGGCAGCGTGATCGGCGATAGCTGGAGAAAGCGATACGACACCCTCACGCTCTTCACGCCGCGCCGCATCAGCAGCCTCAAAGGCATGTCGCTGGCTGGTGACCCCGAAGGCTACGCCACGAAGGACGAGTTCGCGGACTATCTTGCGGAATATGCCGTAAAGGGCGGTCACGGTGCGATCATGGCCACGCGGATCGCGAGCCTACGGAAGATCGATGAGACCTTCGAGGCCACGACGACGGATCGCCGCACGTTCATTGCTGATGCCGTGATCGTCGCGGCGGGAGCGTTTCAGAGTCCCCGGATCCCGACGATCTCCAGCAGCCTCCCTCCGCACGTCCAGCAAATTCACGTGGCCAATTTCCAGACCGCCTCGTCGGTGAAAGATGGTTCGGTCCTCGTGGTCGGCGACGGGGCCAGCGGCCGCGATGTGGCTGCCGCGCTTGCATCAAAGCATGTCGTCGTACTTTCCCGCGGACGAAAGCGGAAGCTGTTTCCCGAGCGGATTTTTGGCCGCAGCACCTGGCAATGGCTCCAATGGTTGGGCCTGCTCAAGGCCCCCGCTGGCAGTCTCGTCGGCCGCAGAATGCGCCGCATCGATCCATTCCCGAACCGTGGGAATGACGACGCATCTCTTGCACGGATTGGCATCGATATCAGGCCACGACTGAATTCCTTCGATGGATCCAGCGCTGTCTTTTCCGACGGCACAAGGATGGAGCCGGGCACGATCATATGGGCGACGGGCTATGTCGATGACTTCGGATGGATCGTGATCGACGGTGCAGTGGACACCGATGGCGTGCTTCTGCATCGGGAGGGAGTCTCACCCGTTCCGGGCCTCTACTTCCTCGGTAGACCGTGGCAGCGCAACCGCGCCTCCGCCCTGATCGCTGGCGCAGGAGACGATGCGGCCTTCGTGGTCGCCCACCTCAGCTCAAGGATGCGGTCCCCACCTCGTGGACGATGATCTTCGAGTAATGATCGCAACGGTTCTCGCTGGTCTCGATGTACTCGTTCCCTTTCGCCTCAGTTCTTCAGGAACCCGCCTTCGCAGCCTTCAGCTCCGTTCCCACCAGGTTGTAAAGACCCTGGGGACTGAACTCTGTCAGAGGCTTGCCATTCACGAAGAAGGTGGGGGTCTGCCGGACGTTGTTCGCCTTCACGTCGGCTATGTCCTGAGCGAGGACGGCGTCAACCGCGCTGGAGACGGCATCCTGCCGCGCCTTCGTCATGTCGAACCCCTCGATTGCCGCAATTTGCCACGCCTTGTCGATGTCGGGCGCGCCGTGGACGGCCCACTCAGGCTGTCTTGCAAGAAGGGCCTCTAGGACAGGCTGGAAGAGGTCCTGCTTGCGGGCGGCCTCCAGGATCCTGACGGCTTCGTCGGAACCCTGATGCAGGGGGGTGTATCGGATCACGAGGCGAACGTCGTTTCCAGCCTGAGCCATCATCTGCTTTACGATAGGGTAGAAGGCGCGGCACGCCTCGCACGAGGGATCGAAGAACTCGACGATCGTCACGGGAGCGGCGACCGGGCCCATCACAGGCGAATGCATCCTGACAAGCGTGTCTTCGGCGACAGGGGCGGCAGGCGGCGTTTCGACGGGCTTGCCGCTGTAGAGGGCGGCCCCTCCGGCAAAGACTGCGACGGCGGCGAATGCGGTGGAAATCACGAGAGTGCGTCTGTTCATGACAATGTTCTCCGGCGCACGACGACAAGGAGCGCGATGATGATGCTGAAGGCGGCGAGCGAAAGGGCCGGAAGCGGCAGCGTACCGAACAGGGTCATGCCTTCGCCGGAACAGGACGGACCTTCCCCGCAGGGCTTAATGGCGGTAGGCACAATTCCGAAGTAGAGCAGGTTGTGGAACGCGGCGACGAGCCAGCCGATGACTGCAAGGGGCAGGGCGTAGAGCCACGCGGCTCCATCCGACCGCAGTGCAGCCACCCCGATCACGGCGACGAGCGGAAACATGAAAGCTCGCTGGTGCCAGCATAGATCACAGGGAGCCTGGCCCATCACTTCGCCGATGAACAGGGCTCCCAGCGTGGAGGCCAGGGCGACCAGCCAAGCTGCGAAGATCGGAAGCCACGTCTCGTCCCCTGTCTGTTCAACTCTGCTCATCGACGCTTTCCATGCACGGTTCCATTGCGGATTCGATCTCCATTGTGAAACCTCAAGCCCCTAGAGGGTCAAGGACCGGCTGCGTGTTCGAGATGAATGGTGAGGATATTCCTTGTGTTGGCGGCTGCGACACTTCGGCGCGGATCTCAGAGTTGCCGCAATGTCCTCTTGACCCTCTAGGGGCTTGAGGGGCTACCGCTTTCAATCCTCGGTCCAAGTTCGTGGCCGAATCGCAGGTGGAGAAGCTGGAGCATGGTATGAAGGGTCTGAGAATATTCCGCACGGTTACATGGATACTGGTCGCGATCGTCGCGGCGTGGCTACTCATATCCGGCAACGTCCTGCCCTTCCGTCAGGAGGAAGCGGCATCGTCGGAAACCTCAACGCCTGCGATCGGCAAGCCGTTTGAACTGACCTCGCATAAGGGCGCTGTGGTGAACAACGCGACGCTCAAGGGCAAGCCGTATCTCGCCTTCTTCGGGTTCACGCATTGCCCCGACGTCTGCCCCACGACCCTGTTCGAACTCACCGATCTTATGACAGAACTCGGCGCGACGGCGGACCGGTTCAATGTCGCCTTCATCACGGTGGATCCCGAGCGCGACACGAGCGAGATGCTGGCGGGATACATGGCCTCGTTCGACACCCGGATCATGGCGCTGCGGGGGAACCTCGAGCAGACACAGACGGCCGTCAAGGCCTTTGCCGCCTATGCCCGAAAAGTTCCGACCGATGGCGGCAACTACACCATGGACCACACCGCAGGGGTCTACCTGATGGATGCTGACGGAGACTTCAAGGGCACGCTGGACATGCACGAGCCGCGCGAGGTGAGATTGCAGAAGATCCGCAATCTCTTGAATTCCCGGAATTGACGGCCCACGAACCGCCTTCAGTGGCTAGTGAGCCCACATCGGCACCGCCAGCAGCGCGATGGTTCCGGTTGTAATTCAGGTTGTAATGCAAAAAGTGTGAGGAGAGGATAGAACCGACGCGGCGGATCCTTGCTGCCGTCTCGCAGCCAAAGATCCGCGGTCCCGATGGCGCCAGACAGTTGATGGAAGGTGTATCTTTGGACAGGCATTTTTGCGCGTGCGCTCGAGGAATCCTAGCAGCGTCTGGATAAAACGAAGAACACCTTGGAACTGCCTGGCTATTACGAGGCATGAGAGAAGACACTGCTATGGAACTTGACCTTGACAAGTTGGAAACCGGCAGCTTCTGCGGAAGAACGCACGGGGGCGTCTTCTACAAGGTTGGCGACAAGTGGGCATTTGCATACGGCGATCGCGATTCAGCTCAGGCGTTTGCGACGCTACTCGATCCAATCGGACATCACCGGTGGGTCGCTATGCTTGAAATGCGCTCGCGCCAGGACGGATATTGCTGGAGTCCGACTGTGGGAGAGATCGACGAACTGCAGGAGCGACTTCTCGGATCGACATGTCGCGCGTCTTCTCGGTCTCGTCTGGGGAAATGCCGCAGACCGGACGGCATCCGCGCTTGATTTGTGTGCCACCTGCGACAACCCCTTCAAAGTGTCAGTCATATGTGCAGGGCTCTTGTTTCCTCAGTCTAGGAGCGTGACAAACTAGCGCCTGAACCAGCTTCGCCTAGCGGTGTCCTTGATCAAGCCTTACGTCTTTGGTCGTCCCGAACGACTGCCTCCGCTGCTTCGATGATTGACAAAGTATCGATACCGAAATGCGCGTAGAGATCGGCGATCGTGCCGGTCTGGCCGAAATGCTCGACGCCGAGGCTGGTCGCGGCATTGCCGTGCACCGAACCCAGCCATCCGAGCGTTGCCGGATGACCGTCCGTGACGGTTATCATATGGGCGCGTTGGGGTATGGGGGCGAGCAGGTTTTCCACGTGGCTACGGGCAGCGGCACATCCGTGCCGTCTGGCGCGTTGTGCCGCCGTCCAGCCAGCATTGAGCCGGTCAGCCGACGTCACGGCCAGCACCGCCACGTCGCGATGCCGTTCCGCGAGCCGTCCGGCCGCAGTCAGCACATCAGGCGCAACACAGCCCTGATAGGCCAGCACCAGAGACGTATTCGGCTTCGGTTCACGAAGCCAGTAGGCGCCGTCGACAACGCCTTGGCGAAACGTCTCGCTCTCGCGGCGTACCGGCTGTTCCAGCGGTCGGGTCGTCAATCGCAGATAGACCGAACCGCCGGCCTCGTCCCGCAACCAGGTCCGGGGGTCGTGCCCGCCTTTGCCTTCCCGCTGCAGATAGTCGAACGACCAGTCCATAATGATCGAGAGTTCGTCGAGATAGGCCGGTTCGAAACTCGCCAACCCGTCCTGGCTCATGCCGATCAACTGTTGTCCGATGGATTGATGCGCGCCGCCCTCCGGTGCCAGTGTCACACCCGATGGCGTGCCGACGATCATGAAGCGGGCGTCCTGATAACATGCGTAATTCAGCGCATCGAGACCGCGGGCGACGAAAGGATCATAGACGGTGCCGATCGGGATGAGCCTTTCCCCGAACAGCGAATGCGATAGCCCGGCGGCCCCCAGCAGCAGGAACAGGTTCATTTCCGCGATGCCGAGTTCGATATGCTGTCCCTTTGGTCCGAAGGACCATTTCTGCGTGGAGGGGACTTTCTCGTCCTGGAACGTATCCGCCTGCGCGTCCCGCGCAAACAGCCCGCGTCGGTTGACCCAGGGCCCGAGATTGGTTGACACGGTGACATCCGGCGCCGTCGTGACGATCCTGTTGGAGAGGTCGGTATTGCGCCTTGCGATCGCATCCAGGATTTTGCCGAAGCCCGCCTGTGTTGAAAGTTCGCGATCATCGAGAAAGACCGGCCCTGGCGATGCGACAGGGGCTGCGCCATAGCGGCGCGTGCCCTTGGCGAAGAATGGCACGCTCTTGAGATAGGACTTGACCGGCGATGCATCTTCGATGGCGCCGAACTCCTCCCATTCCTGGCCGGAAGCAACGCCGATACGGCTCTGGAACGCCTCCATCTGGGCCCTGGTCATCAGGCCGGCGTGATTGTCCTTGTGGCCGGCCAGCGGCGTACCCCAACCCTTGATCGTATAGGCGAGAAACACAGTCGGCCGATCATGATCGATGCTTTCGAACGTATTCGTCAGCGTTTCGATGCAATGGCCGCCGAGATTGTTCATCAGCTCGGACATTTCCGCATCCGTACGGCGCTCGATCAGACGCGTCACCTCTCCCTGATCACCAATCTCGTCGCTCAGGCGCTTTCGCCATGCCGCTCCGCCTTGAAAGGCGAGGGCCGAATACAGCTGGTTCGGGCAGCGGTCGATCCAGGCGCGTAGCGCCGGGCCGCCGGGCTCGCGAAAGGCGGCCTCCTGCAAGGCGCCGTATTTCAGGACTTTCACGTCCCAGCCGAACGCCGTGAATATGGCTTCGATGCGGTTCCAGAGCCCCTCGCGCACCACCCCATCGAGGCTCTGCCTGTTGTAATCGATGATCCACCAGGTGTTGCGCAGCTCGTGCTTCCAGCCTTCCTGAAGGCACTCATAGATATTGCCTTCATCCAGTTCGGCATCGCCTGCTAGTGCGATCATGCGGCCCATGGGGCGCGGCGATGACAAGGACTTGGCCTCGATATAGTCCTGGATGAGTGAGGCAAAGGCCGTGATCGCCACGCCCAGTCCAACCGATCCGGTGGAGAAATCGACGTCGTCAACGTCTTTGGTGCGGCTCGGATAGGATTGAGCGCCACCGAATCCGCGAAAGTTGACCAGCTTCTCTCGGCTCTGGTTACCCATCAGATACTGGATCGCGTGAAAGACTGGCGAAGCGTGCGGTTTGACAGCCACACGATCTTCCGGCCTGAGCGTGTGGAAGTACAGCGCCGTCATGATCGACACCATCGAAGCGGAGGAGGCCTGATGACCACCGACCTTCACCTCGCCCTTTTCGCGTAGATGGTTGGCGTTGTGGATCATCCAGCAAGCATGCCAAAGCACCTGGCTTTCAAGATCCTTCAGGATCTGGAGCTTTTCCTGCGACAGGCTCGATTTCATCTGCGGTCCTCCTCTTCTGCAGTGAAAAGGTATCACCCGCGATGCGGATTTACTGGTCTAACTCTCTTGCTCTTGCCCCATTCTTCGGTAAGATTTGCCGGCTTGATCGGGAAAGTGGAAATTTCATGCCTGCTGTCAGTTATGATGCCGCGACGTTGAAGCTTCTGGATCTCCTGCAGAACAATGCCGAACTCAGCACGGCGGAACTCGCATTGGCGACCGGTCTGTCGGCGTCTCCCTGCTGGCGGCGTGTCAACGACCTGAAGGAAAGCGGTGTGATCAAGGGAACGGTTGCGCTCGTGGACGCGCAATCCCTTGGTCTCACCGTCAATGTGTTCGTGCATATCTCGTTGAAGCAACAGGACAGGGCGTCCCTCGACATCTTCGACAAGGCTGTGCGGTCCATGCCTGAAGTTATGGAATGTTATCTGATGACCGGCGAAGCGGACTATCTTCTTCGTGTTGTCGTCGAGGATCTCAGGAAATACCAGGCGCTCGTCATAGACCGGTTGACGACCATTCCCTGCGTAGCCAACATCCGATCCAGCTTTGCCCTGGGCCAGGTCAAGTATACGACCGCACTGCCAACCACGCATCTTCGGAAATAGCACGGTGACGAGGATCAACTGGTCGAATACGCGTGGTTACGCGTTCGAAGTGCCGGATTGTGAATGAACGGCTTAAAAGTGTGTCGATCTTTCGGTGCAGCGAACCAGTGTGGCAGCCGCAGTCGGGAGCAGAACAGCGATTGCGAAAGATGCTCTGGAGTCCCACCGCGCCGTCATTCATGAAGACAAAATTTGCTGACATCATCCAAATCGCCCTTTGCCATGAAGCTGCTGGCATTCCTTCAATGCGGCGGCGCGACGCTCGTCGAGATAGGCCGCGAGGTCGTTCAGATGCACGCCCTTCGCGCACTTTTGCGAAGCCTCCATGCGAACAAGGGGAAGGGCGATGTCGCCGGCCGACACCTTGCGAACAAATTTGTCAGTGGTCAGCCCGAAGAAGCTCTTCGCCACTTCGTCGGCCGGTATGATCGGTCGGCCGGAATACATCGCCATCAAAAGAAAAGCCGTGTCCACGATTTCACACTCGCTTTGATAACGTCCTGGGTCGTGCTGATCGCCAATTGGGGCCAGACCGAATGCCCGGCATGCTTACCTTTTGGACAGTCGGCGTATAAAGTGCGGTGCGCGCATAGCGCTCCATTCGTGACGACGCCAAAACCACCTATGCCGCACGGCTGGATGGTCTAGATTTTCATGGAAACGCGCCGAAGGGAATGCGAGTTCGCGCGCAGTTTCGCGCGTGGGGCCGTATCCCAAAGGGTTTCATCGTTCATGCTCGCCGCCGGGCGGAGTGATGACACTCACTGTCGGGGCGACCACGGGAAAGCGGCCGCCGACCCATCTTTTCAACGGCACCGACTTTCGAATTGTAAAGCTTCGCAAGTTGAAGTCGATCCCGCTCGGGAGGAGAGGGAGCCAAGGGGTCTTACCCCTTGCTCCCCCGCAAATGCCACCTGCGCATGGCAGGGCCGCCGCCTCGCTGGCCGGCGCCCGATGGCCATGACAATCCCAGAGTTCAGATCCGTCCCGCCTGGCCTGGCACCCCGGCCGTGCTCGCTGGCATTTGCCCCCTCCATCCCCGCGCGCTCGCGCGCCCCCGGGAGGCATGTCGGGGACATGCCTCCGGCATTAACGGGAAAGGATTGGAACAATGGCAAGGACACAGAGGAAGACGAAGGTCGTCACGGTTGCACCGGCGGACGTAGTGGAGGCGGTGGCACCACGTGCGGAGGTATGCAGCATTCGGGAAGCAGTGGTAGAGGTGATACCAGCCTTGCCCGGACCCGGCGCCGCTGCTGAGATCGTCTCCGTGATGGACGCCGTCGAGATCACTGCGAACGGTGCGGAACTCTTCATCCCGCTCGACAAGCTCAAAAAATCACCGCGCAATGCAAGGAAGACCCCGCATAGTGAGGCGCATATCGAAGCGCTTGCGGCCAGCATCGCCGCCAAGGGCATGCTGCAGAACCTTGTGGTCGAACCGGAGGTGGACGAGGTAGGTCAGCCGAGCGGCTTCTATTTTGTGACAGTCGGCGAAGGCCGCAGGCTGGCGCATCTGCTGCGCGTCAGCCGCAAGCAGATCAGAAAGTCGGAACACGTACGCTGCGTCCTCGATACCGCAAACGATCCGCATGAAATCAGCCTTGACGAAAACGTCACCCGCGAGGCGATGCACCCGGCAGACCAGTTCGAGGCGTTTCGAGCGCTTGCCGAACATCGCGGATGGGGAGCCGAGGAGATCGCCGCCCGCTTCGGGGTGACGGCGCATGTTGTAAAGCAGCGAATGCGTCTTGGCGCCGTCAGCCCGAAACTCATGCAGGTCTACCGCGATGGCGAACTGACGCTGGACCAGTTGATCGCCTTTGCCGTCACCGACGATCACGCGCGGCAGGAACAGGTCTATGCCGGGCTTGGCTATAATCGTGAGCCGTGGACGATCCGCCGCGACCTGACACGGACGCATGTGCAGGCGAACGACCGCAAGGCCATATTTGTCGGCGCGGAGGCCTATGCCGACGCGGGCGGCACCATCATCCGTGACCTGTTTACCGAGGATCGCGGCGGATATTATGACGATCCCGCACTTCTGGACCAGCTTGTCATCGCCAAGCTGGACGGGATCGCCGCAGGCCTTAGGGAAGCCGAAGGCTGGAAATGGGCGCAAGCCTTCATCGATTTCCCGCACGCCCATGGGATGCGGCGTGTCTATCCGCAGACGGTGGCGCTTTCCGAGGAAGACGAAGCAGCACAAGCGATCGCGCGGCGGGAATTCGATCACCTGACGTCGGAATGGCAGAACACGGACGACGACCTGCCGCCCGATGTGGACGAACATTTCGCGGAGCTTGAAGCCGAGATCGAGCGGATCGATGCCATGCGCGAAGGTTATGGTGCCGACGACATCAGCCGGGGCGGCGTCTTCATCACACTGAACCATGATGGAACGGTCCGGCTTGAGCGCGGTTTTGTCCGCCCGGAGGATGAAAACCCGGAACCGGAACAGGTGGGCACAGGAGGCGTCATCGATGGTATCCGCGTTACCGCAGATGGGGAAGTCATCGAAGACGATGCGCATGACGGGGAGGGCAACCCCATATCCGACCTTGCGCCGCAGGAAGAGGCGGAGGGTGATGCGGGTCAGCCGCTTACCGATCTTCTGACGCGCGACCTGACCGCGCACCGGACGCTTGGCCTTCGCCTCGCACTGGGTGAGCAGCCGGATATCGCCCTGATCGCCGTCACCCATGCTCTTGCCGCACAGACATTCTATCGCGGCGTGGAGGCTCACGCTCTCGAAATCCGCCCCGGCAGTGTACCGCTTGGCGGGCATGCCGATGGAATCGAAGACATGGCGGCGGCGAAGATGCTGGCGCATCGTCATGACGGGTGGGCGGCAGACATGCCGCGCGACGTGGGCGAACTCTGGGACTTCATCGCGGGACTGGATCACGTGAGCATCATGGCCCTGTTCGCCCATTGCGCGTCCCTGACCGTCAATGCCCTCAAGCTGCCATGGGAACAAAGGCCCCGCGCGCTGCGGACCGCCGACAAGCTGGCGACGGCGCTCGCGCTGGACATGAACCAGCACTGGACGCCAACGGCGCGCACCTACTTCGGGCGGGTCACCAAGGCGCATATTCTGGCAGCTGTGCGGGAAGCGGTGGGCGACGAGGCAGCGGATCGGATCGCCACCATGAAGAAGCAGCCCATGGCGGAAGCAGCAGATCCGTTGCTGTTAGGCACCGGATGGTTGCCACCACTGTTGCGCACGGCGTGCCCTGGGTCGAGATTGGCACTGGAAGGGTCCAACCCAGTCACTGCAGTCTTCGGTGCCGATGAAGCTGACCCGGATCGAGGCGAGGTCGTCCTCCCGGAAGCTGCCGAATGACACCACTGGCCGGAGCATGTTGTTCCGGCCTTCCTCATTGTCTTGATCCAAAAAAATCGGCCGCGCCCATGGGACGCGGCCGGACCTCGAAGGGAACACGCAGGCCATAGCCAAGAGTATGCGCTGGCGCAAATGGGCGACGGTAGAGGGGGCGAATGGCGACGGACCGATCGCGCCGATTGCCCCGTCTTATCAGGGCCGGCGGTGACCATCAGAAGGGAAACACCTTGCCACACCAGGCATGGGCAGTCCTGCGAACCTGACCAGAGCCATGCTGGCGGGTGCGGCGACGAAGACGGATTGCGCAGTTCGATGGTATGGAAAGTGGTGTCTATGGCGGTACGCTCCATATCGGCTCGAATGCCGTGACGCATGAGAGCGAACTACGAAAATACCGGGCGGAAGGGCCGCTCCGATCGGCAAAGGTTCAACGGTCAGCCTGAGCGGAAGGCCTTGCCCCGCGTGAGCCGAAACGTCTTTGTCTAGAGGCAGGCGAGGGTGCCGACATCTGCCATGACGCGATTGTCTGTCTAGCCGAACAGACTTCGCCCAACACGAACTCGATTGATCTGGTCTGACCGAAGACCGGCGGCAAAACGGCCGCCTCGATCTCAGTTCCGCAACGTCAGTCATCAGCTTTTTTCCGCCGCCGGCTTGCCCGGCTTTGCATCGCGAATTCAAAATAGCGGCTGTCCGACGCCCTCCATTTCATTGCGGCCCAACGCGCCACCCCACTGCGCCAAGCGCAACAGGGACCCCGGGGGTGCGTCTCGATCGTCTCCGATCCGTCGACCATCATCGAGATCGCGATGGGCGCGATCCGATCAGCAAAAAGGACTTAAATCTCATGGCAACGATCGGCACCTTCACCCGCACCGACAACGGCTTCACGGGCTCGGTCAAGACCCTCACCCTCAACGTCAAGTCCGTGAAATTCGTACCCGCCGAGGGCGACACCGACAACGGCCCGGACTACCGCGTCCTCGCATCCAACGTGGAATTCGGGGCCGCATGGAAAAAGCAGTCCGACAAGGGCAACGCCTATCTCTCCGTCAAGCTCGACGATCCGAGCTTCGCCGCTCCGATCTATGCCAGCCTGGTCGAGGCGGAAGGCGAGGAACTTTCCCTCATCTGGTCGCGCCGCCGCACGGCCAACTGATAAGGGCAACGGCGAGGCCCCGCGAAAGCGGGGCCTCGCCATGCTCAGGCCCGCGCCCTTCGAATATGCGGAGAGCTTGCGCTCCCATTGCCCTGATTTGCTTCACGGGTGTTCAGCTGATCGATGCGGGGAGCCAAGGGAAACTTTTCCCCTTGCTCCCCGCAAACGCCGCCTGCGCATGGCAGGCCCGCCGCTTCGCAAAACGGCACGGATCCCCCTATGCGATCTCCGCCATGTGGTTCCGCTTAAGCCTTGCAGGCCGGCCATGCTCGCCGGCATTTGCCCCCTCCATCCCCGCGCGCTCGCGCGCCCCCGGAAAGCATGTCGAGGGACATGCCTTCGGCATTAACGGGAAAGAAAAGGAGCAAGGTCATGAATTTTATCGATAGCAGGGAGACCAGCCAGCAGGTTGACAAGGCGTTTCGGGTCGACGTGTCGCGTGGTGCGCATAATGGTCGGGTTTCTTCGGAATGGTTTTCGCGTCCCGATGATGAGCGCTACCTGTCGTTGCCGGACCTCTATGACAGCGTCAAGGCGAGGGCGGATCGTGCCACTGCCCGCACAGTGGAAAGCTGCGCGGTGCGTGTCGAGGCAAGCCGTGACAATGCGGAACGGTTGGCTTTGATGGTGCCGGGACGCGATGAACCCATCGCCCCGACGCATTGGAGCTTTGGCCAGCTGTGCAGCCTTGTCGGTGCACCTTCCACCTATCTGCGGCACCTGCCTGCACCGCTGGCTGCCATCAATCTGCAGCACGGCCTGCTGTCGCACCGCACTGAGCTTGTGAAGACTTTCGAAGCGGATACCGGCCGCATCGAGCTTCGGGCGGTCACCGGTCCCGACTACGGCAGGATATTCGACCATGAACTGGTGAGCGCGGTGATGAAGATCGCTGGCAATGGCGTCGGCGATACCATGTGGAAAGTGCCAGGCGTCCTGGATTGGGCGTCTATGACGCACAACCCCTTCGTGGACGTCACCAAGGACACGACGACCCTTTATGCCAGCGACCGGGACGTGTTCCTGTTTCTGGTTGACGACACGCACCCGATCGAGGCCGGACACCTGCCAAATGGCGATCCTGACCTGTATTTTCGCGGCTTCTATTGCTGGAACAGCGAAGTCGGCGCCAAGACGCTCGGCATCGCCTCCTTCTATCTCCGTGCCGTGTGCATGAACCGCAATCTATGGGGCGTCGAGAATTTCGAGCAGATCACCATCCGCCACAGCAAGTTTGCCGCGCAGCGCTTCGCCTATGAGGCGGCACCCGCATTAACGAGCTTTGCCAGGTCGAGCGCAGCACCTTTCGTTGCCGGGATCAAGGCGGCGCGGGAAAAGATCGTTGCCCGCACCGACGAGGACCGTGAAAGCTTCCTGCGCAAACGCGGTTTCTCCAGGGCGGAGACCGGCCGGATTATCGAGACCGTGTTGCGCGAGGAAGGCCGCCCGCCGGAAAGCGTCTTTGATTTCGTGCAAGGTCTGACCGCCCATGCCCGTACAAAAACGCATCAGGACGGGCGCCTTGAACTGGAGGCGAAGGCAAAGCTCCTGCTGGAGCGCGCAGCATAAACGACAGGACCGGGCGCGGCGTTGCATAGGCGTCGCGTCCGGTTTCCCCGACCAGACGCGCGTTCTTCCGATTTGTCGCCGAGCGAATGCCGTTTGCGAAGGGTGGAGCTCGCTGGCGGCGG
>Ga0209643_1000565_pt1 | contig 59942 bp, 66 predicted proteins | sample AutmiccBRH37_all_FD_187383 | JGI IMG/M metagenome (GOLD analysis project Ga0209643, IMG submission 187383) | Deep subsurface microbial communities from Mt. Terri, Switzerland - Autotrophic microbial communities BRH/37_all (SPAdes) (version 2) | ecosystem: Environmental > Aquatic > Deep...
AGAAAAAGAAGAAAGAAAAGTCAAAGACTATAATTTTAAAATACCAAATAAGTTTGCAAAGGATCATACAAGGACTCTACAAATTTTGCATGAAAATTTTTCCAGACTTTTGCAGACATATCTTTCGGGTTATTTAAGAGCCTTGGTGCAGATAGAAGTAATTTCGGTTGATCAGCTGACATACAATGAGTTCACCAACTCTATGCCTAATCCGTCGGTGCTTGGTATTGTTGACTTTTCCCCCCTTAGCGGATCAATTATAGTTGAAATGACACCACCTATTTCCTTTGCTATGATTGAAAGAGTTCTGGGAGGTACAGGGCACGCCTTTGAGAGGGCGAGAGGCTTTACAGAAATAGAGCTGAGCTTGATAGAAAAAATAATGGGTCAGATTATAAGCTTTTTCAGAGACCCATGGAAAAATGTCATAGAGCTGAAGCCAAGATTAAAGAAAATAGAAACAAATCCGCAGTTCGCACAGATAATGTCACCAAATGAAACAGTTGCACTTATCACACTGAATACCAAGGTTGGTAATATTGAAGGAATGATACATATTTGTATACCGCACCTGGTAATTGAACCGGTAATACCAAAGCTCAGTACAAAATTCTGGTTTTCAGGAATAAACAAGGAAATAACCGGCAGTGATTTGAAGATTATAGAAAAGAAGATACAGAGCACTCTGCTTCCCGTAAGAGTAGTGCTGGGGAGGAATGATATTACGATAAGAGAATTCCTGGGACTTAATATTGGTGATGTAATACCACTTAATACTGCAGAAAATCAGGATTTGAAAATTTATGTCGGCAACTTGCTTAAATTCTATGGTAAGCCCGGATTGAAAAAGAATAAAGTATCAGTAAAAATAACTAGAGTTGAAAAGAAAGGAGATGATTACGATGAGTGAAATGCTTTCACAGGAAGAGATAGACGCCCTTCTTAGGGGAGACGGCGCAGCAGCACCTCAAGATAATTCATCTTCTCAAGCTGACCAGAGCAATGCTCTTACAAGCGAAGAAATAGATGCTTTGGGTGAAATAGGCAATATAAGTATGGGTACCTCAGCTACAACACTATTTACACTTCTTAACAACAAGGTAAATATTACTACACCTAAGGTATCTGTGGTTACATGGGATGAGCTTTCAGGAGAGTACACTACTCCTTATGTTGCGGTGCAGGTGCAATACAAAGAAGGTTTGCAAGGCTCGAATCTGCTTATTATGAAAGAGGATGATGTCAGGATTATTACGGATCTTATGATGGGAGGTACGGGAGACAACAATTCTGAGCCAATAAGCGACCTTCATCTCAGTGCAATAGGTGAAGCTATGAACCAGATGATCGGGTCCTCATCAACATCATTATCCACTATGTTCAACAAAAGAATAGATATATTGCCGCCACAGGCATTCATACTATACTTTCAGAATTTTAGCGAGCTTGATCAGTTCAACCCGGATGAAATGGTTGTTAAGATTGCATTCAGGATGGAAATTGGCAATTTAATCGACAGTGAGATTATGCAGCTTATTCCCATAAATTTTGCAAAGGATCTGGTAAGCAATCTTATAAATAATATGGCAAATGTGGAAGAACCCATATTGATGGAGAAGCCGGCAGCTCCGCAAGTGCAGCCGGAAGCTTCCGAAAAGCCCGCCAGTCAGCCGAAACAGTCGGCAAAACAAAATATATTGAACAACAGAAATAATACCGCGCAGGATAATGAGCCTGTGAAAAGAGAGGAACAGAAGATGGTGAATGTTCAGCCGGTTCAGTACCAAACCTTTGAAAGTGAGCAATGGAGTACAGAAAAGGAAAGTATTGAGCTGATTATGGATGTGCCCCTTGAGATCACTGTTGAATTGGGGCGTACAAAAAAACTCATAAAGGATATTCTGGAATTCGGACCTGGTACAATACTTGAACTGGACAAGCTGGCAGGAGAACCGGTAGATATACTGGTAAACGGCAAATACATTGCCAAGGGTGAAGTAGTAGTAATAGATGAAAGCTTTGGGGTGAGAATAACCGATATAGTAAGCGCATCAAAGCGCCTTAGTAAAATTCAATAATTCATTTTTTATTATTTTATTACATGCAAGGAGGAAGTATTTAAATGGCAAACGGGATATTGATTGTTGATGATGCGGCTTTTATGAGAATGATGATTAAGGATGTGCTGTCCAAGAATGGCTTTGATATCTGTGGTGAGGCTGAGAATGGTGCAAAGGCTATAGAAAAATTCAAGGAGTTCAATCCGGACTTGGTAATAATGGACATTACAATGCCGGAGGTTGACGGAATACAAGCTGTAAAAGAAATAAAGAAAATGGATGATACAGCAAAGGTTATAATGTGTTCAGCAATGGGACAGCAAGCAATGGTAATAGAAGCTATACAGGCAGGAGCAAAGGATTTTATAGTGAAGCCCTTCCAGGCAGAAAGAATTATTGAAGCTGTTAAGAAGGTGCTTGGATAGTAGAGAGTAGAGAGTAGGTAGTCAAATGTCAACCTTTTCATTTATTGCAGCAGCAGCTGCATCAGGGCAAACAAATTCAACCGGCGCAGTGACGACTGCAGACAGTACGGTATACGGAATTTTTTACTTTTTATTCATGTCAGCCGTTATACTGGGTGCTGCTTATTATGTTACCAAATATTTAGCAAGAAAAGGTTTAAATCCGGCAAACAATAAAAATCTCAAGATAATCGAAACAGTTCCTCTGGGAATTGACAAAAGTCTATTGCTTGTTAAAGTCGGAGAGCAGTATCTGCTGCTCGGAAGTACTCAAAAGAACATAAGCCTGCTTACGGTGTTGGAACAGGAAAAGCTGGCAATTGGCAAAGCAAGCGAAGGTTACAGCAATTTGGATGGTGAAAGCATTGAATCATACATGGACAAGCTTAAGGATGGAGATGTAAAAACAGGTATGAACTCAGTGAAGCACAATCTGAATAAATTAAAATCTATTGTTAGAGGAAACAAGATAGATGTTTGAGAAAAAGGATATTGTTAAAATTGCATTAATCTTGGTTTTTATACTTGCAGCAGGAACATTCAATGCATGGTGCGAACCGCTGCCCATACCGAAAATAGGACTTGATATAGAAGCAGCTGATAATCCGCAGGATGTTGCACTAAGCATGCAGATACTATTCATGCTGACTATATTGTCACTTGCACCGTCACTTTTGATAATGCTTACTTCTTTCACAAGGATTATAATTGTACTGTCTTTTACAAGACATGCCATGGGTACGCAGCAAATGCCACCGAACCAAGTGCTTATAGGTCTCGCTCTATTTTTAACCTTCTTCGTTATGTCACCGGTAATAACAGAAATTAACGAAACGGCTTTTATGCCATATACAAATGGTGAAATCAGTCAGGAGGACGCGATCACAAAAGCTGCGGAGCCTATTCGTACTTTTATGTTCAAGTATACAAGAGAAAAGGATCTTGCATTATTCTTAAAGCTGGGGCAGATAAGCCAGCCTCTGGCCAAGAGTGATATACCAACCTCTACGCTTATACCCGCATTTATTATAAGCGAGCTAAAAACAGCCTTTGAGATTGGTTTTTTCTTATATATACCGTTTTTAATGATAGATATGATAGTGGCCAGTACTCTTATGTCCATGGGTATGATGATGCTTCCGCCTATTATGATATCCATGCCTTTCAAAATACTACTTTTTGTAATGGTTGACGGCTGGAATCTGATAATAAGATCTCTCATAATGGGATTTAAGTGAACTCGGATGGAGTTTCCACTCCACCTGAATTAGAAGGTAAAGTATAGAAATAAGATAACGAGGTGTTGTCTATGAATCAAGGCATGGTAATTGATATAGCACAGGAAGCAATAAAAGTAGTTTTGATGATTTCAGCACCGATTCTGGGACTAGGACTTCTTGTAGGTCTTATAGTAAGCATAGTGCAGGCAACTACACAAATTCAGGAGCCTACTTTATCATTCATACCGAAGATAATCGCAATTTCCCTGACGCTGCTTGTTTTCGGACCATGGATGATGAATATTATGTATGGATTTACTGTAAGGCTATTTGAGAATATTCCTATGTATATTAAGTGATTATGGATAGTATTAGTGTTATTTTAGTCGATAAATTTCTAATACTGCTTTTGGTTTTTGTGAGGATGGTTTCACTTTTTGTGGTTACTCCGATATTCGGAAGAAAGGAAGTGCCCAGATATTTAAAAATCGGACTTGCATTCTTCTGTTCCTACATTATGGTTCCGATGCTTGGAGATGTTCAGATTCAGTATTCGAATCTATTAAGCTTTGCAGTTATTGTAGGCAAGGAATTTTTAGTTGGAATTATAATCGGTTTTGTGAGTTTTCTCGTATTTTCCGCACTTTTCGTGGCAGGACAGATTATTGACATGCAAATAGGTTTTGGAATGATAAACGTTCTGGATCCGACTATGAATACCCAGGTTCCTTTAACGGGAAATTTTATATATTTACTGACCTCCTTGTTTTTCCTGATAATAAACGGACATCATATATTGCTTTCAGCTTTATTTAAGAGCTACAGTGTTTTACCCATTGACGGTTTTGCATTTACCGAGGCCATGGTAAACAATATTACAACAATTTTTACAGATATATTTGTATTGGGCTTCAAAATAAGCATCCCTGTAATAGCAGCAGTATTGCTGGCTGAGGTGGCATTGGGAATACTATCAAGGACGGTGCCGCAGATGAACGTTTTTGTTGTAGGAATTCCATTAAAGCTTGGCATCGGAATTTTTACTTTATATTTAATGATGCCGATATTCATACAGATAATGACAGTAATCTTTGACAGGATGTACGGCTATATCTACTTGATAATAAGGAGTATGGCTAAAGGATGAGTAATTATAATAACTATAGGATAAATCTGCAGCTCTTCGCAGAAAAAACAGAAACCGCTACTCCCAAGAGAAGGCAAGAGATGCGGGAGAAAGGTCAGATTCCCAGAAGCAAGGAATTAGTTACAGCATTTGTGCTGCTGATTTCCTTCTGGAGTATGAGACTGCTTTCCTCTTATATAGTTAAGGATCTTGTAACAGCAGTAAGAACTTTTTTAAGCTTTCCGGAGGATATGGATTCCGTATTTACCAATGAGAGCATAATGAAATTGTTTCTGCAGTGCCTGTCTATTGTTGCCAAGATCCTTGCACCGATTCTGCTTATTATTGCTCTTGTAGTGATAATTGTAAACTATTTGCAGGTAGGCTCTGTTTTTACAGTCAAGCCCTTGGTGCCTAGCCTCAATAAGCTGAATCCTGTAGAAGGCTTCAAGAGACTATTCTCTAAAAAGGCTTTTGTTGAGTTAATAAAATCCATATTGAAAATAGGAATTATAGGATATGTAGTTTATGACTACTTAACGGATAACTACAGTATAGTCCCTGAGCTGTTGAATATGAATGTTGAAAGTACAACCATATTCATCGGAAACACAGTTATTAATGTTGGTATAAGAGCTGCTGTTGTACTTCTCATTCTTTCGTTTTTTGATTATGGATTCCAGATATGGGATTATGAGAAAAGCATAAAAATGTCCAAGCAGGAAGTTAAGGATGAGTATAAAATGACAGAGGGTAATCCACAGATCAAATCCAAGATCAGGGAGAAGCAAAGGCAGCTTTCCTTAAGAAGGATGATGGCTGAGGTACCCAATGCAGATGTAATAATCACAAATCCTACTCACTATGCAGTTGCTGTGAAATATGACGCAGGCGCCTCAGTTGAGGCACCTATGGTAGTTGCAAAAGGCAAGGATCTTATTGCACAGAAAATCAAGGATACAGCAAAGGAGAACAAAGTTCCTGTTGTTGAGAATAAGCCCCTTGCCCAGGCCTTGTATAAAAGTGTTGATATTGGCGAGAAGATTCCTGTTGAGCTATATAAGGCTGTGGCGGAGGTCCTGGCATTTGTATACAGCTTGAGAGAAAAATAGAAGGAGACTAATACATGGGCAGATATGGCGATATAATAGCAATTGCAATCATGGCTGTAATAATGCTTATAATAATACCATTACCTACATTTGCAGTAGATATACTTCTGACATTGAATATTTCCTTGTCACTGGTGATATTCCTATTATCAATGTATATTAAGGAACCTCTGCAGTTTTCCATATTTCCGACAATGCTTCTGATTACAACATTATACCGTCTGTCGCTGAACTTTTCAACAACCAGGCTGATTCTTGGAAAGGGCTATGCCGGAGAAGTTATAGATGCTTTTGGTAATTTTGTAACCGGTAGTAATCCTATTGTTGGTTTTATAATGTTTTTAATTCTTATAGTTGTACAGTTTATGGTTATCACAAAAGGCTCCGAGAGGGTTGCTGAGGTTTCTGCCAGATTTACCCTTGATGCAATGCCAGGGAAGCAGATGGCTATAGATGCGGATTTGAACTCCGGCTTGATAAATGAATTGGAGGCCAAGGACAGAAGAAGAAAGATCCAGCGTGAAGCTGATTTTTATGGGGCCATGGATGGAGCAAGCAAGTTTGTAAAAGGAGATGCAATAGCGGGTATAATAATTACACTTATAAACATTATAGGCGGTTTTGCCATTGGTATGCTCCAGATGGATATGGGTTTTGCAGAGGCTCTGTCAAAATTCACCTTGCTGACTATTGGTGATGGTCTGGTGAGTCAGATTCCGGCACTTTTTATTTCAATAGCCGCGGGTATGGTTGTAACAAGAGCGGCATCAGAATCAGACCTTGGAAATGAAATTGTATCACAGCTGCTTGGAGAGCCAAAGGTACTTTATATTGCAGCAGGAGCATTGCTGGTACTGGCATTCACAGGGCTTCCATTGGTGCCGAATATAATTCTCGCAGTATTCCTGGCGTTTATGGGCTATTCACTGCAACGGACAATAAAGGATGCAGAGAAAGAAGAGGAAGCCAAAGCTCAAGACATTGAAGTCGATGAAATTAGAAAACCTGAAAATGTCATGACACTGCTTCAGGTAGACCCTATTGAACTGGAGTTCGGATACGGGATTATACCTTTAGCCGATGCCGGACAAGGCGGAGATTTGCTGGATAGAGTTGTAATGATAAGAAGGCAGTGTGCCCTTGACCTGGGAATGATTGTTCCGGTAATAAGGCTTAGAGATAATATACAGCTCAGACCCAATGAATATATAATAAAGATAAAGGGTATTGAAATAGCTACAGGGGAATTGATGTTTGACAACTTCCTTGCGATGAACCCCGGTACTGCTGATGGTGAACTGGATGGCATAAAAACTACGGAGCCGGCCTTTGGACTTCCTGCGGTTTGGATTAATGAGAGCCAGAAGGAGAGAGCTGAGATGATGGGCTATACTGTAGTGGATCCACCCTCTGTCATCGCTACACATCTTACCGAGATTATCAAGAATCATGCCCACGAGCTGCTTGGCAGACAGGATGTGCAGAGACTTATTGATAATATAAAAGAGAATTATCCGACACTTGTAGATGAAGTAATACCTAAGATGTTGGGTATAGGAGATGTGCAGAAGGTGCTTGCCAACTTGCTTAAGGAAGGTGTATCCATTAGAGATATGGTCACAATAATAGAGACCCTTGCAGATTATGCACCCATGACAAAAGACAGTGACCTGCTTACCGAATATGTCAGGCAATCAATGCGCAGAAACATCACCAAACGGTTTATTTTTGACAGTCAGGCAAAAGTAATAACTCTGGATGCAGGTATTGAACAGATCATAATGGATTCGGTGCAGCAGACGGAATATGGCTCTTTTCTGAATATAGAACCTAATACAGCACAGCGTATAATCAACAATCTGCTCAAAGAGGTACAGAAGCTGGCTTCCATGGGAGAACAGCCCATAATACTTGCATCTCCCGTAGTAAGGCTCTATTTTAAGAGAATGACCGAGCAGGTTGCACCGGGGCTTGTAGTATTGTCATATAATGAGTTGGATCCATCGGTTGAGGTACAATCAGTAGGGGTGGTGAATATATAGTGAAAGTAAAAAGATATGTAGGAGAAACAGCTCAGGAGGCACTGCAAAAAGTAAAATCAGACCTGGGCAGGGATGCAATAATATTGAATACCAGAAAAATCAGAAAAAAGGGTTTGATGGGTTTTTTTGCCAAACCTCTTATTGAAGTGGTTGCAACTATAGACAGTGACATTTCTTTAAATGGGAAATCGAATAAGCTTCAAGACATAAAACCTTCAGCACAGCATGTCAGAGATGAATATGACAATGTAGGAAACAATTTTATAAAAGAACTGAACGAAAATATGCAGGTACATAAGAATACATCAAAGGATAATGCAAAGCAGCAGAATCATAATGAGGATAAAGAGCTTATTCAGCAGGACTTTATGGAGCTTAAGAACATGATCAGCAAGGTTTATGACGCTGTAAAGGTGGATTATGAGAATATCAAGCTTTCAGATATTGTCAAGAAATATCTGAAAACACTGGAGGACTATGAAGTTGACAAGGTAATAGTAAATGAGATAAAAGAAAAGCTGATCGAGACTTTAGATGGTGAGAAACAGCAAAGCGATGCAATTGTAAGGAACACTATATATAATGTACTGGGCAAGTATATGAAAGAGCCTGAGCCGTTTACTTTTACAAAGGATAAGAAGGTTATAATTGTCATAGGGCCTACAGGGGTAGGAAAGACAACAACCATTGCCAAGCTTGCGGCAAATATGGTGCTGACGGAAAAAAAGAAAGTAGGGCTTATTACCTCAGATACCTATAGAATAGCGGCTGTTGAGCAGCTTAAGACTTACAGCGAGATAATAGGGGTGCCTTTATCTATAATATACACACCGGGAGAGATACTTAATGCCATAGAGAATTACAAGGAAAAAGAGCTGATACTTGTTGATACTGCAGGCAGAAGCCATAAGGACAAGTATCAGCTTATGGAGTTGAAGACTCTGATAAAATCCAGTATTGACTATGAAGTATACTTGGTAATGAGTGCCACAACTAAATTTTCTGACTGTATAGAAATAATTAAAAGCTACAGTTTTCTAGACGACTATAAGCTGCTTTTTACAAAGCTGGATGAAACTTCTGCCTTTGGTGTGATTCTAAATGTTGCTTACATTACAAAAAAGCCTATTTCATATATTACTACCGGACAAAGTGTGCCCGATGATATCGAAATCGCAGATAACGGCAAGATAATAAACTGTTTGTTGGGAGATAAGCTATATGAAAGACCAAGCTGAGAGATTAAGGGAAATTATAAGCAGCATTAAGAATTATAAGGATGACGAGATAAGCACAGGCAGCTTGACTGATAAGCCGGGATCTAGAGTAATAGCAATAACAAGCGGAAAAGGCGGTGTAGGCAAGACCAATTTTACCGTAAACCTTGGTATTAAATTTTCACAAATGGGACTCAGAGTAGTAATAATTGATGCTGACCTTGGTTTGGCAAACGTTGATGTAGTAATGGGGAAGATGTCCAAGTACAATCTGTCGGATGTTATAAACAGCAATAAGGATATACTCGAAATACTTGAGGAGGGCCCTGAGGGAGTTAAATTTGTATCAGGAGGATCAGGGGTTCAGGAGCTTGTAAAGCTGAATAAAACACAGCTGGTGGATCTTTTGATGAAGCTTGGTAAGTTGGATGAGGAAGCGGATATAATATTAATAGACACAGGAGCGGGACTTTCAGAAAATGTCATAAGCTTTGTACATGCGGCAAGGGAAGTGATATTAGTGACTACACCTGAGCCTACTTCAATAACAGATGCTTATGCTCTTATAAAAACCATTACCCACAAAGACAAAACAAAAATTATAAAGGTTGTAATTAATAGGGCTGACAATGCGGCTGAGGCCTTCAATATATTGGATAAGCTAAATGTTGTAACGCAAAAGTTCCTTGGGGTCAAGCTTCAGAAGCTTGGCTACATACTGAATGATGTCTGTGTATCAAAGGCAGTGAAGATTCAGCAGCCTTTTGTGGTAAGCTTCAAGAGAAGTGAAGCTTCCAAAAATTTGAATGATATAGCATTGACACTTATGGACAATAAGGAATTGAATTCAAATTCAGTATCCGGGATAAAAATGTTCATTAACAAGCTTACCAACTTATTCAATTAAGCGGCATAATTTTAAAGTTTTCCAGTCACTCATAAGGAGATTGTTATGTTGGATTTGAAGAAATATTTCACAATTGCAGAAAAAATACAGATGGATTATATAAATAAAAGAGGGTGTCTTCAGGAATTCACAAGCCAGGTGATTGAGATACATGACAATGAGATGATGGATATCCTGATACCAATATATAAGAATGAGAATGTGTACCTGGAGCAGAATGCTATTGTAAAGCTGGTGGTACAAAAAGAAGGAGCGGTATATGAGTTCAAGGCGTTATTGCATGAAAAGCTTTTCGGGGTGATACCACTATTAAGACTAAAAGTATTTCCCGATATTAACAAAATACAAAGAAGGGACTATTACAGGCTAAAGCTTATGAAAGATGCAGAGATCAGACTTGTAGAGGACCTTAAAACCAGAAAGTATGGAGAGGTACTAAAAGGCAACCTGCATGACATCAGTGCAGGAGGGCTGCTGTTCAGTTCCAACAAGCAGCTTGAGAAGGATGCTATGCTGGAGTTCAAGCTTGATCTCAACGGCAAGAAGCTTATCATATTTGGCATAATAGTCCGGCGCACTCTGGCAGCTAACTCCAAAACACAATATCATTACGGAGTTAAATATGATAGAATGAGCGAATTTGAAAGAAATGAGATTAACAGGTATATTTTTGAGGAACAGCGCAGGCTGATAAAAAAGGGGTTAATTTAGAAATGTTTACCACAGTAGAAAAAAAGGTAAGAGTACTTATTGTAGATGATTCAGCATTTATGAGAAGAATAATAGCTGACATGCTAAAAAGCGATGCAAATATAGAAGTAGCGGCTACAGCAAGAAACGGCAAGGAGGGATTGGAAAAGGCAATAGCCTTAAAGCCTGATATAATAACACTGGATGTTGAAATGCCGGTTATGAATGGTCTTGAGACTCTTGTGGAGCTTATGAAGCTGAAGCCTGCTCCAAAGGTAATAATGCTATCCAGCTTGACTTTTGAAGGCGGCGAAGCTACTATAAAAGCTCTTGAGCTTGGTGCTTTGGATTTTGTCGCAAAACCTACTGCTTCAATAATAAAGTTTAATGCTGAACACGTAAGGGATGAGCTTATTCAAAAAATAAAATCCATCAGAAAATCAGCAGTGACTTATCCCCCGCAAATACAATCAGCTGGCAGTAGTAAATCTATAAAAAAGGAAAAAACTACTTTAAGGAGTTACACGGGTGGAAGCCTGAAGTACATAATTGCAATTGGAACCTCCACAGGAGGGCCGAGAGCACTGCAGGAGGTATTGACGAAGCTTCCCCATGATATACCGGCATCAGTGCTTGTTGTGCAGCACATGCCTCCTGGCTTTACAAAATCACTTTCTGATAGATTGGACAGTTTATCTCAGATAAACGTCAAGGAAGCTGAGGAAGGGGACGTGCTAAAGCAAGGGTGGGCTTATATCGCTCCGGGTGATTTTCATATGGTTATAAACAGATATATTAATGATGAATATAGAATATCAATCAATAAGGAATCTCCAGTAACTGGACACAGACCATCAGTAAATGTTATGATGAAATCAGTAGCAGAATCCGGACATAAAAATATAATTGCTGTTATAATGACAGGGATGGGAAATGACGGCAGTGATGGCATATTGAAGATAAGAGATGCAGGTGGGAAAACCATAGCACAGGACGAGAGCACCTGTGTAGTATATGGAATGCCAAAATCGGCAGTGAAAATTGGCGCTATCGACATTATAGCTCCTTTAAATAATATAGCAGCAGAAATATTAAAAAATATGGGGGTGTAATACTATGGACATGAATCAATACCTGGAAATATTCATTGAAGAATCCCAAGAGCATTTGCAAGGGTTAAACCAAAGCTTGTTAGGACTGGAAACAAATCCTAAGGATATGAAGATACTGAACGAAATATTCAGAGTTGCGCATACATTGAAGGGTATGGCAGGAACAATGGGCTATACAGGAGTTACGAGTCTCACTCACCAGATGGAAAATGTGCTGGATGCAATAAGGAACGGCAAGGTTGAAGTAAATACGTCAATTGTAGATATATTGTTTGAGTGCCTGGATTATTTGGACAACTCTATAAGCTCAATAGCCAATACTGGCCAGGAAAGCAGCAATAAAGCGGATTCAATTATTGCAAGCCTTAACGGAGTACTTCTGAAAAAGCCCGCAGCAGAAGTAGAACAGCCTGTTATTAATAATGACAGCAAGAATGAAATAATGAAGCTTAACCAATATGAGGAAAATATTGTAAGAAAGGCTGTACAGCAAGGCATGGGAGTTTACAAGGTAAAAGTCATGCTTGTTAATGACTGCATGCTGAAATCAGCCAGAGCCTTTATAGTTTTTCAGACTGCTGAAAGATATGGGGAAATATTCAAGGCAATACCCAAGGTTGAGGATATAGAAGATGAGAAGTTTGATAATGAGTTTACAATTGCTTTAATCACTAAAGAGCCTGAAGCACTAATAAAGAAAGAGCTGGAATCAATCTCTGAAATAATCGAAGTAAGGTTTGACAAGATAGAAGTATCAGCCGAAGAAGAGAATACCAACATTGATGTTGAAGATCAAGAACTGCAGGAAGATAATTCATTAAAGCCTTCCAATGAAGAAAAGGATAATAGTGGAGATTCACAAGGCAAGAAGGCTAAAATGGGTAAAACAGTAAGGGTGGATATTGACAGGCTGGACAACCTTATGAACCTTGTAAGTGAGCTGATAATAATAAAGACAAGGCTTGAAGGCGTCGGAAGCGATTCTAATAATCAGGATATGACGGAAGCAGTCGAGTACTTGGAGCGGATTACTACAAGCCTCCATGATGCGGTTATGAAAGTAAGGATGGTTCCGATAGAAAGAGTATTCAACAGATTCCCAAGAATGGTAAGAGACCTTTCCAAGGATCTTTCCAAGGATATATCACTCTACATGTCAGGTGAAGAGACAGAGCTGGACAGAACGGTAATAGATGAAATTGGCGATCCTCTTATCCATCTGATAAGAAATGCTATTGATCATGGAATTGAGGAAAAGGAAGAGAGAGTTAAGAATAAGAAGTCAGCAAACGGTACAGTTAATCTTAGAGCATACCAGGATGGAAACAGTGTAGTTATAGAAGTGGAAGATGACGGAAAAGGCATAGACATAGAAAGGGTTAAGAAAAAGGCAATAGAAAAAGGCATTATTTCTCAGAGCGATGCTAATGAGTTGGATGAGAAGAATGCCGTTGAATTACTCTTTAAGCCCGGCTTCAGTACTGCAGACAAGGTTTCCGATCTTTCAGGAAGAGGAGTGGGTCTTGATGTTGTAAAAACCAAGATCGAATCACTTAACGGTATAGTAGAAGTAGAGAATTCAAAAGGAAAAGGGAGTAAATTCATAATCAGACTGCCGCTGACCCTTGCTATTATACAGGCACTGCTTGTTACAATCGGTGATGAGAAATACGCAATACCACTTAATGTAATAAGGGATATCAATACCATAAACGCATCAACAATAAGAAATGTACATGGTCAGGATGTTGTACTGAACCGAAACAGTGTGCTTCCTATTGTAAGATTGGGAAGGATGCTGGACGTAAAAAATGTTGAAAGTGATGGAAGTGAAGAGCTTACTGCTGTTGTTGTGAAAAAGGGCGATAAAAATGCAGCCTTTATTGTGGACAGCCTTATCGGACAGCAGGAAATAGTTATAAAGACCCTTGGAAAGTTCCTGTCAGGCATTAAATACATAGCAGGTGCAACCATTCTTGGAGATGGACAGGTAGCACTTATCATAGACACAAATTCTTTAATATAGGGAGGTGCTAATAATGGAAGCAGCAGTATATACAAAGCAATTCGTCATATTCAGACTTGAGAATGAGGAATACGGAATTGACATCCTGAGGGTTAAAGAAATCAAGGAAATGATGAGAATGACGCGGGTTCCCAAAGCAGCTCATTTTGTATGCGGAGTCATAAACCTCAGAGGAGAAATCATACCTGTAATTGACCTTCGTAAAAAGTTTAACCTGCCTGATGGGGAAGAAAACAACAATACCAGGATCATTATAGTAGCAGTTGATGATATTACTGTCGGATTGGTTGTAGACACCTCCTCAGAGGTAATAGAAATTAGTAATAGCGCAATAGAAGGTGCACCTGAGGTCGTTGGAAATGTTGATCAGGGATTTATTTACGGTATAGGCAAGGTAGGGGAAAGATTAATCATATTATTGGATATAGTTAAAATAGTAACCAATTTCGCAGTGTAAAAGCATTTAGGAGAAGGATGTGGTATAGTGGGAATCTCATTAGACGACTTAAACAGTCTTCAAATTGATGTTATGAGGGAAATAGGAAATATTGGGGCAGGCAATGCCGCAACAGCCTTGTCCAAGATGATATCAAAGAGAATTGACATGGACGTTCCCAAGGTTAATATACTTGAATTCAGGAACGTAGCTGAACTGGTAGGCGGACCTGAAGTTGAGGTAATAGGCATATACTTTAAGGTAAATGGAGATATAACCGGCAGCATAATGTTCCTGCTGGACAAGAAATCTGCAAAACTGCTGACAAACTTACTGATGAGCAGGATAGATGAAGGAGATTCCTTGGATGAAATGGACTTTTCTGCGTTGCAGGAGGTAGGGAATATACTTTCAGGCTCTTATCTTTCTTCTCTGGCAACCTTAACCGGTCTGAACCTCGCTGTATCTGTACCTTCTCTTGCGATGGACATGGCAGGAGCAATATTAAGTGTTCCGGTAATACTATTCGGACAGGTTGGAGATAAAGTAATGCTTATTGAAACAGACTTCAGTGAGGGTACAAACCATGTAAAGGGCAACTTTTTCTTAATACCTGATGAGGACTCTTTTGAAATACTACTTAGAAGTTTGGGAGTAATTTAGAATGGCAGATTTAATAAAGGTTGGGATGGCTGATATGAATACTGCGTATAGCCCTGGAGTATTAACTACACTTGGACTTGGCTCATGTGTGGGAATCTGCCTGTATGACACCTCAACAAAAATTTCCGGGATGGTACATGTTATGCTTCCCAATAGTACACAAATAAAGAATAACAGCAACGTGGCAAAATTTGCAGATACAGGTATAGCCAAGCTAATGGACGATATGATAAGAATGGGTGCAAAGCGTAGTAAAGTTGTCAGCAAAATAGCAGGTGGATCACAAATGTTCAATTTTAGCGATGCAAGTGATATTATGAGAATCGGTGCAAGGAATGTCACAGCTTCAAAAGAAACACTCAAACTGCTTAATATACCACTGGTAGCAGAAGACACAGGAGGAAATTACGGGCGTACTATTGAATTATATTCGGAAACTGGTATATTATTAATTAAAACAATTGGCTATGGAATGAAACAACTTTAATAATGAATTATATATTTCGCGAAAAACATTTTACATTGCTAATTCAAATTTCGCGTAAATGTTTCCTTGATTTCATTGAATTCGCACTATACCCGAATGTAATACCTTAGGTGCGTTCAATATAGCATCGATTGGAGTTTTCTGAGATGAAGATTATGGATAACATGCCAATAGTCATTGTTGTTGCAGCGTTATTGATAAATATTGCTATTGGAGTAAACAACAGCATAAACTTTTCAGCATTGATGATCAGATGCATTGTTGTAACTATAGTATTTGCCGTATTTGGACATATGTTGACAGAAACGGTCAAGAAAGCAATAGAATGCAGTAATTTAAGCACGCTTACACACAATAGTGACGGAACATTAAAAATGTCAGAGAGTCTCAACAAGGATAAATCGACTTTGGATATTAAAGTACCTCCTCTGGACGATGAAGAATTTATGGATGTGAACAGTGACAGCGATAATGGATTTGTTGAGGTGAACCCTGTTCAAATGAATGATTACAAACAAAATGAACAGGATTAGCATTACATACTAAACGGAGGTATAACATGGATCTGACAAATCTTTGGGAAACATATTCCAAAACAAAGGCAGCAGGTATTCGAGAAGAGCTTATACTTAAATATATATATCTTGTAAAATTTGTAGCTGGCCGGCTTTATGCCAGTTACGGGAATAACGTTGAGTTCGATGATCTTGTCAGCTACGGAGTTTTTGGATTGATTGATGCCATTGATAAATATGATCTTGCCAGAGGTGTAAAATTTGAGACCTATGCGCAGCTCAGAATCCGAGGAGCTATTATTGACCAATTGAGAGAGATAGATTGGCTTCCCCGTTCAGTAAGACAAAAATCAAAGGAATTGGAAAAAGCATATTTTGAGATTGAGAACAGGCTTGGCAGACCCGCTACCGATGAAGAAATGGCGGAAAGCTTCGGGATGCCGGTAGAGGAGTTTCAAAAGAAAATACAGAATATTACAACATATTCAATAGTTTCTTTGGATGATTTACTTGAGCAGAAAAGGGAAGTTACAAGCAGCGAGGAAGATAAGCAAATAGAGACACCTGAAAGTGTAATTGAAAATACGGAAACTAAGGAAATACTGGTTGATGCAGTAAGCACTTTACCTGAAAAGGAGAAAAAGGTAGTATCTCTTTATTATTATGAAGAGCTAACCTATAAAGAGATAGGGAAGCTTCTAAATATATCAGAATCGAGAGTTTCACAGCTGCATACAAAAGCTATTATCAGGCTTAAGAATAAGTTCAGAGTTGCATTTGAATGATGGGATGGTGTTTTAAATGGGGAATGAGTTCATTATTCTTGAGGGCAAGGATTATGACAGATTGATAGCAGAAGGCATGAGACGTCTTAGTGCCAAGAAAGAGGATCTCCATATAGAAGTACTTGAAAGCAAGAAGAATCTGTTCTCTTCTTACTACAAGCTTAAGGTTTCGACTGGGGATAATAAAACTCTTGAGATCATTGAGAATAGTATTGACAGCATCCTTAGTGAAAATCAGAATTCAAAGGGAAAGGGCATAGAACTGGATTTCAGAGAAGACGGAGTTTATATAAAAATCGAAAAAGGAGTTACAATGGTAGACATTGTAACTAAAATCGACATTAAAAGAATTCTGAGTGTAGACTTGACCAAAGTAAAACAGCTATTGGAAATAGGAAGCTATGATAACTGGACAAAAATAGCTGAACATCAAGAGGAGAAAAAAATAGACAGTGAGTGTATAGTCAAGGTATCAAAAGACAAAATGAAAGCTTACATTACTATAACCAAACCTATCGGGGGGGCTGACATAACTGAGAAAGAAATACTCGAAGCACTTAAGCTGAATGAGGTTGTATTCAATATAAAGGGAAGTGTAGTAAAGAACGCAGCAGATAATAAAATATACGACAAAGAGATACTTATTGCAGAAGGTGTTGAACCGCAAGACGGACAAGATGCGATAATTGATTACCACTTTGATGTATCCGGCGAAAGATCAATTAATATTGACAAGGATGGAAAGATTGATTACCATGAGCTTTCCTTAATAAAAAACGTTACAGCAGGACAGAAATTGCTAACCTTGATACCTCACACCCCGGGCATCCCGGGTAAGAATGTATTGGGTAAAGAGGTTCCAGGCAGGGATGGAAAGAAGCTTGCTTTGCCTAGAGGGAAGAATGTGGACGCAAGTGAGGACGGACTGGAGCTTGCAGCGACAGTTGACGGCGAGGTAAAAATAATAGATGGAAAAGTAAATGTATTCTCGGTATACGAAGTAAAGCATAATGTAGATAATTCCACAGGAAATATAAGATTCAACGGGAAGGTTATTGTAATGGGCAACGTACTCACAGGCTTTGTAATAGAAGCTGAAGGAGACGTTGAAGTTTATGGCGTTGTTGAGGGAGCACTGATAAAATCAAACGGCAACATAATACTTCACAGAGGTATACAGGGAATGAACAGGGGCGAGCTTTATTGTGAAGGGGATCTCATAGCAAAGTTTATAGAGAACAGTAAAATTGAAGCAAAAGGAAGCATACAGAGTGATGCAATAATGCATAGTCAGGTTACCTGTGGAAAGAAGCTGGAAGCCAACGGAAGGAAAGGTCTTCTGGTCGGAGGCTCCTTTAAGGTGGGAGAAGAGATCAGGGCCAAGGTCATAGGATCTCCAATGGCAACCATTACTGAGCTTGAAGTTGGTGTAAATCCGGACATGAGAAATAAGTACGAGGGTATTAAAAACGAGCTTAAGCAGATAACCGAAAATCTGGATAAAACTACTAAAGCTGTTGATCTTCTCACTAAAATGAGTAAAAACATGGAATTGCCTATGGATAAAAAGCTTCTTCTCTCAAAATCTGTAAAACTGAAGCTGCAGCTTCAGCAGAGCCAGGAACAGGTCCGTAATGAACAGAATGAACTGGAAGCATATTTTGAGGATCTTTCAAAAGGAAAAGTTAAGGTATATGATATTATATACCCAGGCAGCAGAATTATTATCGGCAGCAGCTTAATGCACATTAAAGACTCTATAAAATTCGTTTCCTTCTATAGAGCTAATGCTGAAATAAAAATGGGATCATATGACGATGTCTAATAAGTTTTAGGGAGTGATTGTCATGACCATAAGACCTGTAGATCTGCAGACAATGATACCAAAACTTCCGGAAGTGCAGAAAGCGAGAAGTGCTGAGAACAACATTGAAAAGAACAACCTTAACATCAATATCCACAAAGAACAGCAGCAGCAAGAGAAGAATTCAAAGCAAGTAGTTGAGGCAAAGAAGGCTCAAGGAAAACGGATAGACAGGGAAGAAAAGCAGAAGAATAAGCAGGATAAGCAGCAAAAGGAAGAGAAGGATGGCCTTGCTGAAGAAAAAGAAAGAAAAGGTAAGAAAGCAAAAGGGGAATCTCTGACAAGAATTGATATTAGAATATAAATGAGGTGCTCTCATGATAAACTACGTATTATTGGCTTTTGGAATATTTGCGATATTGGCTGCCACAATACTCATATTTCTTGATAAATTAAAGGGTGAGGACATATATTTCAATATGGATGTTAAGGAACAGGAAATTAAAAAAGTAATTGAAGACGCAGATGAAATAATATCCGAGCTTAATTACACCTCTGAAATGGTAGTTAAAGAAATTGAGGAAAAGCTGAGTAGTTTGCGGAAAGATATCAAGGATATCAGTAATACAGCTGTGAGTGCTCCTGAAGTTGAAAAAAAGGATAATACGAAAGCTGCAATGCCGGTAGTTATTGCAGCAAGTAAAAAGAAAAAGATAACAAATGACAATGTGGAAAAGGAAAGTCCATTTGACGGTAAGCTCAACTTGAAGCAACAGGAGGTATTCGATTATGCTTCACAGGGAATGAGCATTACTGATATTGCAAAAAAACTGAACATTGGGCAGGGAGAGGTAATGCTGATATTGTCCTTGAAAAATGAGGTAGAGTAATGGGAAATTATAGTCTTAAGAATATAATGCTGGGTATAGGAATAGGCCTGGTATTTTCATCCATGATAAATATAAATATGGGAAACAGTGAACTGACGGCGGAAGAAATAAAAAAAGAAGCATTAAAGCATAACCTTATAGTGCTTACCAAAGAGGAGATTCTGAGCAATCAGACACCTGAAGCTGTTGAACCATCTCAGACAACTCCGGTACCTGCAGCAACACCATCGGTTAATGAAGGCAAAATTACTGTGAATGTGGAAAGCGGAATGAGTTCTGAGAGTATTGCGAACCTACTGAAGGAAAGTGGTATTATTAATGACACAAAGGCTTTCTTAAAGAGACTTGCAGAGGTTGAAAAGGATGACAAGCTTAAAATCGGCAGCTTTGAGATACCAAAAGGCTCCAGCTACGATGATATAATCATGATACTGACCAGATAAATTTCTAAGTGATACACTTAGGAATTTTTAATTTATAGGAAAAATAAAGTATAATATTTTGCAAGATAATAAAACTATAAGAGATATTGATGGTATTCCATTTGGGCATTGGTTGCGAGTTGCGAGTATTATAGTGGGGCTTCGAAGAATCACTCTAATACGCGTAACGCGTAACAAAATATATATTGCCAATAAATTTGTTATATGGTAAACTATTTAAGGTGAAAAACACACATGGTCTGATCCTTTGCGGGGTGCTCAATGAGTCCGTTGGGGACATGATGATCATGGAGGAAAAACCATAGGAGGTGAAATGATATGTCAGTAATATCAATGAAACAGCTATTGGAAGCTGGCGTGCACTTCGGACACCAGACAAGAAGATGGAACCCGAAGATGGCAGAGTACATTTTTACGGAAAGAAACGGCATATACATCATCGACCTTCAGAAAACTGTGAAGAAGGTTGAAGAAGCATATAACTTCATAAAACAAGTTTCTGCTTCGGGTAAGGACATACTTTTCGTAGGTACAAAGAAACAGGCTCAGGAGTCAATCGAGTCGGAAGCTATCAGAGCAAACATGTTCTATGTTAATCAGAGATGGCTCGGCGGAATGCTCACTAACTTCAAGACAATCAGGAAAAGAATCGAAAGATTGAATGAACTTGAGAAGATGGAAGAAGACGGAACTTTTGAAGTACTTCCAAAGAAAGAAGTTATTAAGCTTAGGGCAGAAAAAGATAAGCTTGAGAAGAATCTGGGCGGTATAAAGAACATGAATGGTGCACCAGGCGCTCTCTTCGTCGTAGACCCGAGGAAGGAAAAAATAGCTATACAGGAAGCACACATTCTTGGTATTCCCATAGTCGCAATAGTTGATACAAATTGCGATCCGGAGGAAATAGACTATCCGATACCTGGTAACGACGATGCTATAAGAGCCGTAAAACTTCTTACTTCAAAGGTTGCAGATGCTGTTATTGAAGCGAGACAAGGCGAACAGCTTGCTGAGTAACTGCTTGGTAAGTATTTAAAAGGCGGCGTGTGCCGCCTTTTTCATAATATGCATATATAAATCTCACAAAGAAGATCACATTGAATGGATTTAGTGCGAAGCATATAATACATAGGAGGCGAAAAAAATGGTTGAAGCTTCAGCTGTTAAGGAATTAAGAGAAAGAACCGGTGCTGGAATGATGGACTGCAAAAAAGCTCTTACAGAAAGCAACGGAGACATGGAAAAGGCCATTGAAATACTTAGGGAAAAGGGACTTGCTGCCGCAGCTAAAAAAGCAGGCAGAATTGCAAGTGAAGGAATAGTTGATTCGTACATACACGGCGGCGGAAGAATAGGAGTTCTTATTGAAGTTAACTCAGAAACAGATTTTGTTGCTAAGAATGAAGAATTCAGACAGTTTGTAAAAGACATGGCAATGCAGGTTGCTGCTACAAATCCTCTATACGTTAAAAGGGAAGAGGTAGACCCACAAGTTATAGCAAAGGAACGGGAAATATTCAGAGCACAGGCTTTAAATGAAGGGAAACCGGAAAAGATCGTTGATAAAATGGTTGAAGGCAGAATTGAAAAGTACTATAAGGAAATATGCCTGATTGAGCAGCCCTTTATAAAAGACACAGACAAGACAGTACAGGATGTGCTTTCAGCATTGATCGCGAAAATTGGCGAAAACCTTTCTATAAGAAGATTTGTAAGATTTGAAAAAGGCGAAGGCCTTGCAAAGAAAGAAGACAACTTTGTTGAGGAAGTAATGAGCCAGATGAAAAAATAAGGGAACACTTGGTGTTCTCTTTTTTTTGAAAACAAGAAGGATTTTTTTAGATTTTGTAGAAATTTTATGCTTAATTGGAGGTATAATATAAATGGGTGACACAAAGTATAAAAGAGTGATACTGAAAATAAGCGGTGAGGCATTAGCCGGGGATAAGAGCTCCGGCTTGAATCATGACACTCTTCTGAGTATTGCGCATAGGGTAAAGCAGTTGAGAGAGCTTCAGGTGGAAGTGGCAATAGTAGTTGGCGGAGGCAATTTCTGGAGAGGCAGAAGCGGAGAGGGTATGGACAGGACAACAGCCGACCATATGGGAATGCTTGCAACTGTAATCAACGCACTGGCACTTCAGGATGCATTGGAAGGTATTGATGTAGCGACACGTGTACAAACAGCCATCGAGATGAGACAGATTGCAGAACCTTATATAAGGAGAAAAGCCATCAGACATTTGGAGAAAGGCAGAGTAGTTATATTTGCTTCCGGCATCGGAAATGCATATTTTTCCACTGATACCACCGCTGCCCTTAGAGCTGCGGAAATTGAAGCTGATATAATACTTATGGCAAAGAAGGTCGACGGCGTATATGACTGTGATCCTGTCAAAAACAAAAATGCCAGAAAATATGATATACTATCTTATATTGAAGTAATCAACAAGGGATTAGGCGTAATGGATTCCACAGCAGCATCCTTATGTCGTGATAATAAAATTCCCATACTTGTATTTGACTTGAAAAACCCTGATAATATTATTAGAGCGGTAATGGGAGAAGAAATTGGTACATTAGTAAAGGAGGATTAACAGAATGATTAAGGATATCGAAAAGAACATGCAGGAGAAAATGGAGAAGACCCTTAGCGTACTTAAGCACGAGCTTTCTACACTGAAGGCGGGAAGAGCAAATCCCAGTCTTTTGGATCGTATTTCAGTTGAATACTATGGAGCGGTTACACCGTTGAACCAGCTGGCAAATATAGCTGCGCCGGAACCTAGGGTACTTACTATAAGTCCATGGGATGTCAAGTCAATTCCTGTAATAGAAAAAGCTATTTTAAAGTCAGACCTGGGCATCAATCCCTCAAATGACGGAAAAATGATAAGATTGGTGGTACCTCAGCTTACTGAGGAAAGAAGGAAAGAGCTTGTAAAAGTAATTAAGAAGCTTGGTGAAGATGCAAAGGTCGCTACAAGAAATATACGACGTGATGCAAATGATCATCTTAAGAAGCTTAAAAAAGATGGAGAAATAACTGAGGATGGACTTAAGAAATCGGAAGAAGATACTCAGAAAATAACGGACAAGTTCATCAAAGAAACTGATAAGGCTGTAGAATTAAAAGAAAAGGAAATAATGGAGGTCTGATGCACTTGGCTGAAATACCGCTGGTTATAGGCTACAAGCTGGATAAAGCACTGCAGCTGATAGGTGAAGGGCACAAAATCATAATTGATTCAACTATGACACCCTACGAGGATAAAAAAGAAGAAAGACGGGGAAATACGCCTATTGTTGTCAGACAAAAAGCTGAAGAGGACGAAATTAAACTTACGACAAGTCTTTTCAAATAACTTCCCTCATTTTGAGGGTTATTTTTTTAAATGCTCATTACAAAGGAGGTTCTTGGATGCTTGGAAAAATTGATTTAGAGAAGCTTCCTAAGCATATAGCCATTATTATGGATGGAAATGGACGTTGGGCACAAAAGAAGGGTTTGCCCAGAGTAATGGGTCATAAGGCCGGCATGGAAGCTATAAAGAAAACAGTAAAGGCTTGCAGTGACCTGGGTATAAAAATACTGACGGTTTATGCCTTTTCTACAGAGAACTGGAGACGTCCCCAGGATGAAGTAAGCTATCTGATGAACCTGCTTGTAGAGTACATGAGAAAAGAAGTGTATGCGCTGCATAATAATAAAGTAAAAATAAAAGTACTTGGAGAGATGGATATACTGCCAGCCCAGACAAGAAAAGAAATTGAAGAGGCTTTGAGCCTTACAGGGAATAATGAGGGGCTGCAGTTTAATATAGCATTGAACTACGGCGGCAGGACTGAGATATTGAATGCATGTAGGAAAATTGCTCAAGGCATAAGGGCTGGAACCATAGACATGGATGCTGTTGATGAAGCATCCTTCCCCAATTATCTGTATACAGGCAGCGATCCTGATCCTGATATAATAATCAGAACAAGCGGAGAACAGAGAATAAGCAACTTTCTGCTATGGCAGGGAGCATACAGTGAGCTGGTGTTTGTTAACCAGCTTTGGCCGGACTTTAATGAAAAGGTACTTCTTTCGGCAATACTTGAATATCAAAGCAGGGACAGACGTTTTGGCGCATTGAAGTAGTGGAGGTAGAAATGTTAAGGATAAGGGTATTAAGTGCGTTGCTTGGGATACCACTTATATTATTTGTTTTATATTTTAGGGGGCTGTATCTTTACTTTTTCATAGCAGCAGTCTCTTTGGTAGGTCTTTTTGAGTATTATAGGGCAATGAGCAATATAAATATGCATACAAACAAAATGCTTGGTTATATTTCAGTCATTGTTTACTATATTATGTTTCTGCTGCCCATTAATTTTCAAAGACCGGGACTCCTTATAGCAATATCAGTTATGACATTATTCACATATGAAATAGTTACACAGAAGCATGGTATTCCGGAGATATCCATAAATATTCTGGGAATTGTCTATATACCATTTCTATTCAGCCACCTTCTATTCATAGAAAAGTTGAAATATGGAAATATAATATTATGGCTGCCTTTCCTGACTGCATGGTTTACCGATACCTTCGCATATTTCGTGGGAGTATATATGGGAAGAGTAAAGCTATGTCCCGGAATCAGTCCCAAAAAGACTGTTGAAGGTGCTATAGGCGGTATTATAGGCTCAGTAGCTCTTAGCATACTTACAGGCTTTATTATGAACATGCTTGGGGTAGACATTAAAATAATACATTTTGTAATTACAGGATTTCTATGCGGTATTGCATCAGAAATTGGTGATCTGGCCGCTTCATATATAAAAAGGTATACAGGCATAAAGGATTTTGGTAATTTGATTCCCGGGCACGGGGGAATATTGGACAGATTCGATAGTATTCTCTTTACTGCACCAATAATCTATTATTACTTCGTGCTTATAGGAGATATGATATAAAACAGATACGAGATTCGAGATACGAGATACGAGATTGCGGGGCTGGGCTTTGGAGTATAAAGGGCGATAGGCAATGGGTACGGGGTGTAGGGGCGGCCATCGGCCGTCTAAATGGAATTTGGGGTTAAAGATTAGGAGAAAATAATGAAGAGACTTTCGATACTGGGGTCTACCGGTTCGGTTGGCACACAGGCCTTGGAAATAGTAAGGGAAAATAAAAATATGTTTAAAGTGGAAGCGTTGGCTGCCAACTCAAGCATTGATCTTCTGGAAGCACAGGTAAGGGAATTCAGACCTGTAATAACAGCTGTCGGAGATAAAAAAAAATACGGAGAACTGAAAAAAAGGGTAAATGGCTTGACCCATATCACTGCAGGCCTGGAAGGTGTGGTGGAAGCAGCAACAGCTGAGGGCAGTGATACTGTTATATCGGCAATTGTTGGTATAGCCGGACTTATTCCCACATATAATGCCATAAAATCAGGAAAGAATGTAGCACTTGCGAATAAGGAGACTCTTGTTACGGCCGGCAGAATCATTACTGAAGAAGTGAAAAAGAACAAGGTTGAGATGCTTCCTGTTGACAGTGAGCATTCTGCAATATTCCAGAGCTTAGGCGGCAGCAAGCATGGCGAAGTATCCAAATTGATTTTGACAGCTTCGGGGGGACCATTCAGGAGCAAATCACCGGAGGAACTGGAGAAGGTTACGGTGCAGGACGCATTGAAGCATCCGAACTGGTCTATGGGCAGGAAGATAACTGTAGATTCGGCTACTCTGATGAACAAGGGGCTTGAAGTAATTGAAGCCAGATGGCTTTTTGACATAATGCCTGATAAAATAGAGGTATGCATTCATCCCCAAAGCATTGTACATTCCGCAGTGGAATTTGTTGATGGCTCCGTGATTGCACAGTTGGGGCTTCCTGATATGAAGCTCCCTATTCAATATGCTCTGACATATCCTGAAAGACTTCCCATGAGCGGGAAAAAGCTCAGCTTGACTTCTATTGGCAGTCTTACTTTCCATGAGCCTGATATGGTGAAGTTTAAATGTCTGGGGTTGGCATTCAGGGCTCTTTCCATGGGAGACAGTGCATGTGTTGTTCTTAACGGAGCCAATGAGGAGGCAGTACGATTATTCCTAGATGGAAAAATAAAATTCCTGGACATAGGCAAGCTGATTGAAAAAACTTTAGATAAGCATGAAGTGATTAATAATATGAATATAGATAATGTGGTGGCTCTTGATCAGTGGTCGAGAGAGACATTATATAATCTGTATCAAGTGGGGTGTATGAAGTAATGACGATAATTATTGCGATACTGGTATTCAATGCAATTGTATTTTTCCACGAAGCAGGGCATTTTATAGCTGCACGCCTCGGAGGAATAAAGGTTGTAGAATTTTCACTGGGGATGGGACCGAAGATTATTGGCAAAAAAATTGGAGAAACAATCTACTCCTTAAGAATGCTTCCTATTGGCGGGTCCTGCATGATGCTCGGAGAGGATGAGGAAAAGAATGATCCCGGTGCTTTCAACAATAGTCCTATAACAACTAAAATAGCTGCTATTGTCTCAGGTCCATTAGTCAACTTATTGGTTGCAGTATTGATTTATTCTCTGGTAATAGCACCGGTTGATACTCCGTTGATCGGACAGGTAACACCGGGGATGCCTGCAGAAAAGGCCGGAATAACTGCCGGTGATATAATTGTTGATATAAACGATGTAAAAATTTCAAGCTGGCAGGAGATGAAGCCGGAAATAAGCAAGTATGAAGGTGAGCTAATAACTGTTACCCTTGAGAAAAACGGCGTTCAAAGGGATGTACAGCTTACACCCATCAAGAATCCAAATACTGAGGATGTTATAATCGGGGTGGCTCAGAAGGTGAAGCTGGGTGGTTTTTCCCTGACAAATGGTATAAAGACTACCGGCACTATAACTAAAATGATGCTAAGCTTCCTGGGACAGCTGGTAATGGGTAAAGCAGATACCAATGAAGTAAGCGGACCCATATCAATCCTCGTATATATGAATGAGGCAGCAAAGACGGGTCTTTTAAGCGTGCTTTACCTGACAGCCATTATAAGCTTGAACCTTGCAATACTTAATCTGCTGCCGATACCAGCCCTTGATGGGGGCAGACTGTTGTTCCTGTTTGTTGAGCTTATCAGGAGAAAGCCTGTACCTGCTGAAAAGGAAGGCATGGTACACTTTGTAGGACTCATGGCACTTATGGTGCTCTCAATATTTCTTATGTACAGAGATATAATAAAATTCAATTTAATAAATATATTCAGGTAGGGCGTAAAATGAGCAGTAATACGAGAAAAATAAGAATTGGCGATAGATATATCGGAGGCGGTGAACCAATCCTGATTCAGTCTATGACAAATACCAAGACTCAGGATGAGGCTGCAACAGTAGAGCAGATAAAAAGACTGCAGGAAGCAGGCTGTGATATTGTAAGAGTTGCAGTGCCTGATATGGAAGCTGCCGAGGCTGTAAAATATATAAAACGTCATATTTCCTTACCATTGGTAGCAGATATACATTTTGACTACAGACTTGCTATACAGGCAATTATCAATGGTGCTGACAAGATAAGAATTAATCCGGGGAATATAGGAGATACAAAAAGAGTCAGACAAGTTGTTGCGGCGGCGAAGGAAAGGGAAGTACCGATTAGAATTGGCATCAATTCAGGCTCCTTGGAAAAGGAAGTGCTTGAAAAACATGGGCACCCTACAGCAGATGCATTGGTGGAAAGCGCCTTGAACAATATCAGGCTTATAGAGTCTATGAACTTCGAAGATATAGTAATATCCATCAAATCCTCTGATGTTCTGCTTACTGTTGAAAGCTATATCAAAGCTTCAAAGGCAATAGACCATCCTCTGCATTTAGGTATTACCGAAGCAGGAACGGTGCTTGCAGGCTCTATAAAATCCTCCGTTGGTCTGGGAATACTGCTGTATAACAATATTGGAGATACAATAAGAGTGTCACTGACAGGGGATCCGGTAGAAGAAGTATATGCAGCAAGGGAAATACTTAAGAGTTTGAAGCTTATGAAAAGCGGTATCGAGATTATATCGTGCCCTACCTGCGGAAGGACAAATGTGGATCTTATAAGGGTTGCGGAAGAAGTAGAAGCCCGTATTAAAGATATAAAAGTCACAAAACCGATGAAGCTGGCGGTAATGGGCTGTGCAGTAAACGGTCCTGGGGAGGCAAAGGAAGCAGACTTGGGAATTGCGGGAGGTCAAGGTGAGTTTCTTTTATTCGTAAAGGGAAATATAGTAAAAAAAATATCTCAGGAAAATGCGATAGAGGAATTGATTAAAGAAATAAAAGCTTACCAATCTGTATAATTTTAGCAAGCTATGCCATCATACTATCATAGTACTAAAGCCCAAAGAGGAGGAAACAACTATGAATGTAACAGCAATAATTCCTGCTTATAACGAAGAACCGACCATCGCAGGCGTAGTAAATTGTATAAAAAAGGTTGATAAAATTAAAAAGGTAATAGTCGTAAGCGATGGTTCTGTTGACAGGACTGCAGATATAGCAAGAGAATGCGGTGCTGAGGTTATTGAGCTTGCCGAAAATGTTGGCAAAGGTGGAGCTATCAAGGCAGGAGTTAATGAATGCGGAACGGAAATAATACTATTCCTTGATGCAGATCTCATAGGTTTGAACGAACAGCATGTACTGGATCTTATTGAACCGGTAATTAATAACAAAGCCGATATGACTGTCGGAATATTCAGGAACGGCAGAATGGTTACAGACTTGGCTCAGAAAGTTACTCCTTATCTGTCAGGACAGCGGGCCATCAAAAAATCTGTTATCGACAAAATACCAAACATAGATATAACAAGATACGGTGTTGAAGTAGCACTTACAAAATATGTTGATAAGTTCTCCGTACGAGTTCAGGAAGTTGACCTGCCGGATATGACCCACGTGACAAAGGAAGAAAAACTGGGTCTTATAAAGGGAGTGCAAGCACGTATCAAAATGTACTGGGACATTGTGAAAATATTAAGCAGCAACAATAAGAAAAAGGAATCGAAATAGGTTAGGCAATAGGCGATAGGCGATAGGCAATAGGTGTAAGTAAAGCTTCGGAGCATTACTCAAGCCCATTGCCCATAGCCTAGTGCCCATTGCCCGATATATATCGGAGGTCAATTATGCAAAGCGGTACAAAGTTGGATTCGGAAATTTTTCTTGAATATAAGGACAAGTTCGAATTGAAAAAGATCAGAGTAATGAAAAAAGCCAAGGAGTGGGAACTGATTATAAGCCTGAAGGGGCTTATTTCGATATTTGAACTGAACAAAATTGAAGAGCAGCTATCGAAGCACTACGGCTTGAAAAAGGTACGTATAGTTATTGAAGAGTCTTCTGTGAGAATGGGCGCAGATGAATTCGTAAAATCGCACTGGGAGGATTTAAAAAAAGTAATAGTCACAAACAACCCGTCTTTTACGGGTTTTCTTATGGATTCTCTGATTCAACTGGATAACGACAAAATAAAGCTTATGGTTACTTCAAAGGAAGCAGAAGGCTATTTGATATCAAAAAAGTGTCATGGTATTGTGTCTCAGTACATTAAAGACTACTTTAACATCGATTCCCAGGTACTTATATGCTTCAATGAGGAAGAGAAGCTGTGCAGCGAGGAGTATTTGAAATGCTATTTTGAGGAAGAGACCAAGATGGTGGCTGAAGCCATGAAAACATGCAAAAATGATAGTGGTAAAAACAAAGCAAAAGAAAGAAAAGATGCTGTTATAATGGGCAGACCATTTAATGACATTCCCATAAGTATTGCTACCATTGCTGAGGATTCGGGAAGAGTCACAATACAGGGCAGCATTTTCAACACGGAAGTAAAGGTGCTTAATAACGGTAAAACAATCATAATATTCAACATCACAGATAATACAAATTCTATTACTGCGAAGATTTTTATCAAGGAAGAAAACGATACAGCAAAGCTGGTTGAAAATATAACCAACGGCAGATACGTAAGAATAAAAGGCGACATACAATATGACCAGTACATAAAGGAGCTGGTCATATTCCCAAACAATATTCTGGAAGCTGAAAAGACAGTCCGCCTTGATGACTCCGAGGAGAAGAGAATAGAGCTTCATGCCCATACCGGTATGAGCAGTATGGATGGAATATGTTCAGCGACTGACCTCATTATGAGGGCTAAGACCTGGGGACACAAAGCCATTGCCATAACAGACCACGGAGTAGTGCAAGCATATCCGGAAGCTTATGAGGCCTCGAAAAAGCATGGAGTAAAGGTCATATATGGAGTCGAAGCATATTTCGTCAATGATGGAGTCCCGATAGTATATAATTACGGCAGCAGAAGCTTTGATGATGAATTTATAGTATTTGATATAGAAACAACAGGACTTTCTTCTATTAATGACAGGATTACCGAAATAGGTGCAGTTAGAATAAGACAGGGACAGCTGGTTGACAAGTTTTCAGAGCTTATAAATCCTGAAATGCTTATACCTGATAATATTACAAAGCTTACCGGTATCACAAATGCAATGGTTAAAGACAAGGGTACAATAAAGGATATACTGCCCAAATTCCTTGAGTTTGCGGGTGATTCCCCACTGATTGCACATAATGCAAGCTTTGACTGCGGGTTTATAAGAGCGAAGGCCAGGGAGCTTGGACTTGAAATCAGCAATATAATAATAGATACACTGCAGCTGTCGAGAACACTGCTGCCGCAGCTAAAGAGACATAAACTCAACCTTGTTTGTGAATACCTGGGAATAAATCTTGAAAATCACCATAGAGCATCGGATGACGCAGAAGCAACTGCTGAGATGATGCTTAAATTTATAGAAATAATGAAAGAAAAGGGAATAAAAGACATCCTTGAAATGAACAATCTTTCCGCAGCAGAAGGAAGCTACAAAACCCATGAATCCTTTCATATTATACTGCTGGTCAAGAACATGACAGGTCTCAGGAATCTTTACAAACTAATATCAATGGCTCATCTTGACTTTTTTTATAAAAAGCCAAGAATACCCAAGAGCCTGCTCATGCAATACCGTGAGGGACTGATCATAGGCTCTGCCTGTGAGGCCGGGGAATTATACCGAAGCATATTGAACAATTCGGATGATAATACAATTACTGATATTGCAAGATTTTATGATTATCTGGAAATACAGCCCAACGGCAACAATGAATTTCTTCTTAGAAACGGAAAGCTGCCAAATAAAGATATGCTCGAAGCAATAAACAGGAAAATTGTTGAGCTGGGGAGAAAACTGAATAAATTGGTGGTTGCTACAGGTGATGTGCACTTCCTTGAGCCGGAGGATGAGGTATACAGGCGTATTATAATGGCAGGGCAGGGATATTCCGATGCTGATGAACAGGCGCCCCTGTATTTCAAATCTACCGGGGAGATGCTTGAGGAATTCAAATATTTAGGCAAGACAACTGCCTACGATGTGGTAGTACGAAATTCAAACAGAATACTTGAGCAGATTGGCGATATAGTTCCTATACCCGAAGAGACCTATCCCCCAAAGATTGAAGGGGCTGAAGAACAAATAAGGGAAATGACTATGAAGAAGGTGTATGAGCTATATGGAGAAAAGCTTCCCGAGGTTGTGGAAAAAAGACTTGAAAAGGAACTGAATTCTATAATTAACAATGGTTATGCAGTTTTGTATCTTATAGCACAAAAGCTCGTTGCGAAGTCTTTAAGCGATGGATATCTTGTAGGCTCCAGAGGTTCTGTAGGTTCCTCATTTGTTGCAACCATGTGCGACATTACCGAGGTTAATCCGCTTCCACCGCATTATCTGTGCCCAAGCTGCAAATACTCTCACTTTATCCTTGATGGTTCTATAGAATCGGGAGCAGACCTTTCAGAAAAGAACTGTCCTGAATGTGGTACTGCACTTAGGAAGGAAGGGCATGACATACCCTTTGAGATGTTTTTGGGCTTTGACGGAGACAAGGAGCCTGATATTGACCTGAACTTCGCAGGAGAATACCAGCCTGAGGCTCATAAATACACAGAAGAGCTTTTTGGAAAGGGTTATGTATTCAGGGCAGGTACCATTGGTACCATTGCAGATAAGACTGCATATGGATTTATAAAGAAATACTATGAAGCAAAGGGTATAAAGGTCAACAGCGCAGAAATGAACAGACTGATTCAGGGCTGCACCGGAATCAAGAGAACAACCGGACAACACCCAGGGGGGGTCATGATAGTACCCAACTATACAGACATATATAATTTTACACCTATTCAGCGGCCTGCTGATGATACGGGCTCCAGCATAACAACTACACATTTTGATTATCATTCTATAAGTGGAAGATTGCTAAAGCTTGATATACTGGGTCATGACGTACCATCAATTATCAGAATGCTGGAAGACATCACCGGCTTTGGCGTAAACAACATACCCTTGGATGATCCGAAGACTATGAGTCTGTTCACGTCAACAGAAGCTTTGAATGTAAACCTGGATGAGATAGATTGCAAGGTCGGAAGTCTTGGAATACCTGAATTTGGTACCAAGTTCGTAAGACAGATGCTTATGGATACACAGCCCAAAACCTTTGCAGAGCTTGTGAGAATATCAGGGCTCTCTCACGGTACCGATGTGTGGCTGAACAATGCCCAGGATTTGATAAGGAGCGGCACTGCAACACTTAAGGAAGTAATATCCACAAGAGATGATATAATGCTCTTTCTTATATACAAGGGAGTACAGCCAAAGACTTCATTCAAAATAGCAGAGAATGTAAGAAAGGGTAAAGGCCTTACCCCCGAGTATGAAGAAGCCATGAGGGAGCAGAGCATTCCAGAATGGTATATACAGTCCTGTAAAACGGTAAAGTATCTGTTCCCTAAAGCCCATGCCACTGCATACGTAATGATGTCTTTCAGAATAGCGTACTACAAGGTATATTATCCTGAAGCCTTCTATGCCACTTACTTTACCGTAAAGCTGGATGATTTCGATGCGGATTTGCTGACAAAAGGTATTGATTCAGTTAAGGCAAAATGGATAGAAATCGATAGATTGGGGAATAATGCAACTACAAAGGAGAAAAACCTGATGACCCTTCTGGAGTCGGTTTATGAAATGTATACCAGAGGCATCAAGCTCTTGCCCGTAGACCTTTATCAATCTGATGCAGACAAATTCCTTGTTACCGAAAAAGGGATACTTCCTCCTTTGGGTTCACTGCAGGGGGTTGGTGCAAGTGCTGCACAGAATATAGTAAATACAAGACAAGGATCCAGCTTCATTTCAATGGACGATCTCAGAGAAAGAGCCAAGGTTTCCAAGACAGTGATAGAAATACTGAAAAACCATGGCTGTCTGAAGGGACTTCCTGAAAGCAACCAGTTAAGTTTGTTTTCAGATGGCGGCGGACTGGAAGCTTAGATGCTGAATATGAGAAACATTAAACTTGCATGTAGTATTAAAGAGTGCTATAATTTTTTGGTAGGTAGGAAAAATTTGTTTTCTTACATTACAGAAAAAGATGAGACTGCAATATGCAGCGCTTGTCAAATGACTTTTAAGATTAGAGTGGGCAATCCCACTCTTTCGTATTAATATGAACAAAATAAGCAAAAATATCAGATAAAAGGAGAATCAAATATGGCTAAAAGAAAGGTTGAAGATATAGTTTACGAAATGGCAAAGCCTATAACAGACAGATACAATTTCGAGCTAGTGGAAGTAGAGTTCAAGAAGGAAGGCTCGGACTGGTATCTTAGGCTGTACATAGACAAGGAAGGCGGAATAACAGTAAATGAATGTCAGTCTGTCAGTGTGGAGATGAGCGATCTGCTTGACGAGGCCGATCCTATCGAGCAGTCATATATATTTGAAGTCTCTTCCCCTGGGATAGACAGACCTCTAAAGACCGACAGGGACTATGAAAAGAACAATGGCAAACTGATTGAGATAAGGTTTTTTTCACCATTGAACGGCAAAAAGGCTATTGAGGGTATTCTCAAGGGACATACCGCAGAAAAAGTTGAAATTGAAGTTGACGGAAACATGATGTGTATAGAAAAGGGCTCTGTTGCCTTGATAAGGCCTGTAATAAAGTTTTAATGAATAATTGTATGGGAGGGAGTATTAAATGAATGGAGAGTTTCTCCAGGCTTTGGAGCAGATAGCAAAAGAAAAGGGGATTTCTAAAGAACTATTGATTGATGCAATTGATGTTGCGTTGGTCACCGCTTTCAAGAAAAATTTCGGAACTTCGCAGAATGTTAAAGTAACAATAAGCAGAGAAACAGGTGAAGTTGATGTTTACGCAGTTAAAACAGTAGTGGAAGAGGTTGAAAATGACCTTCTGCATATAAGTCTGCAGGATGCCAAGGCCTTAAACAAGAATCATGAAATAGGCGATATAGTCGAAATTAAGGTTACACCCAGGAATTTCGGGAGAATAGCTGCTCAGACTGCAAAGCAGGTGGTTGTTCAGAGAATCCGCGAGGCAGAAAGAGGTATAATATTTGATGAGTACATAAGCAGGGAGAACGAAATAGTTACCGGGCTTGTACAAAGAAAAGAGAAGAATAGTGTATTCATTGACCTGGGTAAGACCGAAGCAGTTTTAGGCCCTGGGGAACAAACTCCCAATGAAGAATACAACATAGGTGACAGGATTAAAACCTTTATAGTTGAAGTAAAGAAAACTACCAAAGGCCCTCAGATAGTATTGTCCAGAACTCATCCGGGATTGGTAAAGAGATTGTTCGAGCTTGAGGTTCCGGAGATACAAAGCGGAATAGTTGAAATAAAAAGTATTGCCAGAGAAGCAGGTTCAAGGACAAAAATAGCCGTTCAATCCCACGATGAAAACATTGATCCGGTGGGAGCGTGTGTAGGGCAGAGAGGTCAGAGGGTTCAAGTTATAGTTGATGAGCTTAAGGGAGAGAAGATTGACATCATCGAGTGGAATGATGACCCTGTTATATTTGTTGGCAGTGCATTGAGCCCTGCAAAGGTCATAGCTGTTGAAACAAATAAAGAAATTAATGCAGCGCGGGTTATAGTAGGAGATACTCAGCTTTCACTTGCCATAGGCAAGGAAGGACAGAATGCAAGACTGGCAGCGAAGCTTACAGGATGGAAAATTGATATAAAGAGTCAATCACAGGTTTCTGGTAGTTAAAGGAGGTAGATTCTATGCTCAAAAAAAGGAAAGTGCCTCTCAGGAAGTGTCTTGGCTGTAACGAGATGAAACCTAAAAAGGAGCTAATAAGGATAGTAAGAAGCCCCGAAGGAAAGGTTGATATGGACAAAGTAGGAAAGGCACCCGGCAGAGGATGCTATATATGCCCAAGCATACAATGTCTTGAAGCTGCGATTAAAGCAAAGAGAGTGGAAAGAGCGCTGGAAGCACCGGTAGATGCAGAGGTGTTTAATAAATTGAGAGAGCAGCTTTCTGATGAATAAAAAAGCATATTCCATGATAAGCCTTGCCAACAAAGCCGGTAAGTTGGTTTCAGGCGAGGATGCTGTCAGAAATTCGATAAGAAGCGGAAAGGTAAAGCTTGCAATAGTTGCTGAGGATGCCTCGGACAATACAAAAAAACGCTTCATCAATTCAGCAGCGTTCTATAATACAGCAATAATGACATGGGGTTTGAAAGAAGAGCTGGGAAGCTGTATAGGGAAGAATGAAAGATCGGTATTGGGAATTACCGATGATAACTTCAGCAAGAGCTTAGAAGAAAAGCTTGAGTTGGAAGGTATTAATAAAGAAAAACCTGGGGGTGATTTACTTGAATAAAGTAAGAATATATGAATTGGCCAAGGAACTTGGAGTACAGAGCAAAGAGCTTGTTACAATAGCACAGGGGCTTAAAATTGACGTACACAACCACATGAGCACCTTAGAGGACAGTGATATTACTGCAATAAAGGGGCAGTTGGGTAAAAAGACGGTTAAGCCTGAAGCAAAAAGTACGGTACAAAAACCGCACAGCCCGGCTCCTGCTCAGCAGGCACAGAATACTAAGCAGAAGCCTCAACAGCCGCAGAATACTCAACAGAGGCCTCAGCAGCCGCAGAATACTCAACAGAGGCCTCAGCAGCCTCAGAATACTCAACAGAGGCCTCAGCAGCCGCAGAATACTCAACAGAGACCTCAGCAACCGCAGAATGCGCAGCAAAGACCTCAGCAGGTACAGAATGCCCAGCAGACTCAGAATAGAGGACCTGAACAGAACAAACCTGCTAATAGAAACAACAAGCCCTTTGAAAAAAGGAATGATAATAGGCCGGTGAACAAGACACAACAGCATCCTGCAAATCAGCCCAATAAACCGGCAGTCAATACTCCTCGAGAGGAAATTGATGAGGAAGCAGTACAATTGAACCCTAAGAAGGACTTTACCAAGGTTGAAAGAATAGGAAAGAAACCACAGACCAGAACCCCTCAGGGCAAACCGCCTTACAGACATCAGCAAGGAAGGTCCAACAACAGGAATTTCAGGCAAAGAGGATATGAAGAACCAAAGAGAGAAGAAGTTCATACTCCCAAAAAGCCAATAAAAATCGGGGATTCTGTTTCGGTAAAGGAATTGAGTGAGAAGCTTGGAAAACAGGCAACAGAAATAATAAAGAAGCTTTTGCTTTTAGGGACAATGGCTACTATTAACCAGGAGCTGGATTTTGATACTGCACAGCTTATATGCGAAGAATTCGGTGTAAGTGTAGAAAGGCTTATAGATAAAGCAAGTGAAGAAGTGCTGCTCAAGACTGAAGAGGACAGACCTGAGGATTTGCAGCAAAGATCGCCTGTTGTAACCATTATGGGCCACGTAGACCACGGAAAGACCTCGCTTTTGGATGCAATCAGGGAGACAAACATAATAGCTACAGAAGCAGGTGGGATCACACAGCATATAGGTGCATATACGGTAACCATAGGAGATAAGAAAATAGCTTTCCTTGACACACCCGGACATGAAGCTTTCACAGCAATGAGAGCCAGAGGAGCCAAGGTAACCGATATAGCCATATTGGTTGTTGCAGCGGATGATGGTGTTATGCCCCAGACTATAGAAGCAATAAACCACGCAAAGGCTGCAAACGTAGCCATAATTATAGCTATCAACAAGATTGATAAACCGGGTGCCAATCCTGACAGAGTGAAGCAGGAGCTTACAGAGTATGGACTTCTTGCAGAGGATTGGGGCGGAGATACAGTAATGGTTCCGGTTTCTGCAAAGAAACAAGAGGGTATTGACACTCTGCTTGAGATGATACTTCTGGTTGCTGAAATGCAGGAGCTTAAAGCCAATCCGAACAAAAAGGGAATTGGTACGGTAATAGAGGCAGAGCTTGATAAAGGCAAAGGTCCGGTGGCCACAGTATTGATACAGGATGGTTCCTTAAGTATCGGTGATTATTTTATAGCAGGCAATACCCATGGAAAAGTAAGGGGTATGATTGACGATAAGGGAAAGAGAGTTAAAAAGGCTGGCCCTTCAACGCCTGTAGAAATACAGGGACTTGATGAGGTTCCTGATGCAGGAGATATCTTCATGGTTGTCGATGATGAGAAGGTTGCAAAAACCATTTCTGAAAAAAGAAAGGATAAGCAGCGTCTTTCACAGATACAAAGCAAACAGACAGTATCTCTTGATGAATTGTTCAATCAGATACAGGAAGGCAAGGTCAAGGATCTTAATATAATTGTCAAGGCTGATGTTCAGGGCTCTGTTGAAGCTGTGAAGCAATCCCTTGCAAGACTCAGCAATGAAGAGGTAAAGGTTAATACAATACACGGCGGCGTTGGTGCCATAACAGAATCTGATGTAATGCTGGCTTCGGCCTCAAATGCAATCATAATAGGCTTCAATGTAAGGCCTCAGCCTACTGGAATTGCCCTGGCAGAAAAGGAAAAAGTAGATATAAGGCTTTACAGGGTCATATACAACGCAATCGAGGACGTGGAAGCTGCTATGAAAGGCATGCTTGAGCCGGAGTATAAAGAAGTAGTACTGGGACACGCAGAAGTACGTGCTACCTTTAAGGCATCCGCTATAGGTACTATTGCCGGCTGTTATATAACCGACGGTAAAATCAACAGGAACAACGACATAAGGATCATCAGGGATGGAATTGTAATCCATGAAGGAAAGCTTGCATCCTTAAAGAGATTCAAGGATGATGTAAAAGAAGTAAATACAGGATACGAATGCGGCTTGAACATAGAAAAGTTCAATGACATCAAAGAAGGAGACGTCGTAGAAGCCTACACCATCGAAGCAGTACCGAGAAAGTAAGAATAGATTCGAGATACGAGATACGAGATGCGAGGCTTAGGGAAGGGCTTCGAAGGCCTTCCTAAAATTCTCGAATCTAGAATCTCGCATCTCGAATCTAAAATATAGGCAGGTGCAAAATAATGGCTAAGCATAGAATAGACAGAATATCAGAAGAAGTGAAAAAGGTTGTTAGTGAAATAATTAGAACTGAGCTGAACGATCCCAGAATATCAACACTTACCAGTGTAGTAGCTGCAGAGGTGACTCCGGACCTGAGATATGCCAAAGTTTTCGTCAGCGTTCTCGGGAACGATGACGAAATGCAGTCTACATTAAAGGGTCTGAACAGCGCGGCCGGATTCATAAGGCGTGAGCTGGGGAAAAATATTGAGCTTCGTTACTCTCCTGAGGTGATATTTGAGCTGGATAGGTCCATAGAACATGGAGCTTATATTTCCAAGCTTTTGGATGATGTCAGGAAGAAGGACGGAGGCGAGAGCCTTTGATTTATCCCAAGATAATAAGCAAAATTAAAGAGAGTAATAAAATTGCTATAATGTCTCATATTATGCCCGACGGTGACAACGTCGGGTCTAGCCTTGCCCTTTACAATGCCCTGAGAAAATCCGGCAAAGATGTGCGCTTGATACTGGATGATGATATTCCAAAGGTATATAGGTTTTTAAAGAGCTCTGACAAGGCTGAGAGACCAGGACAATTTGAAAGCTTTGATGTTGTAATAGCTCTTGACTGTGGTGATGCTGAAAGGTTAGGAAAATCCAGGCTGTATCTGGATAATAATTTCGTAATCAATATTGACCATCATATAAGCAATGATGAGTTCGGAAATCTGAACATGGTGGATACAAATGCTTCCGCCACAGGGGAAATAATATACCACATAATAAAAATACTCGGAATCGATATGGACAAGGAAATATCCGAATGCCTTTATACTGCAATTGTTACAGATACAGGACAGTTCCAATACAGCAATACAACCTCCATAACCCATCAGATTGCCGGCGACCTTATAAACAGTGGGGTTAATGTATCACTTATGTTTGAAAGGATATACCAGAACAGCTCAAAGGAAAAGATAGTATTGATGAAGACTGCTCTTAACTCCCTGGAGTTTTACAATAATGACAGCATTTCCTGTGTAAATCTTACTCTGGAGCAGATGAAAAATTCAAATGCAATGGAAGAAGATAGTGATGGTATAATTAACCTTGCAAGAGATATAGAAGGTGTAGAAGTTGCTATATTTCTTAAAGAGCTTCAGACTGGGAAAATAAAGGTTGGCCTGCGGTCGAAAAAAGTGGTTGATGTTGCAGCTGTAGCCGGCAGGTTCGGAGGAGGAGGCCATGTGCGTGCGGCAGGCTGTATCCTTTATGGCACAGTAGCTGAGGTGAAGGAGAAAATACTTGATGCAGTTATTGCAACAATCAAGTAAGGAGATAAGGCTATGAATGGGATAATAAACGTTTTGAAGCCGCCGGGCATGACCTCCCATGATGTAGTGGCTTTCATAAGAAAAGTGCTGAATATGAAGAAGGTGGGACACACAGGTACTTTGGACCCGGAAGCTGCGGGAGTGCTGCCCATATGTGTCGGCAAGGCAACAAAGGTAGTCCAGTATCTTACGGACAAACAGAAACACTATAGGGCAAATATTAAGTTTGGAGCAGTAACAGATACCTATGACAGCTATGGAAAGATCCTTAGGGAATCAGGACAGGTTATTATTGACCCAAAAGTACTTGAAGAAGTCTTGAAAAGCTACACAGGCACAATCAGCCAGAAACCTCCGATATATTCTGCATTGAAGGTAAAGGGAAAGAAATTATATCAGTATGCCCTGGAGGGCAAAGAAGTAGATATAGAAGAACGGCCTGTAGAAATATATGAACTGAAGCTTTTAGATATGGCTGCAGAAGATGAAGCAATGATTGATGTACTATGCTCCAAAGGCACATACATAAGAACTTTATGCTATGATATAGGTGAAGCTTTGGGCTGCGGTGCATATATGTCACAGTTGGTAAGACTTGGCTCAGCACCATTTAAGATTGAGGATTCCAATACCCTGGAAGAGATAAAAACAGCCGCTTCAGAAAACCGGCTGGATGATATCCTGAAAAGCGTAGAGCTGTTGTTTTCCCACTACAAGGCTATTATTGCAAAACCATCTGCTTTAAGCTCTATAATGAATGGCAACCCTCTTTACGGGCAAGGTGTGCAGCAAGGATTTGAGGAATTAATTCAAAATGAGAACGTAAGCATATATGGAGAAGACGGTTTTTTAGGAATAGGCAATGTTCTATATGACGCAGATAAACAAAGATTATATATAAAAGTAAAAAACATATTTATTTAATTTTTATGGATATTGCTATGTCCATAGGAGTATAAGGGTGGTTATCTTGAAAATTACTGAGCAATATGAAGATGCATTAAAATCAGCACCTTGGTGCGTGGCACTGGGAAGCTTTGATGGTGTACACCTGGGGCACAGGAGGCTGATTGAGCTTTTGAAGGAAGAAGCCAAGCTATACGGAACAGGAAGCCTGGTATATACTTTTAATGTGCATCCAAGAAAAATTTTAATACCCAATAAGCATATTTATCTGATAACAGATAATGAAAAAAGGGCGGAAATAATAGAGGACATGGGTATAGACATGCTTTATCTTGAGGATTTCAACAATGTCAGAGATATGAGTGCAGAAGACTTTGTGAAAAAAATTCTTGTGGATGGCTTTCGAGTAAAATCAGTCGTTGTTGGATATAACTACAGATTTGGAATAAAAGGTGAGGGGAATGCCGAAATTCTCATGCAGTATGGGGAAAAATACGGCTTCAAGGTTAATGTTGTGAAAGCTGTGGAAGTAGATGGACACACTGTGTCCAGCAGCCTTATAAGACACATAATAAGAAGCGGCAGTGTTGATAAAGTTGCTGATTACCTAGGCAGAGACTTTTCTGTACATGGGAAAGTCATTTATGGCAAGCAGAACGGTGAGGTAATGGGAATAAAAACAGCAAACATAGATGTAAAAAAGGACATAACACTTCCCAAAAAGGGAGTTTATTATACATCCACAACTGTTTCGGGCAAGCTTTACAAAAGCATATCAAACATTGGCTTCAATCCTACCTTTGACGGGGAAAGTCTGAGTGTGGAAACTCACCTTATTGATTTTTGTGATAACATATATGGCGAGGAAATAGAAATATTCTTCCATAGACATAAGAGGGATGAATATAAATTTGAATCAATGGAAGAGCTTGTAAAGCAAATCCGCAGGGATATTCAGGACAGATTGGCTATATAAGCTGTATATAATTCAGCTTTAAAAATATAGCTAGAATAAATATCCTTTACATGGAGAATTATATATGTTAAAATCATATCTGTCATAAGGATTCCAATTGCTCGGTATACCGACTCACCGACGGTTTGCTTGGCTTTTGGGGATATTATAAGGAGGTGGAATTAATGGGATTTACAAAGGAAACAAAGGGCGAGGTCATACAGAAATATCAGACCAAGGAAGGTGACACAGGTTCTCCAGAGGTACAGATAGCTATACTTACAGAGAGAATCAACAACCTCAACGGTCATCTTCAGACAAACAAGAAGGACCATCACTCAAGAAGAGGACTGCTCAAGATGGTTGGTCAGAGAAGAGGACTTCTGAATTACCTCAAGGCCAAAGACATTGAGAGATACCGTGCTATTATTGAAAAATTAGGTTTAAGAAAATAGTAGTTGAAGGGCGGGGATCAAACCCGCCCTTTTTGTAAGATTTTTTTTGTGCAAGAAGGAAATAATAAAATACATATAGAAGTTAATCTTTTGGAACTGGTAAAATTATCTTACTATTGTTTCAAAATATATATACAAAATTGAAAGGAGGCAAAAACATGGATGTATTTGAACTAGAACTGGGTGGACGAAAATTAAGTATAGAGACAGGAAGAATAGCCCAGTTGGCCGATGCAGCAGTATTAGTCAGATATGGTGATACAGTTGTACTTGTAACAGCATGCGCTTCAGCACAACCAAAGCAGGGGATTGATTTCTTCCCTCTAAGCGTTGATTATGAAGAAAGACTGTATGCAGTAGGAAAAATCCCTGGAGGCTTTATAAAAAGGGAAGGCAGACCAACAGAAAAAGCCATACTGTCAGCAAGACTGATAGACAGACCTATAAGACCATTGTTTCCTCATGGCTACAGAAATGATGTACAGGTTATAGCTACAGTAATGTCTGTGGATCAGGACAATTTGCCTGAAATAGCAGCAATGGTTGGCTCATCAGCAGCGCTGTCCATTTCCTCAATCCCCTTTGAAGGCCCTACCGGCTCAGTGTTGGTTGGACGAGTTGATGGAAAGCTGATAGTCAATCCAAATAACGAAGACAGGGAAAAGAGCGATCTGCACTTGGTTGTTTCCGGTACAAAGGATGCTGTCATGATGGTAGAGGCGGGAGCAAAGGAAATCCCTGAGGATGTAATGCTCGAAGCAATAATGTTTGCTCATGAGAACATCAAAAAGATTGTTGCATTCATTGAAGAAATTGTTGCAAAGGTAGGTAAGGAAAAGAAGGAATATGTTCTTTTCAAGGTTGATTCAGAAATCGAAAATGCCATAAGAGAGTATGCAACTCAGAAAACCCTTGATGCGATCAGAACTCCTGACAAACTGGAAAGACAAGAAAAAATGGATGCAGTCAAGGAAGAGACCTATGAGCATTTTGCAGAAATCTACCCAGAGAAAGAAAAGGAAATTGGTGAGGTACTGTATGACATCATCAAGGAACAGGTAAGAAAGCTCATTACTGAAGAGGGTATAAGACCTGATGATAGAAAATTGGATGAAATAAGGCCAATAAGCAGCGAAGTTGGGATCCTTCCAAGAGTACATGGCTCAGGACTTTTTACAAGAGGACAGACACAGGTTCTTACAATTGCAACCTTGGGTGCTTTGGGAGATGTCCAGATACTTGACGGTCTTACTGAAGAAGAGACAAAGAGATATATGCACCACTACAACTTTCCCCCATACAGCGTAGGAGAGACAAGATTCATGAGAGGTCCCGGAAGAAGAGAAATAGGTCATGGAGCTCTTGCAGAAAGAGCATTGGAGCCTATGATACCTTCCGAAGAGGAATTCCCATATACAATCAGGCTTGTATCCGAGGTTGTAAGCTCCAACGGATCAACTTCACAGGGCAGCGTATGCGGAAGCACATTGGCTCTTATGGATGCAGGTGTACCGATAAAAGCGCCTGTAGCAGGGGTTGCAATGGGACTTATGAAGGAAAAGGGCAATGTAGCCATACTTACTGATATACAGGGTATGGAAGACTTCCTGGGAGACATGGACTTCAAGGTAGCCGGAACAAGCAAGGGCATTACAGCAATTCAGATGGACATAAAGATAGCCGGAATTGACAGGCCTATACTTGAAAAGGCTCTGGAGCAGGCAAGAGTAGGAAGACTATATATACTTGACAGGATGCTCACTGTAATAAGCACTCCGAGAAAAGAATTGTCCCAATACGCTCCTAAGATTATAACAACCAGGATTGATCCTGACAAGATAAGAGATATAATAGGCCCTGGCGGAAAGACAATCAACAAGATAATTGCTGAAACAGGAGTAAAGATTGACATCGAAGATGACGGAAGAGTATTTATAGCTGCTACAAACCAGGCAGCCGGTGATAAGGCTCTCAAGATAATTGAAAACCTGGTAAAGGAAGTAAAAGAAGGCGAGATTTACCTGGGCAAGGTAGTCAGATTAATGACCTTTGGAGCTTTTGTAGAGATACTCCCCGGCAAGGAAGGCCTTGTACACATCTCCAAGCTGGATACTAAGCGAGTTGAAAAGGTTGAGGATGTTGTAAGCGTTGGTGACGAGATACTTGTAAAAGTAACCGAAATCGATAAGCAAGGAAGAATAAACCTCTCAAGAAAGCACGCAATGGCGGATACGGTAAAAGAAGAAGAGAAGGCAGAAGCGAAAACTGAAGAGAAAACTGAAGCGTAAAACATAAACCTAGGTTTATGTTTTTCCTTTTCTTGATTTTTAGACAAGCATGATGAATTCATGCTTTTTGCATTTTTAGGAAGGTATTATGTAAAAAATGGAGAAATTATATATATATGTATAGTTCGCAGCTATATAGAAATATTGACGACACTATTTCGTCAACACACCCAGTTTGGGGATTGTTGACGACATTATGTCGTAGTTGTATTAGTTATACGCAATCCAATGGCTAGAATTATATCCTAACAGGATACAGTAATAAGTAATCTAAGAACTTGAAAGGAAGTTAAGTTATGATTAAAAGATGTATAATGATTTTTCCTGAGTTCAGTAATATGAATATAATCGATACTATAAGAGATAAATATGATCCTTTAGCACATCATGTCAGACCTCATATCACACTTGTCTTCCCTTTTGAAAGTGAGATAAGTACAAGTGCATTGAAGACTCATTTAGATGGCATTTTGTCAGAGGTTAAGCCTTTTAAGGTTTCCTTACAGGGCATCATCCCAGTTAGAACTTTTGGGAATCATCTATTCTTAGATATAACAAAAGGAAGAGATGAAATAATAAATATTTATAAATGTCTTTACACAGGTATATTAGAGCCTTTTCATCCCGAATGGTTGAAAACAGTAGATTATTATCCTCATATGACAGTAGGTAATTTGCCAACCGAAAAAGAGTACAAATCTGCTATAGAAGATGTGGCGGGCATTGATGATATTTTTGATTCAAGTGTAGAAAAGATAAGTGTTGAAATTATAGATGAGAATGAGGACTCATTAATTGAAATGGAGATACCATTAATCTAAAATGTAGTGTGCCCACGAGCACACTTTGAATAAGTGCCATTGGACTGCGCATAACACGAGGATTCCCGCAAGGGCGCGGATTAGAAGGTTTGTGGGGCTTTACCATAAATCTGAAACATTAAGAGGGGGTACAAGCATGAAAAATATAGGGGAGTATAAAATAGAAACATTTCCAGCAAGCAGATTATCGACTATTGATGTTGGTATAGAGGGCTTAAAGAAACACCATATAAAGGCACTGATAGAATTGGATGTTACAGAAGCCCGCAAAATGATCTCTGCAAAAAAGAGGCTGCATGAAAAGGTTTCTTTCAACTCATGGTTAATTAAATGTATCAGCCATGCAGTCGAAGAATCTGTGCAAATCCATGGAATAAGAAAAGGCAAGAGAAATGTTGTCATCTTTGAGGATATCGATATATCAATTGTGATAGAAAGAGAAGTTGAGGGGAAAAAAGTGCCTTTGCCTTATGTACTTCGAAAAACAAATGAAAAAAGTATTACTGATATTTGTAATGAAATAAGAAATGGACAGAAGCAGTCGATTAATGGTGAAGGTGATTACATATTGGGCGAAAAAAAGAATGATCTTTTAATGAGGTTTTACTATACTATTCCAGGTTTTATTAGAAGAATAATATGGAGGCATATTATTCGAAACCCTTTCTTAGCAAAAGAAAATATGGGAACTGTGGCTATAACTTCTGTTGGAATGATGGGAAGGATAAATGGATGGGTAATACCAGTAAGTGTTCACCCACTATGCTTTGCAATCGGTTCGATAGTTAAGAAACCGGGTGTTGTAGATGATAGAATTGAAATAAGAGAATATCTCTATATCACAGCTTTAGTTGACCATGATATTATTGATGGTGCGCCGGCAGTCAGAGCCCTCGCTAAGCTTACCAAGCTGGTTGAAAGCGGATTTGGGTTATCGTGAGTTGTTTGGGCTTTTAACTTATTGAGGGGGTAGCTGTCCATGGTTGATCTGAATCATGGGACGCCCGACATCAGCCAACAAGATAGGCAGTCTCTTTTTTATTCACAGCTTATATTTCAATCATACCCTCAATACAATCATAATTATATTGTATATAATCAAATATTGATGTACAATATAATTATACAACATGTTGGAGGTGTTATTATGGCATCAAGTCTCAAGAATGTGACTTTTTCGTTACCTATAGAGCTAATTGAGAAACTTAAAGAATTTGCAAAGAGCAACTATATTCCATCATTGAATGCTGGTGTAAAAGAAGCGTTAGAGGAGTATACGAAAATGGTTGAAAAAGAAATACTCAAGAAAAAGATGGCAGAAGCGTCTAATGACCCATTGTTTATGCAAGATCTGAATGACAGTATGAGTGTATTTGAATTTTCTGACAAGGAAATGTCCAGGAGGAATACAGAATGGTAGATTATCAATGGGGTGTATTCTGGGCGGATCTCGACCCAACTAAAGGTTCAGAGCAAGCAGGTCAAAGACCTGTTTTGGTAGTTTCTGTTGAAGAAGTTAATCAGGTATTACCTATAGTAACGATACTATCTATTACTTCTGTAAAGCAAGGAAGAAAAGTATATCCTACAGAGGTATATTTAAAAGCAGAGGATACGGGGTTACCAAAAGAATCGATAGTAATGGCTCATCAGATAAGGGCAATATCGAAGGAAAGATTGGGAGAAAAGTGCGGGAGCATTGAGAGTAAGATTAACAGAGAACAAATAAAAAATGTAATAAAGAAATATCTGGATTTATAAGTCGTAAAAGTCTATGCTGGAAGGGTTTTGAAAAGCATGATTATTTCATGCTTTTTTATACTTTAGGAAGGTATTATTTCAAGACATAGAGAAATTATAAATAGTTAAGACTGGAAATATTTTGGCAGAAGGTGAGACAAATAAAAAAATACGATACTATTATATTTGATTTGGATGGAACATTGCTAGACACACTTGAAGATCTTACAGACAGTGTCAATTACGCATTGGCAATCCATGGTTTTCCATACAGGAAAATGACAGAGGTCAGGAGTTTTGTCGGTAATGGTGTAGCACGGTTAATAGAGCTTGCAATATCTGATGGACTTAATAATCCGTATTATGAAAAATGTCTGGCAAACTTTCGTAATCATTATTCTGGGAATATGCAGAATAAGACTGGCACTTATAAAGGAATTATGGAATTAATACAACAATTGTCAAAAGAAAATTATAAGCTTGCAATTGTGTCAAACAAATTCGATAATGCTGTAAAGGGGCTTAGCCATCTACATTTTGGGGAGTATATAAAAGTAGCAATAGGTGAGTCGGAAAATGTGTCCAGGAAGCCAGCACCGGATACTGTGATTAAAGCGCTTGAGGAACTAGGCTCTACTGCTGATAAAGCGGTGTATGTAGGTGATTCGGAAGTAGATGTTAAAACAGCTAAAAATTCTGGAATCATGTGTGTGGGTGTAACCTGGGGATTCAGAGACAGAGAGGTTCTGGAGCAGGAAGGTGCGGATTATATTATAGATAGGCCGCAGGAATTACTGGAAATACTGACTATTTCATAAACAGATAAAAGAAAAGCAAAATAATGCTGAAAGGGTGAATTTATGGAAAGGACATTGGTCATTATCAAACCAGATGCTATGGAAAGGAGATTACTGGGTGAAATAATTTCTTTTTATGAGAAAAAGGGACTGCACATATCCTCTATAAAGATTGTCAAGCCTTCCATTGAGATTGCAAAGAACCATTATTACGAGCATAAAGATAAGCCATTCTTTGATGAGCTTATTAGTTACATTACAAGAGGAGAAGTTTGCGTTTTGATTATTGAAGGAGACAATGTCATAAGAATACTTAGGAAAATCAATGGGGCAACTGATCCAATGGATGCAGATATGGGTACTATAAGAGGCAAATATGCAGTATCAAAAACTGAAAATACCGTTCATTCTTCAGATAGTGTGGAAAGTGCTGAGCAAGAGATACAGATATGGTTTCCAGAGATATGAGCATGGAGTCTTGCCAAGGATATATATGAAAAAAGGAGAAGGATTGATGATAAGACTTGCTACAATACAAGATGCGGAGCAAATTTGCGAGATATACTCTCCTTACATTCAAACTACCAGCATTTCTTTTGAGACAATCGTACCTTCCAAAGAAGAAATGGAGAGAAGAATTGAGAATGTATCAGTAAATAATCCATGGATTGTTTTTGAGGAGGGAAAATATATTTTAGGCTATGCATATGCTTCCAAGCATCGTGAACGCGCTGCTTATAAGTGGTCGGTTGACTCTTCTGTCTATTTAAGACAGGATTACAGAGGCAAAGGAATTGGCAAGGTGTTGTATACTGCGCTATTGTCTATCCTAAAGCTCCAGGGGTATTACAACATTTATGCGGGGATTTGTTTGCCTAATGAAGCAAGTGTAGGAATCCACGAGTATTTTGGTTTTAAAAAAATCGCCCACTACAATAATGTAGGATATAAATTTGGACAATGGCATGATGTAGGGTGGTGGGAGCTCCCTCTTAAGCAGCATTTGCCTGAGCCGGAGGAGCCTCTTCCCTTGAGCAGCATCAGCAAGGATGCAATATTTGCTATTATAAGAAAGCAATGATAAAGAATGCTAATATCTGTGCTGCACAGATTTAACCCCACACATGAAACACTTTAATAAAACTGCAGAAAAAAAATAAACAGGTATTGAATATATATGTTTCCATGAAATTAGAATATATAGCTTTGCCCAAACAAGGATAGGTTCGAACCAGTCTTCATATCTTGCCTGAAACAACAGCTTTTCGTATTTAACAATTAATTTCAGATGTTTATCCAAAACTTTATTCTCCTTGCTTTAAATAATGGTCTTGAATTATATTCTTTAGGCTGCTATTAAAAAGTATTTCTATAGTTATTGTTATCATTATAAGTTATTTTATTTTATTGGTTTGTCAGTTGTAACAATCTGCCTGTTGTTATCGGGGCGATATTCTGTTGTTTGCTATAGTGTGGATGTGTGGTAAAATAAGGTAGGGTCTAGTGGAGGTGAAATATGAAAATAACAGTCCTTGCAGACAATAATACAATCATAGACCGGTATTTCCTTGGTGAACCGGGGGTGTCTTTTTTTATTGAAGAATGTGGCAGGAACGTAATATTTGATGTGGGATATTCTGATGTCTTTATCCGGAATGCACAGCGGTTGAATATCAATATGTATGATATAGACTTTGTTGCAATATCGCATGGACATATAGATCACACCTGGGGACTTGCGCCGTTGATAAGCTTATACAGTGAAGCTTTAATTGAAAAGCTGAGCTTCAAAAAGCCTGTGCTTATAGCTCATGAAGAAGCATTTTCAAGTAAATATTATGAAAACGAAGTAATTGGGTCTATAGTTACAGAAAAAACATTAAGAGATTATTTCAAAGTAAATTTGCGGGTAAAGCCTTTTTGGATTACGGAAAAACTGGTCTTTTTAGGCGAAATCGAGAGAACAAATAACTTTGAGAATAAAAAGCCCATTGGCAGATACATGCACAAGGGCATCGAAGAGGATGATTTTTTAATTGATGATACAGCCCTTGTATATAAATCAAATAAAGGACTGGTAATTATAACAGGATGCTCACATTCCGGCATATGCAACATCATTGAATATGCGAAGAAAATTTGTAATGATAACAGAGTAGCGGATATTATAGGGGGACTTCATTTGTTGAAGCCTGATATAGAACAAATGGATTCGACAAAGAAATATATTAAGGAGACGAATGTGGAAGAGCTACATGCATGCCATTGTACCGATCTGCATTCAAAAATAGCATTGTCGGAAGTAACAGAAGTAAATGAAGTAGGCGTAGGGCTTAAATTGGAGTATGAATAAAATGAGAAAGTCAAGAATTATACTATTACTGTTTGTATTAGCGATGACAATTGGCTGCAGTAATGCAAACAAAGAATCATTAATTAATGATGCATATATATCTGCAGAAGATACAAAAGACAGCAGTCAGGCAGTTGAAAAGATTTTAACCGAAGATTTAAGCGATTATTTTACAGGGTATGAGGGATGTTTTGTTTTGTATGACAACAAGAAGGGCGAGTATTCCATATATAATAGAAATAAGAGTATAAAACAAGTACCTCCGTGTTCAACCTTTAAAATAGTTAACTCATTAATTGGCCTTGAGGCAAATGTTTTGCAGGATGGAAACACTGTTATTAAGTGGGATGGAACCAGATATGCAATTGAGGAATGGAATAAAGATCATTCATTATCTTCCGCAATATCAAATTCTGTTGTATGGTATTATCAACAGGTCGCATCAACGGTCGGGGAAGAAAGAATGCAAAGCTGGCTGGACAAAATAAACTATGGGAACAAAGACATATCCGGAGGAATAACAAAATTCTGGCTGCAATCATCATTAAAGATTTCTCCGAGAGAACAAGTTGATATGTTAAAACAAATGTATGCTTATAAATTACCTTTTTCACAGAAAAATGTTGATATAGTAAAAAAAATTATCATACTTTCAGATGAGGATGGTATTGTTTTATCTGGAAAAACCGGTTCAGGAGTAAAAGAGAATAAAGGGATCAATGGATGGTTTGTCGGTTATGTTGAGCGGGATGGCAACGTATTCTTTTTCGCCGCTAATATTGAAGCAGAAGATGGTGCAGCCGGTGTCAAAGCAAAAGAAATAGCTATGAGAATACTGAAGGATAAGAGTATTATACAGTAGCTTTAGTGCCCGTCAGTAGAGCAAAGAATTGGAGGTAGTATATGCATGATGAAACAAATTGAAATGCGCAGAAGCATAAGAAAGTATTCCGGTAAGCAGGTAGAAGATGAAAAAATAGTTCAATTACTGGAAGGGGCCAGGCTTGCTCCATCAGGCAGCAATACGCAGCCTTGGCACTTCATAGTTGTAAAATCGGAAACAACCAGACAAAAATTAGCTGAAGCTTCTCATAAACAGAAATGGATGCTGACAGCTCCGGTTTTTATAGTGTGCATAGCGGATATCGGCTGCAGGATGGAAAATAATAAAATTTCTATAGATGAGAATAGTCCGCAGCATGAGCTGAAGCAGGTTATCAGAGATACATCAATCGCAATAGAGCATATTGTCCTTGAAGCTGAGAATCAAGGCCTAAGCACATGTTGGGTTGCATGGTTCACACAGGAGGAAATAAGACCGATTCTAAATATACCCTCCGACAAATATGTAGTTTCCATTCTGACCCTCGGATATGCCGATGAAACGCCTAGGGCCCGTCCACGAAAGAGGCTTGAGGAGATAGTACATTATGAAAACTGGTAAGGCTGATATTCAAGAGGAACAATTCATGAAGCCTGGGGCAGGAGGCATAATTGAGAAGAGAGATCAAGGTCATGATACAAATATAGTATAAATTAATTAGGGGGGTATAAATTAATGAAAGCATTGGTAGTGTATGATTCTATCTTTGGTAACACTGAGAAGATAGCCCAAGCAATCGGTGATTCTCTTGGTTCTCAAGAAAGTGTTGAGATTGTACGGGTAACCGACTTAAAAACCGGACAATTGGCAGATGTGAATTTATTGATAGTAGGATCACCTACAAGAGCGTTCAAACCAACAAAGGCAATAGTTGACTTCTTGATCAAAATTCCTTTGAATGCCCTGAATGGTGTTAATGTTGTTGCTTTTGACACAAGGATTAATTCGACAGATGTAAATTCCAGATTACTTAACGGCTTTGTCCGTATATTCGGGTATGCAGCCAAGCCTATAGCAGATAAGCTCGAAAAGAAAGGTGGAAAGCTGATAATTCAGCCGGAAGGCTTCTATGTAAAAGAATCTGAAGGCCCTTTAAAGGAAGGGGAGCTTGATCGTGCCGCAGATTGGATAAAAACAGCCATATAGGTATAATATCTATATGGGATAAAGTTTAGGACGCAAAGGGGAGAATGTATTGCGGATATACATAACAAGACATGGTGAAACTGAATGGAATATTGCTGGTAAGATGCAAGGCTGGCAAAATTCCAACCTCACCGAAAAAGGAATTTTAAATGCTAAAAAACTTGGTGAGAGCCTAAAGAATATTGAATTTGACTGTCTGTATTGCAGCCCTCAGGGAAGAGCTGTAGACACTGCAAAGAATATAAGAGGGGACAAGAATACGGAAATAATAATCAAGGATTCCTTGAAGGAAATGGGCTTTGGCTGCTGGGAAGGTATTCCGCATACTGAGATAGAAGCACTCTATCCTGTACAGAAGTATAATTTTTGGAATAAACCTCACTTGTATGAGCCTGTAGACGGTGAAGACTATGGAGAACTTATTGAAAGGGTTAGAGCCGTATTTGACGAAATAACCGCCGATACATCAGCCCGGAATGTATTGATAGTCACACATGCTGCTGTTATAAAGGCCATCTATTCAATTATACGGGATATCCCCCTGGAAGATTTCTGGGGACCTCCCTACATACATGACACATGCCTGACAGTGCTGGAAATAACAGATGGAAAAATTGACTGGATTTTAGAGGCTGATACTTGTCACATGGATTAAAAACCTCTTAATATTCAACAAAGCAAATTACTTTGAAGGGAGAAAATTTATGCCAAAAACAGAAGATTTAAGGCTTGCGGTACTTATTGACGCCGAAAACGTCCCATACAAGAATATCAGGGGGATACTTGAGGAGGTTGCCAAGTATGGGACCCCTACGATAAAAAGAATTTATGGTGACTGGACAAATGCAACTTTGTCCGGCTGGAAGAATTCCTTACTGGAAAATGCGATAACGCCAATACAGCAGTATAGCTATACCACTGGGAAGAACTCCTCAGACTCAGCGCTGATCATTGATGCAATGGATATATTGTATTCTGAAAAGGTTGACGGCTTCTGTATAATATCCAGTGACAGCGACTTCACAAGGTTGGCTACCAGACTGCGTGAGGCAGGCATGAAGGTCTTTGGTATAGGAGAGAGAAAAACACCCAATGCATTTATTGTTGCCTGTGATAAATTCATATATATTGAAATTATAAATGCGCCTGTCAAGCATGACGATACAGATACTAACGGCACCCAAAAAGCAGATGTGGTTGAACAGGGACCGAAAACCAACACCGTGGACATAGGACAAGAAATAATCAATCTTATTTCTGCATCTGTAAACGATGTTGCTGATGATAACGGCTGGGCTTTCCTGGCTGATGTGGGCAATCTGATATCCAAGAAGCAGCCCGATTTTGATGCCAGGAACTATGGCTTTTCCAAGCTTACTCCCCTTGTTAAGAGTCTTAAGCGCTTCCAAATCGAAGAAAGGGAGTCAAGTAATTCAAGAATTAAGCATATATATATCCGGAATAAGATTAAATAATCATCCGGAGCATTAGATAAAGATTGTTGATGGAGGAGCTTATATGCTGGTAGAGTTAAGAGAGCTTTCTATAGAGGATGGTAAAGAAATATTCGATATGCTGAAGGAAATAGGACCTGGAGAAAACGGCTTTATGAACAGCGCCTATGGAGTAAGCCTTGATGAGTTCCCAGATTATTTAAAAGAAAATGAGGACTATTCAAAAGGTATTAATCTTCCGCCTGAATATGTGCCCCGGACCATTTATTGGCTTTACATTGATTCAAAGCCTGTAGGGATAGGAAAGCTCAGACACTGCCTAAACAACTTCTTACGCAAGCATGGGGGACATATCGGCTATTGCATAAGACCCACAGCCCGTGGCAAAGGATATGGCACCATCATTTTATATGAGCTTCTAAGGAAAGCAAAAGATAAGGCGGTTGATGAAGCTCTTATTGTATGCGATGAAGCTAATATACAATCCAGAAAGGTGATTGAAGGGAATAGCGGAGTATTGGAAGCTATAAACGAAGGTGAATGCAAGTACTGGATAAAGCTGTAGTGCACTCAAATGGCAGGGGGTTAATATGTTTAAATACAACACCTTGGAAGATACAAATATTGAAACGTTACACAAGTCATTTGTGGACGCATTCTCAGATTACCAAATAAAAATTGACTTACCACTTTGGAAGCTTCAACAAATGCTTCAGAGAAGAGGTTATGTTCCTGAGAAATCAATGGGCGTATTTAGGGATGATGCTTTGGTAGGTTTTATACTTAACGGATACCGGGAGTGGAACGGAAAACTTACAGTATACGATACAGGAACAGGCGTTCTCCCCGAGTATAGAAAGAAAGGCTTGACAACAAACATGTTCCGGAATGTTATGGAGCTGCTCAAAGCTGAGGGAGTGGAGCAGTATTTGCTGGAGGTAATCCAGCAGAATACATCAGCCTATGAGCTTTATAGAAAGCAAGGTTTTGAAATAACCAGAACCTTTACATGCTTTAAGCTGGATAAGAGTAAATATAAGTCACAAACAAACATCGAGGTAGAACATATCGACGGGTTTACAGCTGCTGAATGGGAGCAGGTGAAAACATTCCGGGATTGGAAACCATCATGGCAGAATTCTATTGAGGCTGTCTGCTCTTTGCCGGGAGAATTTATATATTCGGCAGCCCGTTCTGATAATAAAACAGTCGGTTATGGAATAATCGAAAAAAGAACAGGTGATATACCTCAATTTGGGGTAGACAGGAAGTATAGGCGTAAGGGAATTGCAGCAAGTATAATGACTGATCTGATTAATAATACTAAATCAGATAAGATTTCGGTTATTAATGTAGACGATCAATCAAAAACGTCAAAGGAGTTCTTGATTGCACTAGGATTTGAGCATTATGTTGAACAATATGAAATGGTTTTGGATATTAATGCTTAAGGAGAAACATCAGAATGAATATACAAATATTTGGGATAGATAAATGCTTTGATACCAAGAAAGCCCAGCGTTATTTCAAAGAGCGCAATATAAAATTCCAATACATTGACTTGACAGTAAAGAGCCTCAGTAAGAGAGAACTGGATAGTGTTGAGTCTGCCGTAGGTCTGACAAATCTCATAAACAAGAGCTCAAGGGATTATGACAGGCTGAATCTCGGCAAGATAAACAGCAGTACCATAAAGAAGGAAATACTGCTTGAAAATCCCAAGCTGTATGTTACGCCTATTGTTCGGAATGGAAAGCAGGCTACTGTGGGATACGTGCCTGATGTCTGGAAAGCATGGGAATAAGGGAAGAGTATGTCAAAGTTAAAGAAGCTTTATGTTTCTATAATTCTATTTATAATACTAGCCTTGAGCATCTGGTATTTAACACTTGATTTTTCAAGGTTCTTTAGTCGGAATTACAGCTATGACATTTATCCAAGTGCTATGTTGAAGCGAATAAATGCAATTCTTGCTGTTTTTATTGCCTGGGCTGTTGATAAGGACGGGCTAAGCTTAAGAGACAGCAGAAGGATGAAAGCAGCTTTTATCTTTATCATTTTGGGAGAGGCTGCTTTTGCTATAGGAGAGAGAGCAATTGGCGTAGGAATTTTCACTGTTTGCCAAACCCTGCTGATTGTTAGAAATAGTACAGGCTTAAAATACAAACTGAAGCATGCAAGTCATATACAAAAGAAGAGGCTAATAATATCAGGCTTTATTTTAATGCTCATTCTTGCAGTGTTCTCATTTATGTTCGCCTCTTTAATCAAGCTTTGCAGTGCATTCATAGCAGCATACCTGTATGGTATAGTACTGAGTATATCCCTATGGGCAGGCTTGGCCGCCAACACACTCGAGTTGCTTCCCAAAAGGAACTCAGTAATGGTGGCTGTGGGAATGATATGCTTTTATTGCTGTGATGTACTGGTAGGGCTTGATGCTGTGATGGAGGCAGGACTCCCATGGTTATGGGCAAACAGCTTGATCTGGATATTTTATATACCGGCTCTTGTACTGCTTGCGCTAAGCTGCTACAGATATAATAATATATAATAGTATTGACACGGGAACAAATGTTCTGCATTATACATTTCGCGAAAAACATTTTAAATTTTCATTCAAATTTCGCGTAAATGTTTCCTTAGTTGTTATTGAATTCGCACTATACCCTATAGGAATACTTTTGTGCGTTCAATATACTATTACCAAGAAATGAAAATTGAGGTATAAATATTAATGGATGCAATAATAATCACAAAACAGCAGGCACGTCAATTCATTCTAGCCTATCATGGCTTGTCGGGCAAACGTATGTTCTCCGGAAAACAAGGCATATCTGAATTTATCGGCAAGGCAGGTTGCATTCAGTTTGACCCGTTGAACATAGTGGGACATAATCATGAACTGGTATTGCAATCAAGGATCAAGGGCTTTAAGCCCAAGATGCTTCAAGAGCTGCTGTATAAAGAACGGAAGCTTATAGACGGCTGGGACAAGAATATGTCTATATACTGCACAGCGGATTGGCCTTACTTCAAGAGATTGAGGGAAGCAGCCAAACAGAGGCTGGGGAACAGTAATAAGCCAATCAATAATGTATTGGCACAGATACGCAGGGAAATTGAAGAGAGGGGCCCCGTATCTTCAACAGATCTGGACTATACGGAGCTGGTGGATTGGTCCTGGGCACCCACCAAAATTTCCCGTGCGGCATTGGAAAGCATGTATTTCTGGGGAGAGTTAATAATTCATCATAAGGCATATACACGCAGGATATATGATTTTGCCAGCCGCAACCTGCCGGAGGAACTGTTGTTCGCTTCCGATCCGAATATTACCGACAGTCAGTATTTTGCATGGTATGTACTGCGGCGAATAGGCGGAATCGGCATGCTCTGGAATAAAGCAGGGGATGCCTGGCTTGGAATAGATGGATTAAAAAGCAAGGAGCGCAATGAAGCTTTTGAACTGCTGCTTGAAGCCGGTAAGATCATCAAAGTCATAGTTGAGGGTATAAAATACCCTTTGTATATGAACAGTGAAGAAAAACAGCTTTTGGATAGTGTTCTGGAAAGCAAGCAGCCGGTAAAGCATGCCTTTATTCTGGCTCCATTGGACAATTTGCTCTGGGACAGGAAGCTGGTATTGGAGCTGTTTGACTTTGATTACCGCTGGGAGGTATATAAGCCTGCTTCTGAGCGAAGCTATGGTTATTATGTGCTGCCGGTGCTTTATGGGGACAGATTCATAGCAAGGTTTGAGCCGGGTTGGGATAAAAACACCAGGACCTTGATAGTAAAAAACTGGTGGTGGGAGCCTGAAGTAAAGCAAAGTAAAAGGCTAAAGGAAGAATTAAGCAAGTGTTTTACTCAGTTTTCCGGATTTTTGGAAGCTGAGGGAATCAGAATCGAAGTGAAAGCTCCGGAATCGAAGGATTTAAGCTTTTTATAACAACGGAAGTAATTGCGCATGCAATTACAACACCCCCGGGTTGCATGGGCGAGCAGCAAGCTTTGCTTGCGACCAGCCTTTCAACGAGGCGGGGTATATTCCCACCGCCTGTAAAGCTAATTCGGTACCAGCCACCTATAGTGGTGGGGGACATCTTTTGGCCTCGTTATATTTTAATAGAAGTTAGGAGTTGTAACATGAAAGGAATTTTATTTTCAATTGCAGCAGGAATATTCATATGTCTGCAGTCAGTATTCAATACAAGACTAGGAGAAAAGATAGGTTTTTGGGAAACAAACACTTTTGTTCACGGAACTGGTTGGGTATTCACATTTATTATTATGATGACCATAGGAAATGGAAGCTACTCAAGAATTGGAGAAGTAAATAAACTGTATTTAGCAGGAGGCATGCTGGGAGTACTGATATTATTCAGTGTTATGAATGCAATTTATGCTCTTGGTGCAACCTACAGCGTGGCCATACTATTGGTTACTCAACTTATTGCAGCAACTATTATTGATTCATTCGGACTGTTCGGCAGTCCGATTATTAAGTTTGATATAACAAAGCTTCTTGGAATAGCCATTATGATTGCAGGTATTATTGTATTCAAACTAAAAGGCTGATTAATATTTCATTAACCTGTATTTTGGACTTCTTCTCTGAATATGAATTACTATAACCACATATTTCAATTTGGAGGGATAGTCTTGAAATCCAGGTTAATAATAATCAGTAAGAGAAAGCTTCTTGTAATACTTATAATGCTTGCGTTTCTGTTCCTTTTCATAGCTGCACTGCGAATGATAAGCATAAACACAATGAACTATTATGAACCGATATATAAGGGGGCGGATGATGAAAAGAAAATAGCCTTCGCCTGTAATGTAGTCTGGGGCGAGGAATACCTGCCCTCAATGCTTAAGCTGTTCAAGGACAATGATATAGAAATAACCTTCTTTATCGGAGGCCAATGGGCGGAGAAGAATGAGGAGCTGTTAAAAAGCATACATAAAGACGAGCATGAGCTGGGCAATCATGGATACAAGCATTTGTACCACAGCAAGCTGACTCCGGAGGCAAACAAGCAGGAAATTTTGAAAACAGAAGAAATAGTAAAAAGAATTACCGACTGTAAAACGGTGCTTTTCGCACCCCCATACGGTGATGTAAATGATACTGTGGTTGACTCTGCAGAAGCCTTGGGATATAAGGTTATAATGTGGAGCATAGATACGATAGACTGGAATACCAAGGATTACAACAAGATAATTCAGCGGTTGGAAAAAAAGCACCACAATGGTGCAATAGTACTTATGCACCCCACGAAGGTCACTATAGAAGCTCTTCCGCTAATGATTGAAATCTTGAAGAACCATGGCTACGAAATAACAACAGTAAGTGACGCCTTAGAAAATAATTGATAAAAAACAGTACTTTATATATAATGAGTTGTACGGTTTATATTAATATATACATCAGGAGGTAAATGATGTTTCAAAAAGAACTTTTGATAAATGGTGTACGAGTGGTAACTGAAGAAATACCATATGTAAATTCGGTTTCCCTTGGTATATGGGTTAAAATCGGTTCAAGATATGAAAGCTTTGAAAATAACGGGATTTCACATTTTATCGAGCATATGCTTTTTAAGGGAACAAAGAAAAGATCAGCGAAGGAAATTGCCAATAGTGTAGACAAAATCGGAGGACAGCTTAATGCATTTACATCAAAGGAATGTACTTGCTTTTATGCCAAGGTTCTCGACACGCATTTTGACATAGCTCTTGATGTATTGTCAGATATGTTCTTCAACTCCAACTTTGACCGTGAGGAAATAGATAAAGAGAGAGGCGTAGTCATAGAGGAAATCAATATGTACGAGGATTCTCCGGAGGATCTTGTACATGACCTTTTCAGCCAGGCAGTGTGGTCAGGTAATCCGCTGGGAATGTCTATTCTCGGAACTGAGGAATCCTTGGAGAATCTTAATAGAGAAAGAATAGTGAATTACTTCAATGAAAATTACATTCCCCAGAATATAGTCATCTCTGTTGTAGGAAATTTTAAGCATAATGATGTAATTAAAAAGATAAAAGGATACTTTGAGAAAGCTTCATACAAGAAAAGCAGCACCACACAATTAATAATGCCGAGGTTCGAACCTGAATACAAGCTTAAAAACAAGATCACTGAGCAGGTTCATCTTTGCATGGGCTTTAATGGAGTTGATATAAAAAACAGAGCATTCTATCCGATGCTGATATTGAATAATGTTTTTGGAGGAGCAATGAGCTCAAGGCTGTTCCAGAAAATAAGAGAGGATAGGGGACTTGCATATTCGGTATTCTCCTACCCATCAGCTTTTGAAGACTGCGGATTATTTTCAATTTATGCAGGCTCCAAACCCGACAACCTGAAAAGCGTA